>OIWS01003531.1_pt1 | contig 11010 bp, 9 predicted proteins | sample 1587611 | NCBI WGS metagenome assembly OIWS01 (sample SAMEA3888919, study PRJEB22519) | human gut metagenome | biome: human gut; feature: human-associated habitat; material: faeces | place: Denmark | collected 2010 | reverse complement strand
GCCCCGCAGGGGTGGGGCGGCAGCCCCCGCAGGGGGCGCTCCGCCGCAATGGGCGGGCTGCACAGGGTGGCGGGGATAGATCGGGCAAGTGGTAAGTGTGAAAGCTAAGGCAGCCCGCGGCAGCCGCGAGGTAGCGGTTAGAAACAACATTCCAAGTTAATTGTAGCACAGGTTTGGTGGGGTGGGCAAGACTTTGGGATGAAAAAAACGAACAAATTTTCGTATTTGTAATAAATCTGGACATATATGGGAAAACCGCCCGCTCCCCAGTAAGCAGGGGACGGGCGGCCGGCATTGGCCTTTGTGGATCAGGCAAGGGTAAAATTGGAGCCTTTATAACGCAGGCGGATCTTATCCGCGATCATGGCGATGAACTCGCTATTGGTAGGCTTGCCGCGCAGATTGTGGATGGTATAGCCGAAATAGGAATTGAGAATATCCACATCCCCGCGGTCCCAGGCCACCTCGATGGCATGGCGGATGGCACGCTCCACACGGGAGGCGGTGGTACCGTTCTTTTTGGCGATGGCCGGATAAAGCACCTTGGTAACGCCGTTGATGATCTCCGGTTCCCGGACGGTCATAATGATGCCATCCCGGATATACTGGTAGCCCTTGATATGCGCCGGGATGCCGATCTCCATGATGATCTCGGTGACGATGGTTTCCAGGTCCACCACTTCCACGGCGGGACGGGCCGCGGCAACCGCTTCTTCCCCGGCGGCCGGGGCGCACATCATTTCTACCCGCTCGGCAATGATATCGGGATCGAACGGCTTGACAAAGTGATAGGCGGAGCCTGCCCGGATCAGCTGATTGGTGATGCCGGGCGCATCCATACCGGTCATGGTAAAGATGGTGGGCTGGACACCGCACTCCCCGCGGGAAACGGCCATGAGCACACCCAGGCCATCCAGGCCGCTCATTAGGGCCTCCATCAGCACAGCGGTGGGCTTCTTCTCCCGGATCATATCCAAAAGAGCGCGTCCATCCTTGCGGCAAACCTCTACTTCAAAGCCCTTTGCCTCCAAAGCAGCTTTGCAGGTATCGCGGAATTCGCCCGCATCATCGGCGATCAGCATATAGTTGTGGTTCTCCATGTGAATACTCCTCCTAAAATGTTATGAAATCCGGCCGTTGAGTTGATGTTACCATAAATTGTAAAAGATTTCAACATATATTTCAATATTTTTTGATAAAGTTTTCGCCAATATTTTCCAATATTAGATGCTATGCCGCATTGCGGGTGGTTTGGTCGAGGTTTTTCTCGGCGTTTCGCACTGTTTCGGCAAAAATCGCGTAGCCGCGGTCCGGTTCATCCACAAAGACATGGGTCACGGCGCCCACCAGCATCCCATTCTGGACGAGCGGCGAGCCACTCATGCCCTGTAGGATACCGCCGGTTTTTTGCAGCAGTGCCTCATCGGTCACCCGGATGACCATATTCTGTCCCGCGTGGCCGCTGCCCCGCAGCACCTTCTCGATAACTACATCATACTCCCGCGGAGCGCCGCCTGCAATAGTTGTCAGCATTTTAGCGGGGCCGGGCTGCACTTCGTGCGAAAAAGCCACTGGCAGCCGCTCCCCCTGCGGGATATAATCCGGGCGGAGGGACCCGCAGACCCCGCATTCGCTATTGGCGGTGAGGCCCGCAAAGGTGCGCCCCGCCACAAACTGGCCCTTCAATTCGCCGGGAGAGCCGCTTTTGCCGGTGGTATAGCCGGTAATGACCGCTTCCACTCCCTCCCCGGTGGAAAGGGTCATGATCTCGCCGGTATCCACATCGCAGATGGGATGCCCCAGGCCGGAGAAGGTACGCGCGTTTTCATCAAAGTAGGTGACGGTACCGATTCCGGCGGAGCTATCCCGCACCCAAAGTCCCAGGTGCCAGCGGCTGTCGGAAAGGCTTTTTTGCGGGGTGAGGCGGGCGGTGTACTGCCGCCCCTGCCGCTGATATACAAGCTGCACCGGGCGGCCGCCGCTGCCCTGCACCAGAGCACCCATCTGCTCATTGGAGGTCAATGTGATGCCGTCCAGGCTCAGCAGGATATCCCCGGTGGCAAGGCCCGCGCTGCGGGCCGGATTGATGCGCCTGCCATCGGCGGAAAAATCGGTGAAGCCCACCACCATCAATCCCTCGGTAAACATCTTGATGCCGAAGGGACGGCCGGAGACCAGCACGGTATCCCGCTGCACATAGCGCACCGAAACAGTCTTGACCGAAACGCCCAGCGGCAGGCGCAGCTGGGCTTCGGCCGTTGCTTCCCCGCTGCGGGCCACGGCGGTCTCCTCGCCATAGACTGCAGTAATATTGCCGGGCAGGCGAAGGCTGCCGCCGCGGGTCAGGGCGTATTCATCCGGCAGGCGGGCCTGCCAGTATACCGCGGCCGAAAGTATCATAAGCACCGCGGCGCCAAAGATCCAAAAGCCTGTGCGTATTGCTTTTCTCAAAGGATTTCACCCCCTTTCCCCCAAAAGCGGGGCCGCGCCCGCACTGATGCGCCGCCCCATAGTCTACTGTGCGCCGGAAGCGGCGGATGATGTGATGTAAATACTTGCGGCGGATGCAGCAAAAGGACAGGGATGCCAAAAAATGCGTCCTATGACAAAAGTCCGCGGGGATCCCGCAGAACCAGGTGAACGGTGTAGCGGAGCTCCCCCAAGGGGATATTTTGTAAATCGTGACCGCAAAGCGCCGCCCGGGCCGAAAGCCCCAGCAGATCGCTGCGGGAGCGGGACATTTGGGTATTCAGTGCGGCCAGGCGCCGCTGCAGTTCATCCAGCAGGGCCGCTTCCAGCGTTTCCCGGGTCATGTTTCCATCGACGGACTGCACCGCGGCTTCCGCCGTCAGGGTGAGGGTGGGTGCTTCGTCCTCCCATTTGACCCCAGAAAGGGTCAGCCGCCGCAGCAGGATGCTCGCCTCCCCCGCTCCAGCCGAAAGCGCATAGCGCATTTCCGGGCGCTCGCCCAGCAGCATAAGGCAGATCTCCTCCGGCTCCTCGGGGGCGGTGTAGTCGCTTTGCCCGGTGGCGATGGCACCCGTTTCCCGCAGCTCGGCTTCCGCCGTCGTCAGCCAGGGGATCAGACCATCCCGGCCGGTCCCCTCCAGCAGGTTCAGCAGCTCCTTGAGTCCATTGCGGCGGCTATCGGTATACTGGCGGGTCAGCAGGGCGGTGATGCTATCCCCAGTGAGCGCTTCTCCATCATACAGTGAAAGGGCGTCCCCGCACAGGGCGATCTGGGTATTGGGGGAAAGCCTTCCATCGGCCAGCAGCGCACGGAGATACTCCCGCAGCGTGCTGCCATCGGGCACGCCGGAAAAGACGATGCTCTGTAGCGCGCCAAGGTAGACCTGCTCCCCGGTTTGGCGCTCGGCGGCGGAAAAGAGGGCGGTGAAGCTTTCCCCCTGCACGGTGATGGTCTCATTTTTCTCCTCGCGGATCACCTCCAGCACGGCGGTAAGCGGGCGGGCGGAGCACTCCACCCCCATGGAGGAAAGGACCAGACGGGAGGAGATGGGGCGCTCTCCGCAGCCGGGCAGCAGGCAGAGCAAAAGGGGCAAAAGCAGGACAAAAAAGCGGCGAAGCGGCATGGGGGACCTCCTAAATGAGAAGATAAGCAAAGGGCGGGGCGGCGGGCAGAAGCGGCGAGCGGCCAGGCAGCGGCGAGGGCAGGCTGGCGCCCGATGAAATCGGGCTGGCGCCTGTTGAGCCGCTAACGCCGCCGGTCCCGCTTATTCCCGGTGCCCCGCGGCGGCAGCAGGGCAAAAATTAGCCAAAGCAGGCCCGTCACAGCCAAGATGGGATAAACGGCAGCATCCGGCCAGCCGGTATAGTGCAGCAGCGCTACCCCGCCAAGGGAAAGCGCCACGCCTGCCCAAAGGGAGCATTTTGGGCGGCAGCCAGCCATACCGCCCAACCGCGCGGCGGCGACCGCCAATCCGGTAAGCCGGAAAAACGCCGCCGTGATAAGCAAAAAGCAGTACACCGGCACCATGCCGGAAAGCCCGGCCGACCGGGCCAGCTGCATCATGGGGTAGGGCTGCAGGCTGCCGTAGTGCCCCAGCACCAGCGCCGCCAATAGCAGCAAAAGGCCGCCCAGCAGCCAACCGGCGGGCACCCACAGCAGCAGGGCGGCAGACCGCGGCCGGCTGCACCGTTGGGCGAACAGCAACAGCAGCAGGGGTTCTATCTGGCGAGGCAGGATGAATAATATCTCCTCCCCTAGGCGGGAAAGATCCTCTTCGGGCAGGCGGAGATTAAGCGCCGTAGCCTGCGGCAGCGCCCCAAGGGTAAGCAGCAGCACCGCAATCAAAAACAAAAACAGACTGACAAAGGCGGCCCGGCCCAGGGCCTCCTGCCCGGCGGCAGCGGCCGCCCACACCGCGCCCAGCAGCACCAGCAGCAGGAGAAGCGGGGAAAACACACCCTCGAACAGAACACGGGCGGCGGAAAGCAGCTGTTCGGCCGTGACCGCGAAATATCCCACCGCAAGGAGCGCACCCCATGCGGCAAATACCGGCGACAGAGGGGTCTCCCCCCGGGCAGCGCAGCGGCGGCAGAATATCGCCAGCAGGAACACCACCCCATAGGCCACCGCCGAGGCCGCCATGCTCAACAGGCCGTTGACAAGAGACGGGCGGCAGCACAGCAGCCAAAAGCACTGGGATAATACCAACAAAGCGAATATTTGCCCGCTGCCGCTGATCTCACGCGTCCTGGTCATCGGTCTGCCCCCTTTCCCGCTGGCGGGCGGAGGACACATTGTAATCCTCCTGCCCCAGCCGCTGCCAGCCGCTGCGCCAGAATAGATCCCGCAGGGTGCGGGGCTGCCACGGCGCGATGGGCGCCGTGAGCGGTGTGCCCAAAGTATGCAGGCTGCACAGGTTGACCACCAGCACCAAAAAGCCCAGCACCATGCCGTAAAGCCCCAATATCCCGCCGATGAAGATGAATAAAAACCGCAGGATCGTCACCGGCTCGTACAGGCTGGGCACCGCGAAGGCGCTTACGGCGGTCAGCGCGATAATGATGATCATGGGCAGGCCCACCAGTCCGGCGGTCACAATGGCATCCCCGATGACGATGCCGCCCACCACACTGAGGGTATGCCCAATGGCATCCGGCAGGCGCAGCCCTGCCTCCCGCAGCAGCTCATACAGCAAAAAAAGGGCCAAGGCTTCCCCCATAGCGGAAAGCGGCGTGGCCGAAACAGAGCCGAGGAAGGCGGGCAGCAGCATCCGGGGAATACGCTCCGGGTGGAAGGTGACCACCGCCACATAATAGCCCGGCAGCAGCACCGTAAGGAAGAACGCTGCCAGCCGCAAAAGCCGCACAAACGCCGTAAAATAGGGTCGCTGGGTGTAGTCATCCAGCGTATGGAAATGCTCGGTGAAGAGGTAGGGCGCGATCATCACATTGGGGCTGCCGTCCACCATAACGCCCACTCTGCCCTCCGCCAGCTTGGCGCACAGGGTATCGGGGCGCTGGGTGGTGCCCGTCCCGCTGAAAAGCGACGCCGCCCCCTTGCCGATGAACGCCTGCAAAAAGCCGCTGTCCAGCACCAGCGGCAGAGAAGCCTCCCGCAATTTTTGCCGCACGGCCTCCACCGTTTCTGGCGCCGCCACATCGCTGAGGTAGCAAAGGCGCACATTGGTGCGGCTCTGCCGGCCCAGGTACAGCGTTTCCACCGTCAGATTGGGGGATTTGAGCCGGCGGCGCACCATGGCGGTATTGGTATTGTTGCTTTCGGTAAAGCCCTCCCGGGAGCCGCGGAGGTTCTTCTCCATGGCTGGCTCCCCCACGCCCCGTGTCTCAAAGCCCTGATAGCCCAGCGAGAGCGCCCGGGGCACGCCGTCCAGCATCACCATGGCAAAGCCGCTCATCGCCTTGGTAAAGAGATCCTCGTAGGTCTCCACGATGCCCTGCTCGCTGCTGAACAAAAACTGTGAGCGCAGGTACTCCCACAGCTTTTCCGGGTCGGCCTCCGGCGGGGCCATGCGGTTTATGGGGCGCAGCAAAAAATCGCTGACCTGGGTATTGCTCACCAGACCGTCGAACATAAAAGCCAGGCCCTTTACCCCGGCCAGCTCAAATTCATCCAAAATGAGATCGGCGGAGCCGCGCATCCCCTGCTCAATACGCTCCCGCAGCAGCACAATGCTGCTGTCCAGTTTTTCCGGCATCATTTCTCCCTCCACTCGGCGCCGCTCCCCGGCAGATATCGGGTCTTTCCCGGCAGGAGAAAGCCGCAGGCGGGCCAGGAAGCGCCGTGGGCAGGCTGACGCGCGATGCGGTTTTCTTCGCCGAAAATATCATTTTCCCTGCCTGGGAAATTCCTTTTCATTATTCGCCGCGGCCGCCGGAATATGTGCGGGAATATGCCGCCCAAATCCGTAAATAATACCCTCCATGCGAGGTGATTTTTTGTGCTGGTCACATTTTTGCGGACGATGATCCTGTATCTTGTGGTGGTGTTCGGCATCCGTCTGATGGGCAAACGCCAGATCGGGGAGCTGCAGCCCTCGGAGCTGGTCATCACCATCCTCATTTCCAATATCGCTACCCTCACCATTGAGGAAACGGACAGCCCCATGTTCGCGGGGCTTCTGCCCATTTTGGCGCTCATGTGCTTCGAGGTGCTGACCTCCTTCCTCTGCTTGAAAAGCGCCCGGCTGCGGCGCATTGTCTCCGGGCGGCCCATTATCATCATCCACGATGGGAAAATAGACCAGCGGGAAATGCGGGAGCTGCGCTTTTCCGCCGATGACCTGATGATCCAGCTGCGGCAGAACGGCATCTTTCGGGCAGAGGAGGTGGAGTTTGCGGTGGTGGAGACCAACGGCAAGCTCTCCGTCTACCAGAAGTACCAGAACCGCCCGATAACGCCGCAGGTGCTGGCCATGCCGGATCAGCCGGAGGATAACGCCCCGCCGCTGGCTGTGGTGTGCGAGGGCACCGTGATGCACGAGGCCCTGCGCCGCAGCGGCAAGGACCTGCGCTGGGTGGAAAAGAAAGCCGCCGCCCAAAAGCTCAAAATTGATGAGGTGTACCTGATGGTCGCCTGCCCCGATGGCAGCTGTGATATTGTGGCGAAGGAGCGTGGCCGATGAAACGATTTTTAGCGGCGGTGGGCATTTTGCTTATTATCATCGGCATCAGCATTTACACGCTGGTGGATATGCAGCAAAGCATCGATCGGCTTACGGAGCACACGGCGGCGGTACGGCAGCAGGTGGAAAAAGAAGGCGCCGCCACCGCCCAGCGCCAATGCGAGGAGCTGATGGCGGAATGGAACGGCATGGAGCCCCGGTTTTTGCTGTATGTGCGGCACGACCATCTGGATAATATCATGGAGCACCTTTCGGAGCTGCCGGCCTACTGCCTAGAGGATGACCGGGCCGAGCTGCTGAGCACCCTGGATGCCGCCCTGCGCATGATGGAGCATCTCAAGGAATCCATCACCCCCAGCTGCCGCACGCTGTTGTAGCGTTCCCCGGGCGCTGTGACCGGCGGCACCGGCAAAAGGCGGCGATGACTGCGCGGCCGGACCTTGTCAGGCATCAGCCTATCTGCGGCCCGTCCTCCTGTCCTCCCACCCTTTTTTCCATTCGCCGCCGCAAAATAAAAATCAGCCCGCAGGAGAGCGCCTCTCCCGCGGGCTTTGGTTTATTCTTCTGTTCAGCCGTAGAATGGCTCCTCCGAAGCGCCCTTGATGGTCACCGTGACGGTATCCACCTCGGCGGCGGTCCTGGGCCAGACGGGACTGCCCGGCGCGATGCTGGTGCCCACCACCGTGCCCGGTTCCCCGCCCGTTTCCGGGTTGGTATCGTAGACGATGGTATAGCTGATCTGGCAATCGGTAAGGATGCGGATGGCGTAGGCTTCATTGGCGCCGTACAGGTCCGGCATGACGGTATACTGCGGTCCCTTGCTGATATAAAGCGTCACGCTGCCATCCTCCGGCAGCACCTGCCCCACTGCCAGCGATTGCTTATAGATCACCCCGCTGGGGTAGGTATCGCTGTACTCATAGCGGTAGATGAAATTATACCCACTCATCTGCTCCAGCTCGTCCTCTATCGCCGGCAGATAGTACCCCTCCAGGCTGCGCTCCATCACCGGGGTGGCGGGCTGCTCCTTGCTGTCAAAGGCGCCGCTGTTCCACAGCGCCAAAAGGACATTCCCGATGACGCTGACCGCCAGCAGCACCGCCAGCAGCACCATGGGCGGAGAAAACTGCTTTGGGCCCGCGGCCGCCGGTTTTTCCGCCGGGCGGGGCGGGGCCTCCGGCCGGAACACGGCGGTATTGGCACCGGCTTCCTCCAGCAGGGCGGCGGAAAACGCCTCCATGGAGCGGTAGCGCTGCTTGTGATCCACCGAAAGTGCCTTCATGATGCCCTCGCAGACATGCTCCGGCAGGTCGGGGCGCAGCTTACCCAGCGGCGCCAGGTAATCATCCCTTTCCCCGCGCAGCTCGGCGCTTACCGGGGCCTGTCCCGCCAGCATGCGGTACAGCACCGCTCCCAGGGAATAGATATCGGTCCATTCTCCCTGCCACAGTGCCTTGGAATACTGCTCCGGGGCGCTGTATCCGGCGTAAAGCTCGGCGTGCAGGCCGTTGCCCACGGTGCGCAGCTCCGGCAGGGCAAAGCCATCCAGGATGACCCGCTTGCGGCTGTCCACATAGATGTTCTGCGGGGAGATGCCGCAGTGAGTCAGGCCCATATTGTGCAGCTGGCTAAGCAGCGAAATGAGCGGGCTGATGAGCTGCCGGGCATCGGTCAGGCTCATCTCTCCCTTTTGGCGGGAAAGATACTCCTCCAGCGGCTCCATGCGCAGATATTCGGTCACCCGGTACAGGGTGTCATTTTCGGAAAAAAGCACCAGTGTTTTCAGCATCGCCTTGTGGTTCACTTCCATCAGGCGCTTCCAGCGGTCGTGCAGGTCGCTGGCCATGGTACGGAACAGTGTCTTGCTCTCGGCGGAGATGAGCAGGATGCCCTTATGGTCCTCTGCCCGCTTCAGGATGCCGGGGAAGAATTCCTCCACCCGCACCTTGCGGTCCTTTTCGGCATCCCAGGCCAGATAGGTGGTCAGCAGGTCATTGTGGTGCAGCACCATCCCCACGCGGTACTGCCCGGAGAGCACCGTTCCCAGCGGCAGGGCGGCATCGGGGTTGGGGGCCTCCGGCTTCTGCCCGCAGGCGGAACAGACCGTCTCCCCCTCCTCCAGTACGGAAAAACAGTGGCGGCACAGGTTCGGCTCCGGCATGGGCGCTCCTCCTTTCGGATCGTGGCTTCTCATGGTTTGGTTTCATCGGCGGGGTCGTCCTCCCGCGCCGGGTGGGTAAACAGGTAAATGGCAATGCAAAGGGCCCCGGCCAGCAGCGCCCCGATGAGGATGTACCGCACCGGGCTGCCGGTTCTCGCTTCCCGCTGGGGCAGCACCAGCTCGGTGGGGGCGGCATCGGCCGCCTTGCTGTCGGCGGGCTTCTTCTGCTTCTCTTCTTCCTCCGGCAGGGCGGCATTTTCCCGCTCCGCCTCCCGGAACGCCTCATCGCGCTGCTGCTGTTTTTCCTCCAGCTCCCGGCGGGCCTCCTCCAGCTCCTGCTGCGCTTCGGAGGGCTCCTCCATACCGGGGATATTGCTCGGGTTACTCCAATCGCCCCACAGGCCGTCATCCAGCTTGTGAGAGGGCTCCCCAGTATTCCCGGAATTATTCCCGGCAGTATTCCCGGCGCCATTCTCTGCGCCGTCCTCCGTACCGCTGCCGGTGCTGTCCCCGGTGGGTTCCCGCGGCGGCTCCGCCGGCGGGGCTGGCTCCGGGGCAGGAGGAGACTCCGGAGAAGGCTCGGCGGGCTGCTCTAACGCAGGCATGTCATTTGGGTCAACCACGCCGGGAAGCTCCAAGCCATCATCGGCCATGACCGGGACTGCCAGCACCAGCAGCGCGCACAGCGTCGCAGCTATCAGACGCACTCCTTTCATAGTCTGCCCTCCCTTTTGCCAAAAAAGCGGCGCTTTGGGGGCGCCGCTCTTGGAATATTTGCGGGGATATTACATTTCCCAGTTGTGCCAGAAGCCCTGCACATCATCGCAGTCATCCAGCAGGTCCATCAGACGGGTCATCTTATCGGCGGCGTCCTCCGGCAGGGCGGTGTAGGTGCTGGGGATATAGGCCGGCTCGGCGGAAAGGAAGGTATAGCCCTTCTTCTCCAGCGCCTCGCGCACCTCGCGCAGCTCATTCACCCCGGTATACACCTCAATGGTATCCTCATCGAAATCCACATCCTCGGCCCCGGCATCAAAGCAGTCCTCCATCACCTTCTCCTCGTCCAGCTCGCCCTCGCTGTTATCAATGACGATCTGGCCCTTCTTGGTAAACAGGTAGGAAACGCAGCCGTTCTGGCCCAGGTTGCCGCCGCACTTATCAAAGTAATGGCGCAGGTCACCGGCGGTACGGTTGCGGTTATCGGTCAGCGATTCGATGATAACGGCAACGCCGTTGGGGCCGTAGCCCTCATATACCATCTCTTCGTAGCTGTTCTTATCCTCGCTGCCGGCGGCCTTCTTAATGCAGCGCTCGATATTCTCGTTGGGCATATTGGCAGCCTTGGCCTTGGCGATGCAGTCGCGCAGCTTACCGTTGGTATCGGGGTCAGCGCCGCCCTCTTTTACCGCTACCGACATCTCACGGGCTACCTTGGTGAATACCTTGGCCTTGGCCGCATCGGAAGCGCCCTTTTTGCGTTTGATATTATTCCATTTGGAATGTCCAGACATAGGAAAAATCGTCCTTTCGTGTGATAGTGCATACTACATAGGAATTTTAGCACATCCCGCGGACGCTGACAACCTTTTTTGCAAAATTCTCCCGCTAAATTCTGAAAAACGGTTGACAAAGCCCCCCTCTTTTGGTATGATAACTGATGTCGCCAAAGACCGCCTTTGGACCTGCGGGTGTAGTTCAATGGTAGAATTCCAGCCTTCCAAGCTGGTTACGTGGGTT
>OIWS01003528.1_pt1 | contig 11020 bp, 8 predicted proteins | sample 1587611 | NCBI WGS metagenome assembly OIWS01 (sample SAMEA3888919, study PRJEB22519) | human gut metagenome | biome: human gut; feature: human-associated habitat; material: faeces | place: Denmark | collected 2010 | reverse complement strand
TCGCCGGGTTTGGCAGCGCTTTCGCCGCGCAGGGCTTTTTCGCAGCGGTTGCCGCTCACATGGCGGCGGCCGCCGGGGAAGACGCTGACCGTGAGCATGCAGTGGTTCTGGCAGCCCTGACAGCGTGCGGCAGAGGTCTTGTACGTGAGCTGCTCGATCTCCTCAAGCGGGAGCATTGTGCTCTGCTGCCCGTGGTAGCGGTCGCGCGCGAGCAGTGCCGCGCCGAACGCGCCCATGATGCCCGCGATGTCGGGACACGTGACCTGCGCGCCGGAGATACGCTCAAACGCGCGCAGCACGGCCTCGTTGAAGAACGTGCCGCCCTGTACGACGACGTGCGAGCCGAGCTCGCTCGCGTCGGAGAGCTTGATGACCTTATAAAGAGCGTTCTTGATGACGGAGTAGGCAAGGCCGGCGGAGATATCGGAGACGCTTGCGCCCTCCTTCTGCGCCTGTTTGACGTTGGAGTTCATAAACACCGTGCAGCGCGTGCCGAGGTCGACGGGGGCCTTGGCAAAAAGAGCCTCGTGTGCGAATTCCTGCGCCGTCATGCCGAGGGAGTTGGCGAAGTTTTCGAGGAACGAGCCGCAGCCGGACGAGCAGGCCTCGTTCAGAAGCACCGTGTCGACCGCGCCGTCCTTGAGCTTGATGCACTTCATGTCCTGCCCGCCGATATCCAGCACGCAGTCGACCTTCGGGTCGAAGAACGACGCGGCGGTGCAGTGGGCGATGGTCTCGACCTCGCCCTCGTCGAGCGAGAACGCGGACTTGAGCAGCGTTTCGCCGTAGCCCGTGGAGCAGGAGCGCGCAATATGCGCGCCCGCGGGGAGCGCTTCACGCAGCGTATGTACGGCCTGCATGGCAGTCTTGATGGGATTGCCCTGATTGTTGGCGTAGAACGAGTACAAAAGCTCGCCCTTTTCGCCAACTAACGCGAGCTTTGTCGTCGTCGAGCCCGCGTCGAAGCCGAGAAAGCAGTCGCCATTATACGTTGCAAGATCGCCGCGCGGCACGACCGCCGTATGGTGACGGGTGCGGAAGGCCTCGAGGTCGGCTTCGTCTTCAAAGAGCGCCGGCAGGCGCTTTAATTCAAAATCCATCTGCACGCCGCTGTCGAGACGCTTGATGAGCGCGCTGAGCGGCTGCGCCTTGGCGGGCGTTTCGTCGATGGCCGCGCCGGTGGCGGCGAAGAGATGGGAATTTTCGGGGTCGATGGTCGTCTCATCCGTCAGCTTCAGCGTGCGGATGAACGCGGCCTTGAGCTGGGGGAGGAAGTGCAGCGGCCCACCTAAGAACGCGACATGGCCGCGGATGGGCTTGCCGCAGGCAAGGCCCGAAATGGTCTGGTTGACGACCGCCTGGAAGATCGAGGCGGCGAGGTCGGCCTTCGTCGCGCCCTCGTTGATGAGGGGTTGAATGTCCGTCTTGGCGAACACGCCGCAGCGCGCGGCGATGGGGTAGATCTGCTGATAGTGCGCGGCCTCGCGGTCGAGACCCGAGGCATCGGTCTGCAGCAGAGCGGCCATCTGGTCGATAAACGAGCCGGTGCCGCCGGCGCAGACGCCGTTCATGCGCTCTTCGAGCCCGCCTTTGAAGTAGATGATCTTGGCATCCTCGCCGCCGAGTTCGATGGCGACATCCACCTGCGGCGCGACGCGCTCGAGCGCCTGCGCGACGGCGACGACCTCCTGCACAAAGGGGATGCCGAGCGCCTTGGCAAGGTTGATCGCGCCGGAGCCGGTGGCGCGCAATTCGAGCGCGCACTCGCCGAGCGCTGCGCGCGCCTGCTTGAGTAAGTCGGACAGTGCGCGCTGTGTGTGGGACAGATGGCGCTGGTACTGCCCGAAGATCATTTGTCCGTTTTCATCCAGCACGACGAGCTTGACCGTGGTGGAGCCTACGTCGATGCCTGCTTGATACGTTTTCATGGGGAACCTCTCTTTTCATGTCGATGCGATTTGGCGGTAAAAGAGTCCCGCCGGATTTTCAGATTGTTATTATAATTGTATGCCGCAAAAGGACAAGAAGTAAAGTTTAGGGTCTGTTAAGAAAATGAACAAAAATTTACAAATATTTTTGGCTTGACATACCTCGCAACTCTATGTATACTACAAGCATAGATACTCTATGTATCATCGGAGGTGCAACATGAAGAAAAAGAGCATTGACCACACGCAGCTTCTACTGCTCAAGCTCCTCTCAAGTGAGGACATGTACGGCTACCAGATCATTTTAGAGCTGGCGCGCCGCTCGAGCAATGTCTTCGAGATGAAAGAGGGCACGCTCTACCCCGTGCTGCACGGGATGGAGCGCGAGGGGTATGTGGAAGCCTATGAAAAGGCGGCGCCCACCGGTCGGATGCGCAAGTATTATCACCTGACGCGTGCCGGCCGGGCCGCGCTCACCGAAGAGGAGAAAGCCTGGCAGGAGTACAGCGGCGCGGTGAACGCCGTGCTGCACTTTGCGTAAAAAAGGGTGAGGCTATGGACAGAAAGGAATATTGCGACCGCGTGCTCGCGCAGGTCGGCCGCCTGACGGCTGACGAGGCGAACGATCTGAGAAATGAGCTCGCCGGTCACATCGAAGACCACGCCGAAGCGCTGGTCGAGCACGGCTATACGGAAGAGGACGCCGCTGCGCGCGCCGTGGAGCTGATGGGCGATCCGGAGGAGACGGGCAGGGCCTTGCGCGAGCAGTACCGCCACTTCTGGCTCGTTATCGTGCAGCGCATCGCGATTTTCGTCACGATCATCGCCTGTGTGCAGGGCTTTTTTATGCTCCCGATGCTCAGCGGCGTGTACGAGAGCCTCCGCGAGCGCGTGAGTCCGGCGGTGAACAGGATTTCATGGGAAGAGCTCGACGGCGCGGCAGACCTGCACGAGCGCATCCTCGTCGGGGACGATATCGTGCAGCTGAACCGCATCGAATACGGTGTGCGCGAGGGAGAGCGGCAGGCGGTGCTCTGGGTGAGCAGCTATGACTGCATTCCGGGGCGAAAGGTCTATGAGCGTTTGATCGAGACAATGTTGCTGCAAAGTGAACGCGGCGAGACGATGTACGGGGAAGACAGCATCCGGTATTCCAGCTGCTGGGGCAGCAGCGGCAGCTTGTACGTGCACAGCGGCCAGCACACCGTGCCGCTCGAAGAGGGCGATACTTACGTGACGTTCGTCTACGACCGCTTCGGCGAGCGCATCGAGACGAGGATTGAGCTTCCGGAAGGGGGAACGCAGCCATGAAAAAGCAGAAGATCGAAAAGCGGCCGACGAGAGCGCGCCGCGCGGTCAAGAGCGTTGTCATCATGTTCTGCGCGCTGCTCATCTGCAATATGCTCAGCGGCGGACACCTGACGCGCGCCATGGCTCTGCGCGATGGCGAACAGCGCTACGGCGTGTATGAAAAGACGCACGAGATCACATCCCTTCCCGCCGAGAACATCTATAAGACGCTGCGCGTTACGCTGATGGCCAGCGAGAATGTGACCTATTGCGGCGCGAGCCATTTCTACACCTTGCTTGGCTGGCAGGACGATTTCGGTGTGCCGCTTGACTGCTCAGACGGTGAGAGCATTCACGCGGGCTGGTGGGATATGGCGCGCAACGGCGTCGTAAGGGATATCTTTTACTGGGGACGCGTCGACGATGCCGCAGTCGATAGCGCCGTGATCGAGCGATACCGCGCGGTTTCACAAGATGAAAACGGGGACTACACCTTTGGGAAACGTGAAGCATTCGCCGCTGAGTTGATTGAAGACGGCGATTATCGGTATTTCCTCACTGGCGGAGTGGCGACAGAGGCCAACTATGGCGACTATGGATGGGATCGGGTGTATTTTGTCGGATACGACGCCTCGGGCGCAGAAGTGCTGCGCTATGAGATCGAGCGGCAGATGAGTACATCGTTCGCTTAAAAGGAAATCGGAGTGCGCTGCGGCATCGCCGCGGCGCTCTTTTTGCCGAATAGTAAACAAAGATGAACTTTCGGTGAATTCTCGACCGCGCCGGTTGACGGTAAAAGGTCAAAATGATATCCTACTCTGGAATTCTTATTCATTCATTTCCTCAGAAAGAAGGCAGACTATGCTGAAGCTGCAACGAATCGTCAAGGATTACCAGGCGGGCGACACCACCGTCCACGCTCTGCGCGGCGTGAGCTTACAGTTCCGTGAGAGCGAGTTTGTCGCCATCCTCGGCCATTCGGGCTGCGGCAAGACGACGATGCTCAACATCATCGGCGGTCTCGACCACTATACGAGCGGCGATCTCATCATCAACGGCAAGTCGACGAAGGACTTTTCCGACGCCGACTGGGACAGCTACCGCAACCACTCCATCGGCTTCGTCTTCCAGAGCTATAATTTGATCCCGCACCAGACGGTGCTGAGCAACGTGGAGCTGGCGCTCACGCTCTCGGGTGTGAGCAAGAGCGAGCGCCGCGAGCGCGCGGTCAGGGCGCTTGGGAGCGTGGGCCTTGGCGACCAGCTCGACAAAAAGCCGAACCAGATGTCTGGCGGCCAGATGCAGCGTGTCGCTATCGCGCGGGCGCTCGTCAACGATCCGGACATTCTGCTCGCCGACGAGCCGACCGGCGCGCTCGACAGCGAGACGAGCGTGCAGGTGATGGAGATCTTGAAGAACATCTCCAAGGACCGCCTCATCATCATGGTCACGCACAATCCCGAGCTCGCCGAGACCTACGCGAGCCGCATTGTGCGCTTAAAGGACGGCGAGATTGTGGACGACAGCGCGCCGTATGAGGAGACCGTGGAAGAAAAGCCCGCCGCGGGCAAGAGCAAAAGGACCTCGATGAGCTTTGGCACGGCGCTGTCGCTGTCGCTCAACAACCTGATGACGAAAAAGGGACGGACGTTTTTAACGGCCTTTGCCGGCAGCATCGGTATTATCGGCATCGCGCTCATTCTGTCGCTGAGCAATGGCATCCAGACCTATATCGACCGCGTGCAGGAAGATACGCTCTCGAGCTACCCCCTGACCATTGAGGCTGAGAGCATGGACATGTCCAGCATGGTCAGTTCGATGATGGGCATCCATTCACCCGATGAGGACGGAGACGGCGGACATGACCTCGACGCCGTGTACTCCAACAACATTATGTACGACATGATGAGCTCGTTTGCCTCGGCGGAGACGCAGACGAACAATTTGAAGGACTTCAAGACCTACCTCGAGGGCGACAATGAGCTTTCAAGCCACATCAGCTCCATTTCCTATGACTACGACCTCGGCATGAGCATCTATGCCAAAGACACCGACGGCAAGGTCTTCAAGTCCGACGTGACGGAGCTTTTGCAGACCTGTATGAGCGAGCTCTACGGCGGCGATTACAGCAGCTATTTCGAGCGCTTCGGCTCGGCCTACTCCGCGATGGAGACCTGGGAGCAGATGCTCCCGCCGCAGGATAGTGAGAGCGGCGAGCTCGTGGGCGACCTCCTGCACGAGCAGTATGACCTCATTTACGGCTCCTGGCCGCAGAATTACGACGAGGTTATGCTCATCGTCAACAAGGACAATGAAATTTCCGACCTTGTCATCTATTCGCTGGGCCTGAGCGCACAGGACGAGGTCGTGGAGTCGATGCAGCGTGTGATGGACGGAGAAGAATTCGACACGAAGGACATCCAGAGCTGGAGCTATGAAGACCTCTGCGATATGAGCTTCAAGATCGTCCTGCCCGCTGAGCGCTACCAGTACGACTCCGCGAGCGGCACATATACCGACGTCAGCACAACGGACACGGGACTCGATTTCCTTTACAATTCCGACGACGTCGGCACGCGCGTGAAGATCGTCGGCATCCTGCGCCCGAATGAGAACGCGGTATCCTCGATGCTCTCCGGCGCGATCGGCTATACGTCCGCGCTGACGGACTATCTCGTCGAAAAGGCGGGACAGACCGAGATTTTACGCAAGCAGAAGGCCGACCCCGCGACCGACGTCATCCTCGGCCTGCCGTTCCTGACGGACGACTACTCCGTGAGCGACGAGCAGAAGGAAGCGGACGTGACGGACTATCTCGAAACGCTTTCCGTCACCGAGCGCGCCGCAGCCTACACCGCGATGATGAGCGTGCCGAGCGAAGAGTATCTCTCCGCCATCGTGGAGCAGCAGATGGGCTCGCTCGACCGCGCGAGCATCGAGCAGATGGTCATTTCGACCTACGCCCAGCAGATGAGCGTGGATGAGGCGACCGTCAAGTCCTACATCGCGCAGATGGACGACGAGACGCTTTTCGGCTACGTGGAGCAGTCTATCCGCGAGCAGGTGACAGAGCAGTACGCCGCAGGCGTGCAGGCGCGGCTATCTAACATGACAAGTGATCAGCTCGCCATGGTGCTCGATCTGGCGCTCGAAAAATCGCCCGCTGTCACGTCGCTGACGAGCGAGCAGTACAACTGGCTTTATGATAACTACATGCCTGCGACGGTCTCGAACGGCACGTATGAGGACAATTTGAAGCTGCTTGGCGACGTCGACCTCGCAAGTCCCAAGACCATCAACATCTACGCCTCGACCTTTGCCGACAAGGACGCCATTGCCGATGCAATCGAGCAGTACAACAGCAGCGTTTCCGAAGACGACCAGATCGATTACACCGACTATGTGGCGCTTCTGATGAGCTCGGTCACGACGATCATCAACGCCATCAGCTATGTGCTTATCGCATTCGTCGCGATCTCGCTCGTCGTGTCGAGCATTATGATCGGCATCATCACGTATATCTCGGTCCTCGAGCGCACGAAGGAGATCGGCATTCTGCGCGCCATCGGCGCGAGCAAGCGCGACATCTCGCGCGTGTTCAACGCGGAGACGCTCATCGAGGGCTTCTGCTCGGGTGCCATCGGCATCGGCATCACGCTATTGCTGATCATCCCCATCAACCTCGTCGTGCACCACTTGACGGGTATCGAGAGTCTCAACGCCATCTTGCCGGTGGCGGGCGGTGTGGCGCTCGTGGTCATCAGCATGGCGCTCACGTTTATCGCGGGCCTCATCCCCTCCGGCATCGCCGCGCGCAAGGACCCTGTCGAAGCGCTGCGCACCGAATAACACGATATTTGACCTTCAAAAAGGACGTTTTCCGACGGAAAACGTCCTTTTTCTCTTTTACCGCGATTTTACAAAAGGCGACTTTCTGATTTTACAACCTGCCTTTATGATGGCAAATGTAGCAAGGAACAACATCTTGGAAAAATTGAAAGGAAGTATTTCAAATGAAAAAGTTTCTCACTCTTGCGCTGACCGCTGTCATGGCGCTGAGCCTGCTGACCGCCTGCGGCAGCAAGAACGACAACAGCGCCGACCCCAACACTGACGGCAGCAACACCGAAACGACCCTCTCCGGCACCGTCTCGACCGACGGCTCCACCTCGATGGAAAAGGTCATCAACTCTCTTGGCGAATCCTTCATGGCCATGAACAAGGACGTGAAGTTCACCTATAACCCCACCGGCTCGGGCTCCGGCATTCAGGCCGTTAGCGAAGGCCGCTGCGACATCGGCCTTTCGAGCCGCGCGCTCAAGGATGACGAAAAGGCCTCCGGCCTTGTTGAGACCGTCGTCGCGCTCGACGGCATCGCCATTGTCGTGAACCCCGAGAACCCTGTCTCCGATCTCGACGTTGACACCATCGCCAAGATCTACACCGGCGAGATCACCAACTGGAAGGACGTCGGCGGCAACGACGCCGAGATCGTGCTCATCGGCCGTGAGGCCGGCTCCGGCACGCGTGACGGCTTCGAGTCCATCACCGACACCAAGGACGCCTGCCAGTACCGTCAGGAGCTCACCTCCACGGGCGACGTCATCAACACCGTGTCCCAGAACCCCGACGCCATCGGCTATGCCTCCCTCTCCGCGGTCGGCGACAGCGTCAAGGCGCTGACAGTCGGCGGTGTGGAAGCCACGGAGGCGACCGTCAAGGACGGCAGCTATGTGGTCCAGCGTCCGTTCGTGCTCGTCACGAAGGAGGGCACCGAGCTTTCCCCCGCGGCACAGGCCTTCTTCGACTACGCGCTGTCCGCTGACGCGGCAAGCATCATCGCCGCTGCCGGTGCGGTCGCAGCCAACTAACAGAACACAGGAACCATCACGGGAGGCGGCGTGAGCCGTCTCCCGCTGACAGCAAAAAGAGGAAACAATTATGGCGCAGAGGAAAAAAATGTTTGAAGCCGTCGTCCACGGTATTTTTCTGCTTCTCGGCCTCATTACGGTCGGATGCGTGCTGCTGATCACGGTGTATCTCGTCATCTCCGGCATCCCGGCCATTCAGAAGATCGGCCTTGTGCCGTTTCTCACGGGCAAGGTGTGGTCGTCGACGTCGGCGGAGCCGAAGTACGGCATCCTGCCCTTTATTTTAACGAGTGTTTACGGCACGGCAGGCGCGATCGTCCTCGGCGTGCCCATCGGTTTTTTGACGGCGGTGTACCTCTCCAAGGTCGCGCCCAAGAAGGTCCGCACCGTGCTGGAGGCCACCGTCAGCCTGCTCGCTGGGATCCCGTCGGTCGTGTACGGCCTTGTCGGTATGCTGGTGCTCGTGCCCGCTATCCGCAAGGCCTTTCACCTGCCCGACGGCGCGAGCCTGCTCGCCGCCATCCTTGTGCTGGCAGTGATGATCCTGCCGTCGATCATCAAGGTGAGCGTCACGGCGCTCGAGGCCGTCCCGCATGAATATGAGGACGCCTCGCTTGCCCTCGGTGCGACTGAGGTCGAGACCTATTTCCGCGTCTCCGTTCCGGCGGCCAAGAGCGGCATCGCCGCGGCCGTCGTGCTCGGCGTGGGCCGCGCCATCGGCGAAGCGATGGCCGTCATGATGGTATCCGGTAACGTATCCAACATGCCGTCGCTGTTCCAGAGTGTCCGCTTCCTTACGACGGCGGTCGCAAGCGAAATGTCCTATTCTGGCCCGGGCAGTCTCCAGCGTCAGGCGCTGTTCTCCATCGCGCTCGTGCTGTTTCTTTTCATCCTGCTCATCAACGCGGCGCTCAACTTCTTCTTAAAGCGGGACAAGGAGGGTAACTGATGCTGAAAATGCAGTCTTCGGCCCGCCGCAAGGCCTATATCACGGCGATGAAGCTCCTGATGGGCGTCGCCGCAGTATTGACTTGCGCGCTCGTAGTCGGTATGATTGGTTATATATTGGGCAACGGCATCCCGAACATCACCTGGGAGATGCTCTCCACCGCGCCGAGCTATCTTGCCAACCGCGTCGGCATCCTGCCGGACATCCTGAGCACGCTCTACATCGTCATCGCGACGCTTTTAATCGTGCTGCCGCTCGGCGTGGGCGCGGCCATCTACTTAAATGAATACGCCGCGAACAAAAAGCTCGTCTCTATCATCGAATACGCGTCCGAAACGCTCTCCGGTATCCCGTCGATCATCTACGGCCTTGTTGGCATGCTGATCTTCTGCAAAAACGGCACGTCGCTTCTTGCGGGTGCGCTGACGCTGACGATCATGAACCTGCCGACCATCATGCGAACGACACAGGAGAGCCTCAAGACCGTACCGCAGAGCTACCGCGAGGGCGCGTTCGGCCTGGGCGCGGGCAAATGGCGCACCATCCGCACGGTGGTGCTGCCAAGCTGCGTGGACGGTATCGTGACGGGCTGTATCCTGTCGATCGGACGCATCCTCGGCGAGTCGGCGGCGCTCTTATTCACGGCGGGCTCGGCGCACATGCTCTACAACTTCTTTGAGGGCATGCACAACGCGGGCGCGACGCTGACGGTGGCGCTGTACTTCTACGCCAAGGAGTCGAGCGATACGGGGGTGGTGTTCGCCATCGCGGCCATTTTGATGCTGCTGACGATGCTCATTAACCTCATCGCCGATCTGGTCGGCCGATACTTCAGGAGGAAACAGCAATGATACGACCTGTCAACGGAAGCGGCATGAAGCGCATGGCGCTCTTAAATGACCTTTCCTGCTTCGGCAAGTGTTCGCTGAGCGTGGCCATGCCCATCCTCTCTTCCTACGGGGTGGAGACGGTACCGCTGCCGACGGCCATTTTATCGACGCACACGGCGGACGGCTTCGGCAGCTACGTCATGCGCGATATGACGGACGAGATGAAGGCCTTTGCCGCGCACTGGAGACAGCTTCAAATCAAATTCGACGGCATTTGCACGGGCTTTTTCGGCTCGGTGGAGCAGATGCATTTTGCAAAAGATTTCCTCCGCGACTTTGCGGGGGAGGATACCATCGTTGTGGTCGACCCCGTGCTCGGCGACAACGGCGCGCTGTACGGCTGCTTTACCGAAGAGTACGTGCAGGCGATGCGCGCGCTGTGCGAGAGCGCACAGCTTATCACGCCCAACCGCACGGAGGCGGCGCTTCTCGCGGGGTGCGGGATGGACGCACCGATAGAAACGCTTCTTAAAGCGCTCACGGTGGAAAATGTCATCATCACCGGCGTCCACCGCGGGGAGGAGATTGGCTACTGCGCGCGGCTGAACGGGCAGTATATGGAAATTTTCAAGCCCTGCCTTCCGCAGACGCTGCATGGCACGGGTGATGTGTTCGTCTCCGCCCTGTGCGGCGAGCTGATGAACGGTAAAGGCATGCCGCAAGCTCTGAAAGACGCGGCGGAATTCTGCGACGACTGCGTGCAGAAAACGGCAAAACGCGGCGAGAGCCACTGGTACGGCCTCGCCTTTGAAGACAAATTGAAAGAGGGGAGAGGGCTATGAACAATATCCTTTCCGTTGAGAACTTGTGTCTGTGGTACGGGAGCCATCAGGCGCTCAAGGACATCAACATTGAAATTCCCGAAAAAAGCATTACGGCGCTCATCGGCCCGAGTGGCTGCGGCAAGTCGACGTTTTTAAAGACGCTCGACCGCATGAACGATTTGATTCCCGATGTGAAGATCACGGGCAGCGTCCTCTATAAGGGTGAGGACATTTTTGACTCGTCCGTCGATGTGAGCGAGCTTAGGCGTCAGGTGGGTATGGTGTTCCAGAAGCCGAACCCCTTCCCGATGAGCATTTACGACAACAT
>OIWS01003527.1_pt1 | contig 11024 bp, 9 predicted proteins | sample 1587611 | NCBI WGS metagenome assembly OIWS01 (sample SAMEA3888919, study PRJEB22519) | human gut metagenome | biome: human gut; feature: human-associated habitat; material: faeces | place: Denmark | collected 2010 | reverse complement strand
TGGCAGGACTCCATGTGGTAGTCGTCGGTGGTGCGGATGAAGCGGTCGTAGCTGACATCCATCAGCTTCCACAGGTCCTTGACGGTGGCAACGATCTTATCGACGTACTCCTTGGGAGTGACGCCTGCATCGGCTGCCTTGTCCTGGATCTTCTGGCCATGCTCGTCGGTTCCGGTCAGGAACATGACGTCATAGCCCTGCATCCGCTTGAAGCGGGCCAGCGCGTCGCAGGCCACGGTGGTGTAGCTGTGGCCGATGTGCAGCTTATCGCTGGGGTAGTAAATGGGAGTGGTAATGTAGAATGTTTTGTGCTCACTCATGGGTCTGTTTCTTCCTTTCTGTTGCGGCAACAAAAAGCTCCCGTCCCTTGCCGGAAACTCCGGCCAAGGACGAGAGCATTGCTTTCGTGGTACCACCTTGGTTCGCCCGGCCTTTGCAGGCAGAGCCTTGCGCGCTGGCATATCAATAATGTACCAGCGCGGCGCGGTAACGGGCGCACCCGTCGCAGGCTGGAGAAGAAAACTCCCCTTCGCCCGCGCGGCTCAGAGACCATCTTCCACTCCGCGCGGCCTGCCCGCTTCCATCCTCCGGGCTTTCTGTCAGGTGCGGACGGGGTGTACTCTTCTCGTCAAAGCCGATTTGCAGTCTGGGTGCAAAGGGGCAGAACTTTCCCTTTGCATCTTCTACCTATAATACGCAAAAACAGTGAGTTTGTCAACTGAAAAGCCTGAAAGAAAAATTTTGGGATTGAAACATTCTCGATAATGTGATAAAATCAACCATTGACGGACCATAGAGCCCGGCAGAGGCCTGCAAAGCGCCTCTTTGGCCCTGGCGGACAGGGCTTTTTTGCGGAAACAGGAATCGTCCCCTTTTGGGGGAAAATGATCGTGAACGAGGAAGGAATGGAAAAATCGTGATTTCCAAGCGAGAAAAATTGCAGTATGTCTGCACTTTTGTAACAGACATCCTCTCGCTGGCCCTCAGCATAGCGTTGGGCTGGCTGGTGGTGGATGGTCTGCTGGGCAAGGTGGGAAACTACACCGCGTCCGACCTCATCCAGGCGTTCTGCCTGCTGATGCTGGCCTATCTGCTGACGTTTCTGACCTTTGACCAGAGCGAGAACATTACCACCCGTCCATGGAAACGGGAGTTGAAGATCTCGGTCAAATTTAACCTGATCCTGACCCTCATCAACTCGGCGGGCCTGCTGTTGACCAAAGCCCCGCTGCTGAGCTCCCGGTATTTTCTGGTGGCAGTGCCGGTCATCAACGTGGTGCTGATGACGGTGTTCCACAGTGTGCTCAAAAAGCTGCTGACCACCACCCGGAAGAAAAACAGCATGGAAAGCCTGGTGGGCGTTGTGACCACCGGCGAAGATGCCGGGGAAATGGTGCGGGAGCTGCAGCGGGACTGGTCCAAGCGGCTGACGGGCATTGCCCTGCTGGAGATCCCGGAAGAGCAGATCGGCGGCCAAATCGAGGGCGTGGACATCAAGGCCAACTACGATACCTTTATGGACTGGCTGCGGCAGGCCGCGCTGGATGAAGTGTATGTGGACATCCCCATGGACAGCGGTGACTCCTTTGTGCCTTATCTGAAAGAGATGGAGAGCATGGGATTGACTGTCCATTTCCGTCTGCCCCTGCTGGACCGCATCGAGGATGTCTGCTGCGATGAGACCAGCACCGCCCGCCTGAGCCGCAGCCTGAGCCGCTGCGCCGGCGGCAATGTGGTCACCATGGGCACCGTGGAGCTCAAACTCCGCGACCAGGCCCTCAAGCGGATGCTGGACATTGTGGGCAGTCTGGTGGGCTGCATCCTCAGCATTCCCATCATTGCCATCGTGGCCATCCCCCTCAAGCTGGAAAGCCCCGGCCCGCTGGTCTTCAAACAGCGCCGTGTGGGCCGCAACGGCCGTGTGTTCTATATCCACAAGCTCCGAAGTATGTATGTGGACGCGGAGGAGCGGAAGAAAGAGCTGATGGCCCGGAACGAAATGAACGGCCTCATGTTCAAGATGCAGGACGATCCCCGCATCACCAAGGTGGGCAAGTTCATCCGCAAGACCAGTATCGACGAGCTGCCCCAGTTCTTCGATGTCCTCCGGGGCGATATGAGCCTGGTGGGCACCCGGCCTCCCACGCTGGACGAGTACAAGCAGTACGAGAGCCACCATAAGCGCCGCCTGTCCATGAAGCCCGGCATCACGGGCCTGTGGCAGGTGAGCGGCCGCAGCAACATTGAGGACTTTGAAGAGGTCGTCAAGCTGGATACTAGGTACATTGACAACTGGACCATCTGGCAGGATCTCAAGATCCTGTTAAAGACGGTCTGGGTGGTCTTTGCAGGCCGCGGCGCCGAATAAGCCGGAACCAGAAATAAAAAACAAGAGCACCAGTTTCCCGCGCAGGAATGCAGGAGGCTGGTGCTTTTTTCGATTCTTTCTATGCAAGAGCGTCTTCCGCAACGTCCATGAGATGGACCGGGTCGAGCTGAAATCTCGTACAGTCTTCTGCAAGCCGCTCCACGAACGCGCGGTCAAGAGAAATGTCAAACAGGGCGGTCAGAAGCACCTGCGAACCGGGGCGGGCGCAATAGACTGCCAAGCCAAAACTCTGATACCATCCAATCTCAGGACAGGTTTGCCGCTCCATCACGCAGCGGTAAACGAACACGGCGGATCACCAACTTTCTGAAAAATATTCGAATGGCCTAATGGCAGGAAAGATGCCTGCATCCCCAAAACGACGGGTCTATAATCCAAAAGAACCCAGGTTAAGAAATCTTTGCCATAAAAAATGCGCCGAAAAGCGCCATTAAATTGACAGAAAAAGGAAAATCGTGTATTCTTTCGATAGACAAGCATCTCATTGGAAATTTCCGATGGTATTGTAGCACACGAAGAGGTGCAGAGTAAACAATCGGCGCGGAGAAATTTGGCGGTGCAGAATGTGCCGCCGTGCATTACGGAAACAGCACGCCACTCTGCGCGGTGATCGAGGAGGGGAGCAGCATGACAGGATATCGAGGACGAATTGCAAGATCGCTGGTAAATGCCCGGGAGAGCGCGGATGTCTCGCAGCGGGAGCTGGCCGAGCGGCTTGGCCGCGACAAGCGGACCGTACAGAAATGGGAGAGCGGTGAGATGAAAATTTCGATGGAAGATTTTCTGGAAATTTTCGACGCCCTGCATGTGGCGATGGAACCTTACTCCAAATGGATCCGCCACCCGGAGCTTTTCCCCAATGGGCTGGCCGATATCAACAAATTCAACCACGACAAGCGCCGGAGCGCCCTGGTGCACTACTATGGCCGGCAGGCATCGCCCGTGGAGGTCGAGCAGGAATACTACATCCTGTTTGCGGACCACGGCAGCGATTATTACGGGATGCGCCAGCAGCGGATCGCCAACCTGCAGACCCCGCTGCGGGATCGTCGGCGCATCTGCGGCCAGATCATCGGGAACTACTACGAGGCCCGGGAGCTTGGCGCCCTGACCGACCCGAATGGGCCGCAGCCCAACATGGACATCCTGCTGGCCTGTTACCGCGCCAGTGCCGAAAGTGTCCGGAACGGCAGCAACCGCTATGCCATTGACCGGGCCATGCTGGGCCTGGACGACCAGCCATCGACCGACTTTACCGCAGACCTGGAGGAGCCCGTCTGGTAACAGCCGGGCCGCCCCGGCTTGATTTTCCGCCCGCTTTGCGGTATTATAAAGGAGCTGTGCATCTCCATACAGCGCATGGCTCTTCTTATTTTGTCTCTGTAGCTCAGCTGGATAGAGCGTTCGCCTCCTAAGCGAAAGGCCAGCGGTTCGAATCCGCTCAGGGACATCTCACAAAAAGCGCAAAGGTTGTTTTCCAAGCGGGAAACAAAGCCTTTGCGCTTTTTTGATCTGTGATTTTAAGATAAAATATTTGACATTTCTGTACGGCTGCGGTATGCTATGCGGTGGCAAATAAAAAGAGAATCATCAGAATGCTGGAGGGGCCTTGTGCTGAGAGGGTTTACACCCGACTCCCTGCACCTGATCCGGGTAATACCGGCGTAGGAAAAGCATTTCTGTCGCTTTTTACAACGGGCCGCCGCGCCTGCTGGCAAAAGGGATGCTTTTCCTGGACGAAAAGCATTCCTTTTGTTTTGTACAAAAATGGAAAAGAAGGAACGACTATGGAAACCGAAAACTGCTGTGCCGGCTGCAACCGCCCGGACCTGCCCTGGGCGGGCCGCGGCACGGAGCTGCCCATTGCGGGCTGCCGCTTTACCCTGTACCCCATGTCGGACAAGTACATCGAGATCATTCTGGGCTCGCTGGAAAAGACGAATACCTCTGCGGTGTGGAGCGAGACGGATGCCCTTTCGACCGTTTACCGCGGCAAGCTGCCCTATGTGGCGGACGCCGTGCAGGCACTGTTCCTGAACGCTTACCGTCCCGGCGTCCACATGGCGCTGGAGGGGCAGTTCTCCAAGGGCTGCCCGGGCGATGTGTCCGGCGACAGCGTGCTGAACCGTGAGGGCGAGGCCCCCAATGCGGCCCTGGTGAAAGACATCCACTTCCCGGTCCACTGCAAGCTGGCCCTGTACCCGCTGGGGGATGCCCAGTACATCGACGAGATCGCCAAGGTGTGGTACATGGCGCAGGACGAGGGCCTGAACCCCAAGACCATCCACTATGCCACCCGCATCGACGGCGACGTGCAGGATGTGTTCACCTACCTGACCCATGTCTGTGAGCTGATGGAGAACGCCCCGGCGGTCCACCACTATGTCCTGCACTTTACCATGAACTGCAACAGCCCGACGGAGGAAAACTAAAATGAATACGAAAAACTGGAAACTGAAAGACGTTCTGCTCATTGCCATCAGCGCTGTGCTGTTCGGTGTGGTCTATCTGGGCTGCACTTACATTGGCGGCGTTCTGTACGGGATGCTGACCCCGTTCGGCATGGCCTCTCTGGGCTATGAGCCGTTCTACGGCATCTACTTCATGGCCGGTGCGTTCGGCATCTATGTCATGCGCAAGCCCGGCACCGGCCTCATCGCCGAGCTGCTGGCCGCTGTGCTGGAGTGCCTGTACGGCAACTATTTTGGACCCATCATCATCCTGTCCGGCCTGGTGCAGGGCCTTGGCTTTGAGCTTATCATTGCCCTGAAACGCTACAAGAAGTTTGACCGGATGACCATGATCGAGGGCGCTGTCATCTGCTCGGTCCTGACCCTGATCTACAACCTGTTCATCAGCGGCTACAGCAAAATTGCCATCCCCGTGCTGGCCATCATGCTGGTGGTGCGCATCATCAGCGCCATCGTCTTTGACGGTTTCATCACCCCGATGCTGGCCGACGGCCTCGTCAAGGCAGGTGTCCTGAAAGGCTATGCCGTGGCACAGGCACAGGACGCTGACCTGGAGGATTAAGAAATGTCGGCCAACACCGCATTGGAGCTGGAAGATGTCGTGTTCCGCTATCAGGAAAAAGGCAAACGCAACATTCTGGACCATACCAGCCTGAGCATCCCGGCCGGGACGCTCACGGTCCTGATGGGCGGCAGCGGCTGCGGCAAAAGCACGCTGGCCGCGGTAGCCGCGGGGCTGTACCCGGAAAACGGTGGTTTTCTGGAGGGCGGAACCATCCGGCTGTACGGGCAGGACCTGAAAACGCTGGACCCGCAGAAACGGGCCGCTTACCTGACGGTGCTGTTCCAGAACCCGGACCTGCAGTTCTGTATGAACACCCTGCGGGAGGAGATGCGCTTCTGTCTGGAAAACATCCGCGTCCCTGCCGGGGAGATGGATGCCCGGATCGACCGGGCCGCCGCGGAGCTGGGCATTGCGCCGCTGCTGGATCGGACTCTTTCCACCCTGTCCGGCGGCGAGAAGCAGAAAGCGGCCCTTTCCTGCCTCTACGTTATGGAGAGCCGCTGCATCCTGCTGGATGAAAGCTTTGCCAACCTGGACCACGAGGCGGCAGCCCAGCTGCTGGAAATGCTGCTGAGGATGAAAACTTCGGGCCGGACGATTCTGGCCATCGACCATAAGGCAGACCTCTGGCTGGAAGCGGCGGATGAGATCATCCTGCTGGAAGAGGGCGGCAAAGTAGCCGCCCGGGGCATCAACTGCAAAAATCTGCCGGAACACCGCGCGGACTTTGAGCGGCTGGGCCTGTTTTACCCGGGCTCCCGGCCGGAGCGAGCGGCCCGCCCGGCGGCAGAGGGCAAGCCGCTTTTGCAGTTCCGGGGTGTCAGCATCCGCAAGGGGCTGCCCACCCGCCGCAAGTGGGGCCGCACGGTGTACGACGCACCCTTTCTGGTGCAGAATGCGGACGCGGATTTCCCGGCGGGCTGTATGACGGCGGTTCTCGGCCCCAGCGGCACCGGCAAAACCACGACCTTTCTCTCGGTGCTCAAGCAGCACCCCTACACGGGGCGGATCTTGTTTCAGGGCCGGGACATTGCAAAAATGAAGCCGAAAGAGCTGTACCGCCACATCGGCATCGTGTTCCAGAACCCGGCCAACCAGTTCGTCACCCAGAATGTGGAGGACGAGGTCTGTGTTGGTCTGCGGCTCTGGGAGCCGGGCCTCTCGGACGAGGCCTGCCGCCAGCGGGCCGAAGAGCTGCTGGATCGCTACGGACTGAAACGGCAGCGGCGGTACTCGCCCTACATGCTCAGCCAGGGCCAGCAGCGGCGGCTGGCGGTTCTTTCGGTGCTGGCAGGCGGGCAGGAACTGCTATTGCTGGACGAACCCACCTACGGCCAGGATGCCCGCTCGGTAAACGCCATCATGGAGCACCTGCGGGAAAAAGTGGAGCAGGAGGGGCTGACGGTCATCTTCATCACCCACGATACCGAGCTGGCTGCAGCTTGGGCCGATCAAATCTACCGGCTGGAAGATACCGCACTGGTGGAAAAATCCGCAGAGGAGGTGCTGTAAATGCTGGAACGCTGGAACCCCACCGTAAAGGCATTTACGGTGCTGATCTGTGTCATTCTGCTCTCGTTTGAGTATCTGGTCAGCCTGAACCTGCTGGTGCTGGCCGTCTGCCTGCTGCTGTTGATGTTCTGCTCTCGGGTAAGTCTGAAAAAGATCGGCGTCATCCTGCTGCCGGCCTGCATTGCGGCGTTCGGCCTGTTTGTGACAGGCCTTTACTACGCCCGGGGCGGCAGCACGCAGACCATGGATCTGAGCAGCCTTTCGGCCATGCCTTACAGTGTGCGCGCGGCCCTGTCGCAAAACCTGTACACGGCGCTGCAGCTGGCCACCCGTCTGCTGGCCTACGCCGGGCTGGGCATCCTGTTTGCACTTTCCACCGAGGGGGACTTCTTCATTGCCAGCCTGCTGCACCAGTGCCACCTCCCGCCCAAGTTTGCCTATGGCATCCTGGCGGCGTTCCACCTGATGCCGGGGATGGCGCGGGAGTACGCCCAGGTGCGCACGGCCTTTGCGGCGCGCGGCCTGAAGGCGGGCCCGCTCTCGATGAAGCCGGTCTTCACCATGCTGGTCAACAGCGTCCGCTGGTCGGAGTCCATTGCCATGGCCATGGAGTCCAAGGGCTTTTGCGGGGATGCGCCGCGTACCTATTATATGGTACCACGGGTGCACTGGTATGACCTGGCCGCCGCGGCGCTCATGGTGGGCGGCGTGGTGCTGGGAATGCTGCTTTTAAAGTACTGAGCGGGTTTTCCACCGTGCTCTACTGTGCGCCTGCACAAAATGCGGGCGCACTTTTTGTTGCAACCTGCCAAGAAATCTGGAGAAATGTTGATTCACAACAGGGGATGTGATAGACTGAAACCGCTGATGATTGGGAGGTAAATGAAATGAGCGCAACGTATGAACAGACTCCGTCTCCCCAGGAAACACAGTTTGCAGGCGTACTGCAGATGGGTGTGCAGGAGCTGCGGGATTATGTAGAAACTGCTTTGCAGGAAAACCCGGTGTTTGAGCTGTCCGACCCGGGCGAAGAGATGCTGGAAGACCCGAATTTTGCCCGGAAACGGGAGTGGCTGGAGGCCGGCGACTGGCAGGATTCTTACTATCAGGGCCAGGACGAGGAAGACGGCAGCCGGGACCCGCTTTCCCGGATGGGATATTATCTGAGCGATGAGAACGACCTCTCCCGCTTTGTGCTTTCGCAGTTTATCGGCACGAAGCTGGAGCCGGAGGTGCTGCAGGCCGTGGAGCTGCTCTGTGACCGGCTGGACGATGACGGTTTTCTCAGCGAGGACCCCGCCGAGCTGGCCGCATCGCTGGGCGTCGGCGACGCGGTGATCTCCCGTGCCCTGACGGAACTGCAGGCTGCCGACCCGGCGGGCGTGGGTGCCCGGGACCGGACCGAGTGCCTGAGTTTGCAGATCGAGCGGCACGCAGGCGACCACCGGCTGGCAAGGATCATCGTGGAGCAGTTCATGGATGAGCTGGCCGAGAACGGCTATGGTGCCATCAGCCGGAAGACAGGGGCCTCCGAGGCTCTGGTGCGGGAGGAGTGCGACCTGATCCGCTCCCTGAACCCCCGCCCGGGTACTGGTTTCAGCCGCCGGGAGAACCTGAGTTATGTCACACCCGATGTCCTGGTGCTGCCCGGGGAAGACGAGGATCTGGAAGTGCAGGTGAACGGCGGCGGTCTGCCCCCGCTGGATCTCAGCGTGTATTACAGCAACCTGCTGCTCGAGACGCCGGATGAAGAGGTGCGCCTCTATCTTTCGGAGAAGCTGAACCAGGCCCGCAGCATCGTGGAAAACATCAACGGGCGGCAGGCGCTGCTGGAGCGCTGTGCCAAAAAGATCGTGGCGGAGCAGGAAGAATTCTTCCGCAAAGGCCACGGCTACCTCCGCCCGCTGGAGCTGCAGCAGGCAGCCGACGCGCTGGGAGTATCCAAAGAATGGATTCGCTGCGCAGTAAAGGACAAGTATCTGCAGTGCCCGCAGGGCATCTACCCCATGAGCTGGTTCTTTACCCGGGAGAGTATGAGTGATGAATGAGAATTTAAAGAAAAAACTGATCGAATATACTGCTGAAAATGCCTTTGTCCAGGCCTGCGGCATTGAGGTCTGGGAGCTGGAGGAAGACCACGCCGTGATGGGCACCGCCACCCGCCCGGAGCTGCTCAACCCCATGGGAATGCTGCACGGCGGCCTGCTGTTTACGCTGGCGGACTGCTGCAGCGGCGTTACCGCCCGGACCGATGGCCGCACTTATGTGACCCAAACCGGCAGCCTGAATTACTACCGGAACATCCACGAGGGTCAGGTCTACGCGGTGGGCAAAGTGCAGCACCGGGGCCGCACCGTGTGCACCGTGCTGGTGGAGATCTACGCGAAAGAAACGCAGAAACTGCTGGCAGCGGGAACATTCTCCATGTTTGCAACGCAGAACTGAATGAACAGATACTGGATCGGGGCAGACTGGAAAGTATCCTGCGGGAATGGCGGAAATAAAAGGAGCTTTATGCTAAAACGAAAAAAGGAGAAATTCAATCTCCGCAAACAAAAAGGCTGGCTGGCCGGCAGCAGTGCCACCCAGACCATCTGTGTCAGCTTTCTGCTGGTGATCGCGGCGGGCACGCTGCTGCTCAGCCTGCCCATTGCCAGCAAACAGGGGCGGCTGGGGCTGGTGGACGCCCTGTTCACGGCCACCAGCGCCACCTGTGTTACCGGCCTCGTCGTGCGGGATACCTGGACGCAGTTCACGTTTTTCGGGCAGGCAGTGCTGCTCCTCCTCATTCAGGTGGGCGGCCTTGGCCTTGTCACGCTGACCAGTTTCTTTGCGCTGGCGGCCCGGCGGCGGATGGGCTTCCGGGATCTGCGGCTGCTGGGCGAAAGCGTCTCGGCCGAAGGCCTTTCCAAGGCCACGGAGGTGCTTAAAATCGTCATCCGGCTGGCCGCGACCTTTGAGGCCATGGGTGCCGTGCTGCTCATGTTTGCGCTGGTGCCGCAGTTTGGCCCGGAGGGCATCTGGGTCAGCATCTTTACGGCCATCTCGGCGTTCTGCAACGCGGGCTTTGACCTGTTCGGACGCTTCGGGGCGTATTCCTCCGTAGTACCCTATGGGAACAACTATTATGTGCAGGCCGTTATCATGTTCATGATCATGGCGGGCGGCCTGGGTTTCATGGTCTGGGTGGAGCTGGGCGAGTACCGCAAGCGCCGCCGCCTCTCGCTGCAGGCCCGGGTGGTGCTGGAATTTTCCCTCATTCTCTGGGTGCTGGGGGCTCTGCTCATCGGCCTGATGGAGTGGAACAACCCCGCCACCATGGGCGGGCTGAGCGTCCCGGGCAAGATCATGGCGTCGCTGTTCCAATCCGTTTCCACCCGTACCGCCGGCATGAATACCATTGACCTGGAAGCCTGCGGCCCGGTGACCAAGCTCTGGATGAGCATTCTGCAGTTCATCGGCGCGGCGCCGGGCTCCACGGGCGGCGGCGTCAAAGTGACCACCATTGCAGTGGTCATCCTGACCATCCGCAGTGTGGCACAGGGCCGGGATGACTGCGTCATCCATGACCACCACATTGAGTCCAAGACGATTTACCGCGCTCTGACCATCATTATGCTGGGTGCGGTGGCGGCGCTGGGCTCGGCAGTCGTCGTCTACTACAACAGCGCCGAGGCCGTCACCGTCATTGACGCGATCTTTGAATCCTGCTCGGCCTTTGGTACCGTGGGCCTCTCGGTGGGTGTCACCGGGCAGCTGAACACCGGGGCAAAGCTGCTGTATATGCTGGTCATGTTCATGGGCCGCGTGGGCCCCGTCTCGCTGGCCATCAGCCTGACGGCAAAACCGGACGACAACAAACGGAAAGTGATGCCGGTGGGGCATATCAACGTGGGTTAAAACCAAAAAGAACGTCTGCACAGCGTGCAGACGTTCTTTTTGGTTTGCAGAAGTTATTTGGAATACAGCTCCACGATGTTCAGCAGGATTTCGGTGGCCTTGTCCATCCGCTCCACGGTGGTGCACTCGCAGACGCCGTGGAAGTTGAAGCCGCCGGTGCCCAGGTTGGGGCAGGGCAGGCCGTTCC
>OIWS01003526.1_pt1 | contig 11037 bp, 9 predicted proteins | sample 1587611 | NCBI WGS metagenome assembly OIWS01 (sample SAMEA3888919, study PRJEB22519) | human gut metagenome | biome: human gut; feature: human-associated habitat; material: faeces | place: Denmark | collected 2010 | reverse complement strand
TCCTCGCTTACATCGCAGGTTTCTTCAAGCTCTGCGGAACCTTCGAGTGTATGAGCACCATCCAGTTGTGGATGACCTCCAAGCGCGATTTCACCATCTTCTTCCCCCTGCTCTACTGCATCGTTTTGGGAAACATGTTCCTCTCACCCTGGGTCACCGAACACCTGATTTATATCTATCAGGATTGGCGCATCATCAACTGGGCGATGACGGGAGCCCTGCTCCTGGTGGCACTCATCGTGTACGTCACCACCCACGACTTCCGCTTCATGAAACCCCTGCCCTTCATCAGTCTCGACTATCTGGGCTGCATCCTGTGGTCGGCATGGATGCTGGAGTTCATCTTCTTCTTCACCTATGGCGAGCACTACAACTGGCTAGATTCGAAGATTATGCAGATGGATGTATTGCTCTTTATATTTACCGGATATTTCTGCATCCAGCGAATGTTTCACATCCGTCACCCTTACATCGAGCCGGCGGCGTGGAAGTATAAGCGACTCATCCCGCTGCTCATTCTCTTCGCCTTCGTAGAGTTCATGGGCAGTACGCCTAAAGTGCTGCAAACCGCCTTCACGGGTGGCGTGCTGCATTTCGGTGCCATCACCACCAATGTGCTCAACTTCGTGGAATGGGTGGGTGCCCTTGCCGGTTGCCTGTTCTGCCTTTTCTGGTGCAAGGTGCTCTGTCAGAAATACACCCGTCTGCTCACGATAGGTGTAGCAACGATGGTATGTTATCCCGTGATGATGTATTTCCTCATCGATCCGGGTCTCAACATCGAGGCACTCTATCTGCCCTGTTTTCTCAGAAGCTTCGGCAACGCCATCTTCTTCTGCATGCTCACCGTGTATCTGGAAGAACTGATGCCGTTCCAGCACTTCTTCATGGGATTGACGATGGCAGGCATCATCCGCAACGGTCCGATGTCGGCGATATGCTCAGGTCTTTACAGTTTCGGGCTCCGTTATCAGATGGCAGACAACATGTCGCGCGGCTTGCCCTACGATGCCACCAATCTTCTGATGCTCAGTATCCGGAATCTCTATGGCATCACCTGTCTCATCGGCATTGCCGTGCTGATTATCTTCCTGCTCTGGGATGTACAGCCCGTGAGAAGTACCCTAAAGAAGATGCCTTCCTGGAACTTCGTGGGTAAGAGGATGAAGAAAAAGAAAGGATTTGCGAAATAAAACCTAATATCATTACGACTGTCAGTTTCTTATAAACTGGCAGCCGTTTTTGCTATCCAGCTACCCAAAACAACCCGAAAAAGAGAAAAAGCCCGAAGAATCTTTGCTTTTTCAAACTTTATCCGTACCTTTGCAGTATGAAAACATTATTAGACGTTCATACACATACCATAGCATCCGGTCATGCCTTCAGCAGTTTGCAGGAAATGACCATGGCTGCAAAAGAAAAGGGGTTGGAAATACTGGGAATCACAGAGCACGGACCACATATCCCAGGCACCTGTGATCCCATCTATTTCAGAAACCTGCATTGCGTTCCCCGTCAGCTCTATGGAATCAGGCTGATGCTGGGAGCAGAACTCAACATCCTCAATACCCAGGGCGATATTGACCTCGATGAGGATTACTGGCGCATGCTTGATATCCGAATCGCTGGCATTCATAGCCTTTGCTGGCAGGGAGGAACCAAGGAAGAGAACACGCAGGGTGTCATCAATGCCATGCGCAATCCATTCGTGCAGATTATCTCCCATCCTGGAGATGGAACGGCAGAACTGGATTTCGAGGCTCTGATGAAGGTTTCCAAGGAGACGCATACCCTGCTCGAAATCAACAATCACTCCATGGCTCCCATCCGCCACAAGACGGTGGCAGCTCCCAATAACCTGGAACTGCTGGAACTTGCCAAGAAGTACGAGACACCTGTCATCTTCGGAAGTGATGCCCACTTCTCTACCATGATTGCCGACTACAGCAACATCATGCCGCTGGTAGAGAAAGCTGAGTTCCCTGAAGAGCTAGTTCTCAACTATCAGCCGGAGAAGTTCATGGCTTATCTCAAGCCTACCCCTAAGAAATAGGAAAAAATCGTTTCACATTTCATTTGCACTACTATGATTATAGAGGAAATTATCAAGTACAACGAGGAATTCGTAGCCAACAAAGGTTACGAGAAGTATCTTACAAGCAAATATCCAGACAAGAAACTTGCCATTCTTTCCTGTATGGATACCCGCCTGACAGAGCTTCTGCCGGCGGCATTGGGATTGAAGAATGGAGATGCCAAGCTCATCAAGAATGCCGGTGGACTGGTTATCAGTCCATTCGACTCTGCCATGCGCAGCCTCCTGGTTGCCATTTACGAACTGGGTGTAAAGGAAATCATGGTTATCGCCCACTCCAACTGCGGTGCCTGCCACATGAACGGACAGCAGATGAAGGAATTGATGCTCAAGCGTGGCATCCATCAGGATGTTATCGACACTATCGGACTTTGCGGTATCGACCTAGACCATTGGCTGGAGGGATTCCACGACACAGAGGATTCGGTAAGAAATACGATTAATACCATCCGTACCCACCCTCTTGTACCAAAGGATGTCAATCTGCATGGTTATATCATCGATTCCCAAACGGGTAAGCTCACAGAAGTAAAATAGAACTATATAATAATAATGAGAACATCAGCCAGTGATGAAGAAGAAAAAAATAAGATTGTTTTCAATGCTTGATGAACGCCAACCCCATCTGCATCGCCTTTTTCACCATATTTGCCACATTGCTGGCTTGCAGTTTGCTCATCAAGTTGTGGCGGTGAAATTCTACGGTATTGTTGCTGATGTTCAACTCCCGGGCGATGGCATTGGTCGAATGTCCCTCGGCTATGTGCTCCAAGACTTCGAGTTCTCTATTAGAGAGATTGACTTGCTCGACATTCTGCTGATTGATCAGTCTGAAAAACTGTTGACTATAATACCCCTTTCCTTCTTCTATCTTGTGCAGAGCAGTGAGAAGTTCCTGCGGGTCATCACCTTTCAAAACTATGGCATCTACATCCTCGTCCATCAGCTGGCGTATCGTCCAGATTTCTTCGTGCATCGTATAGACAATGATCTTGGTCTTGGGATGCTTATGATGAAGCTGCTTGACAAGCTGCAGACCGTTCTCATTACTCAGTTCCAAGTCGATGATAGCGGTATCGATATTCTCCCTGTTGATGATATCCATGGCAGATAGGAGGCTAGAGGCGGTCTGTACTTTTTTATAGACACCATCTTGCAGGATGAGTGCCCTCAAACCAACCAAGACGACAGGATGGTCATCTACAATAAGGATGCTTTTGCTTTTTTCCATGATGATACAATTTTAAACGTTGTCTATCGCAAACCTAGGCTCGCAGATTATAGTTGAAACTTGAGTTCTACCAGATACTCTTCTCCATCATTTCTTATATCAAGTTCTGCCTGCAGAGCATCTGCCCTCATCTTCAGGGTATCTTTGCCAATGCCAGAATTGCCCTGGCTGATAGGGTGAAGTGGTGACAGATCGTTGATGATGGATATGCTCCCCTGCTTTCCACAGGTATCCAGCGTGACGCTTATCATCTTGCTGTATCCATATTTGATGGCATTGGATACACATTCCTGGATGATGCGGTAGATTTCTATCGCCTTGCCGTCCGGGAGATTCTGCGCATTGAAAGAGGTACTGATGAATGGCTTGACGATGGTTCCGTTTTCGGCTGTTACCGATTGACAGAAGCTTACTATCAGCTCCGCAAGCGAAGTGTTGTCAAACCTAGGTGGTATCAGCTCATGTGAAAGACGGCGTACATCATGTCCCACGTTTTTAAGCAATCTTTCTGCTTCCTCCTTATTGGTCTGCATCATGATATTCACCGCCAGAATATCGTTGCATACTCCATCATGCAATTCCTTGGCCAGACGCTTGCGCTCATTCTCCACACCATTGATATAGGATGTCTTTTCCGACAATTCGGCTCTCTGCCTATCGAGTTTCCTGCGGTATAGGATGACAAGAATGGCTATCAACAATATGATGAGTGCCAGGATGAGCCATAAGATGCGGATATAGAGCGAGCTCTGTTCGTGGTTCATCTTTTCTATCAGCATTTCTTTCTCCAAGGTTTTGTACTTGATGTTGAACTCACTCAACTGCTTGTCGATGTCACTCTGCTTGAGGGAGTCACTTTTCATGTATGCCTTTTGCATTGCCTGGTATGCCTGAGTGTATTTACCCATATTGTTGAGGCATCTGGCCTGTGTGGCGAGAAGCTTGTCTTTAGGCATCGTCAGATTGGTACCCGCCAACCTGCCGATGCTGTCCAGAAGTAGCCATTGCTCAGCGTATTTCTTCTGTAGCCCCAGCAAGTCGGCCTTGATTTCCAATATTCCTAGCACCCCATTGCTCGTAGGTGCCAGATTGCGGCAGGCATCATTGACATAAGTGAGATAGAAGGCAACGGAATCGGCCTTACCCAGTTGCAAGTACGACTTGAGCAACGGAGAAAGATATTTGAGGGTCAACACATTATAATTGGTCTGCTTTACCATATTCCACATCGAAGTAAGGCTATTGACGCTTTTCCGGTAATTTCCCTGTCGCATCAGGATAGCACCTTTATTGGCATGGGCAGACAGACGCTCTATGGTATCGTTGATAGCAATAGCTTTAGATTCTGCCTTGTCGGAGTACTCTATGGCTTCCCTGAATCTCTTCTGTTCGTTGAAAAGCACGGAGATACAATTATAGAGATAAATTTCATATTCCGCATTTTCACTTTTGATGGCTTTCTGGATACCCTTCTTATAATAGATGAGCGAGGAATCCAGTTCTCCGATTCTGCGATAGCAGATGCCCATAGCTCCACACATGGCAAGCATGCCATCGTAATCTTCAATTTTCTCGGCAAACGGGATGCCTTTCTTTCCTATTTCTATGGCTTCTCTCATCTGTCCCAGGTCTGTATATGCGGTCAGCTTCTCGCTGGTAAGCCAACTGCGAGTAGTATCGGCACAGTTCATATTGAGTGCGCTGTCTATCAGAAGGATGGCCTGTTTCTTATCACCATCAGCATTATAGTTGACGGCTTCCAGAAACAAGGAATATGCCCGCTTCTCGTCTTTGCTGCAGTCCCGTTGACAAGCGGCAAGGAAAGCGATAGATGATAACAGAAGGAAAATATATGTGAATATGGCTTGTTGCCTGTGATGTATTATTTGCTTCATTTGTTATTATATTTACGTCATTTGCTATTACTATCATAAATGATTGTCCCTGCAAAGATATGAAAAATAATCGGAAGAGTCATTTTTTCTATTGTTAAAAAAGGTGGCGGCTGTTGTTTTTCCGCTCATATGCCTCTTTACCTACGGAAAACCATAGGCTACACGCGGTGGTATTCCGTAGAAATGAATATAAATATCCGTTTTTTGCTGCCGGTAGAAACATTATATGGTAATTGTCGCTATCTTTGCATTCAGTCATTCTCTTGTTATACTTAGTATCTCTAAGTGAACGGCAAAATGTAGTAGTAAATAATCAAATAACAAATGTCTAACTTAAATTTTAAGGATTATGCGTAATATTGGTGAAGAAATCTTGTGGGATATCGTGCGTGTCATCAAATGGATAGCCATGCGTGTGCTGCGCCTCTTCGGCAAGTTATTCTCCTTTGCATGGGACAAGGCAAAGGAGAAACAGGAAATGAAGAAAATGGAAGAAAGGGAGCAGGGCTTATGAAATACGTGAAACTATTGTTAGTATTCGCCTTCGCATTGCTTCCGATGGCTGTTTTTGCTGAGAAAGGCGATATGTGGGAGGTGAAAGATGCCGACCTGACGGTGTGGGATTCGCCTAATTATCTTACGAAGTTGGGCATGATGCATCAGGGTGATACTTTTGAGGAGGAAGGTATGGATGGCGATATGATCAGATTCCTCTACAAGGGCAAAACGGCTTATGTGGCTTCTTACTGCTGCCAACGATTTGAGCCGGAACCGGATTCTGATGTTGATGTCGAAGAAGAAATGCCTGCAGCTGCCACACAGCAGGATGTCAAGGAAGACGCCAAGAATGAAAAGACGAAACTGACTGCTGTTACCCAACAGAAAGGGAAACAAGCCTCTAACGCAGATACCCAGAAAGAGGATATACAAGCACCAGCAGGAACTCAACAAAGTACCGAAAAGGAAGAAACTGGAGTATTAATGAGCATAGCGTTGCTGCTCCTGGCACTTGTAGGAGGCGCCCTCAGTCTTATTGCCATCGTGTTTACTTTCTTCTATGTTTTCAGATACCAGAAATTGGCTAAGTGGATGAATGGCAAATGTGGCACGGAAGTGATACCCTACAAGCGATTCAACAAGCTACTCCTTGTTCCTGTACTGGCAGCACTAGCAACAGTAGTGATTACCATATTATTTGGATATCTGGCAACGCTGGTAGAACAGGACAGCACCTCGCAGATATTCCTATCGCTGATAGGTGTAGCACTAACCATAGCAACCCCCGTTCTGTGTCTTTGGTACAGATATAAGAAAGACAAGGAACAATATGGCAAGAAGGCAGCAAGCTGGATGATGCTCTATTCTTTCCTCAGTATAGTGGCAATATATCTGATTTGTGTTGTAATAGCCTATATTATTGTGGGAATTGTTGCTGTACTGATTTTTGCCCTGATTGTAAGCCTGGCATTCCCTACAAGATACTATGTTGTCCGCAGGTGGTAGCAGACCTGATTTAAATGACAGCTATATGTAATAGCCCCATTTGACAATGGTATTACTCAAGCAATACCTACTAAAAGGGAAAAAGCTTTGAAAATGAGATAGTTTTCAAAGCTTTTTCCTTTTTTCTGGCTCTTCCGGATTACCTGCAAAAGTGTGTGGATGTGAAATTGTAACTACTCATGCCCATAGGGGTGCTGAGTAGTTACCCACTGCAAGACAACTTCAAAAGTAATAAAAAGAATTGGGATTTATTCTTTTCTCTTCACCCAAACCTTGTGACTGCCGCTGCCCATAGAACCTATCGGCGAATTTCGGTCGGCGGTGATTTCCTTCAGCTCCAGGGAGGCGGCGGTGCGGCTCAGGTTGTTGATGTAGGCATAATCTGAAAGGGTGATGAGACCATTGGCTTCTATCACCTCCAGGGCACGGGCAATTCGTTCTTCCCTGGAATAGAGCTGCTTGCGAATCACCTTTACGCCACCCATATCACGCTCCAGGTCATGGTCGGTTTCATGCTTCACACTCTTGAGAAATTCAGGAGATGCCTTGAAGTTGATGTCCTTCACTCCCACCTTGCGATACGTCATCTTATCCTCTTCACTCTGCATTTCCGTAGGCTTATCGTCCTCGAAACCGAGGGAGAGGGAGAAGGTGCCGATGCCTTCCAGATTCACATTGTAGCCCATGGAGAGCATTTCTACCAGCATATCAGCCACATCCAGCAACACAGCCTCCGTGGTACTTTCCGAAATGCCACGATGGTAGCCCTGCATCATCGTGATGAACTCTTTTCTGGATAGTGTCCGGTTGGTCACTATCTTGGGATAAACTCTGCGCTTGCCTTCATTACGCATATCAGTTAACTCCTGCAACTTGTACTTTGCCATAACGATTCCTTTCTTATTAATATTGTTATCACTCCATATTGAGATAGCCATTACAGTCAAGAGTAATGATGATTGCTCCTCATCATAATAGTTCTCAAACCTAGAGATAAAAGTATTTATCCCTAGATGAAAGTTCCGTTCAACGACGTTGAACCGACATTCAGAGACGTTGAATGCAAATTCAGCGACGTTGAACGTACATTCAACGTCGCTGAACGAAACTTTCTATTAGGCAAAAGTACATTTTTTCCTAATAACAACCAAGACTTTTCCTAAGATTAACACAAAATTAATACTGGAAGGTGGGAAAAAGGAGACAAAAGGCATAAGGAAAGGAGATAAGGCGCATGAAGAAAAGATGTTTATTATTTGGTAGTTTCACCATTTATTCGTATCTTTGCCAACAAAGAGAATATCACTTAAAAGAAAGGCGAGCAATTATGGCAAGAAAACTATATCCGATAGGATTACAAACTTTCGAACGAATCAGAGTGGAGGATAAGTTCTACATCGACAAGACGGAATATGTATATCGTATGGCACATACTGATGGTACTTATTTCTTCCTGAACCGTCCACGCCGTTTCGGAAAGTCGCTGTTGCTGACTACCATGAAGAGCTATTTTGAAGGAAAGAAGGAGCTTTTCAAAGGACTCGCCATCGAAAAGCTGGAAAAGGATTGGATAAGCTATCCGGTGCTGCATTTCGATATGAGCATGGGCAAACACATGGAGATAGCCCAGCTGGAAAGATATTTCGACCAGCAACTTGCAGAACAAGAGCAGAAATGGGGCATTACGAATCCGGCTGTTGATGCCAACGTCCGCCTCATCTCACTTATCCAGACTGCCTATAGGGAAACGGGCAAGCAAGTGGTAATACTGATTGACGAATATGATGCCCCTTTGCTTGATGTGGTGCACGAGGATGAAAAACTGGAAGAACTTCGCAACGCCATGCGCAATTTCTACAGTCCGCTAAAAGGATGCGAGAAATTGCTCCGCTTCGTATTCCTCACAGGCATCACCAAATTCTCTCAGCTCAGCATCTTCAGCGAATTGAACAACATCACCAATATCAGTATGGACGAGCCGTATGCCGGCATTTGCGGAATTACGGAAGATGAACTGGTGAACGGAATGCGGGATGACATAGAGGCACTTGCTGAAAAATTAAACTTATCGTATGAGCAGACGTTAGCTAAGTTAAAGGATAATTATGACGGCTATCATTTCACATGGCCTTCTCCTGACGTTTATAATCCGTTCAGCTTATTAACCTGCTTTGCCAAGCAGAAGATTGATTCCTACTGGTTTGGATCTGGCACTCCTACTTATCTGATCAATATGATGCGCAATTTCAACTTTCTGCCAGCGAACCTGGGCGAGAGTATGGAAGCCGGAAAGGATGACTTTGATGCTGCCACGGAAACCATGACCACCATCATGCCGCTGCTCTATCAGAGTGGCTACATCACCATCAAGGATTATGATGAAGAAACGGAGCTCTATACCCTAGCCATTCCTAACAAGGAAATAAGAGTTGGATTGTACAGAAGTTTGTTGCCTCATTATCTGACCTCAAAGACTGCGATGTGTAATACTACCATCGCCAAGATGTCGGTGCTTATTAAACAGCGCAAGATAGACGAAGCATTACAATTGCTGAAATCGTTTTGGGAGACTGTGCCTTATTGCAACAACACCCATTACGAAGGGCATTACCAGCAAACGATGTATATCATCTTTGCCTTGCTCACGAATTTCAGGATTATAGTGGAGCAACATACGTCAAAGGGGAGAATTGATATAACCATGGAGACGGACGATACTATCTATGTAATGGAGCTGAAGTTTGGAAAGACTGCCCAGGAGGCTCTTGAGCAGATAGAAAGCAAGCATTATGCCGATGCCTTTGCCATGAGCGGCAAGGAAATTATCAAAGTAGGCATGAGCTTCAATATCAAAGAAGACAACACCATCGTGTTCGATTGGAAATCATAACAAGTTTAGATGATAAAAAGAAAAAGCGTGCAAGCAACATTCCTGCTGCCAGCACGCTTTTTCATTTATCTTTTTTCCTTTTATCTTATTCTTCATTTATCCTACAGCCACGCTCCGAATCTTGCGCTTGGCAATGGGGCGGTGAAGTAATAGTTCTGGTCATTATTCTTATCCAGGAAATTCACCTGCTTCATGCCGAAGAATGGCAGACCTTGTGGGAAGAGGCGGGCAAAATCGGTTACACCTCCTGAGAGGGCAGGACTGCCTGCCTGATAATCGAAATTCCAACTCTTGTCGAATGCCAATGGAGCACCCTGGGCTACATCATCAATTTCGCAATTGATGTTCATCTTCTCGCTCTGCTTGAAACTCTTAAAGAGTGGGTTGAGCTGACCAGCCACGCTGCTCTTGATATCGGTATCATACCAGATGCCAAGCGCTGCATCCTTCGCCATCTGCTCTACTCCAGTTGAGGTAGATGCAAAATAGTAGTTTGGTGTAAGACGGCTGTGCTCCTTATCAACACCATCCTTCTTTGGCTGCTTCAGGCCGAAACGGGAATCGTAGATAAGGTTGTTCACGAAGATTGGCTTCGCTGCCTTCTCTACCCAAACAGAACCACCCTTCTTGTTCTTTGAACGGCGCCAGCCGCAGTTGATGATGGTGTTGTTGTAGACGGTCATCTCGGTGAGAGGAATCACCTCGCTATTGCCGGCATTAGAAAGCTTGAAGCCGTTGGTGCAGGCATTGTAGATGATGTTGTTGGCTACATCGAGCTTGCAACCCGCCTTCACGTTGATGGCCTCACCGCCATCGGCTGCATTTCCGCTATCGGCAAATATATTGTTGATTATCACGCCGTTACCACCTGTAAAGTAAGTCTGATCGTTGTAGTTGTCATGGAAGAAACTGTTTGCCATCACAAACTTGCCGTTCACATTACAGAAGTGGAAGGCTGGCACGCCACCATCGATGGTAGTCTTGAAAAGCTTGTTCTGGAAAGAAGCTGAACTCTCGGTAGGAGTAGCGCCGGCATAGGCCACATCTACGTGGTTGAGCACCACTTCTTCTGAATTGTAGCCACAGATGATACCACCCCAATCAGCCGGCTTCTTGGTATCAGAAGTGATGGTAACTGGCTTCTCAGCAGTTCCCAGGCAATAGAGATTGCCCAATACCACGATCTCTACCGGCACCTGAACCGCAGATTTGCAAGTAACGGTTACACCCGGCTCAATATAGAGCGATGCTCCTACAGGAATCTCAACGCTCTCGCTCAGGGTAGTATCCTTGCTCCAAACCACAGAACCTACGGGATATTCTGCCACCTTCGTTGTGATGACATCCTTAGAACCCTGGTTCTCATTGCCATCACTTCCATTACCGCCATTATTCACGTAATCGTATGGATTGATATTATCGT
>OIWS01003521.1_pt1 | contig 11060 bp, 5 predicted proteins | sample 1587611 | NCBI WGS metagenome assembly OIWS01 (sample SAMEA3888919, study PRJEB22519) | human gut metagenome | biome: human gut; feature: human-associated habitat; material: faeces | place: Denmark | collected 2010 | reverse complement strand
TGACCGCCGCCATGAACCGCACGCTCACCCGCCACGGCCTGCCGGAACGTACGCGGCAGCAGATGCGCGCCGCGCTCGGCAACGGAGCGCGGCGGCTGATGGAGCTGTCCATATCCGCCGGAACGGACGGCGCACTCTTTGAGACGCTGCTGGCAGAGTATAACGCCGACTATGCCGCCCACTGCCGCATCGAGACCGCCCCCTACCTCGGCGTTGACGCGCTGCTGCGGCAACTGCACGCGCAGGGGCGCAAGCTTGCCATCGTGTCCAACAAGCCGGACGAGGCCGTGCGCGCACTGCGGGCAGAATTTTTTGCGGACACCGTGCCGATCGCCGTCGGTGAGACGGCGGCCATCCGGCGCAAGCCGGCGCCGGACATGCTGCTGGCCGCCATGGAAAAGCTCGGTGCCGACCCTGACAAGACGGTCTTTGTCGGCGATTCCGAGGTCGACATTGCCACGGCGCGCGCGGCAAATCTGCCGTGCATCAGCGTGCTGTGGGGCTTTCGTGACCGGGACGTGCTCGAGCAAGCCGGCGCGCAGCACTTTGCCGCCGACATCGCGCAGCTGCAGGCACTTCTGGGCTGAAAAAATCCGCCGGATGGTTCCGGCGGATTTTTCATGCCGTTTTGCGCGCTCAGTCCTTCTTTTTCATGAACTGACCGGCGGCGCGCATCATGAGGCGCTTGGTGCCGGCGGACTCAAAGTCCACCTCAAGCAGTGCATCGCCGCCCATGGGCTTGACCGCTGCGACGACACCGTCGCCAAACGCCTTGTGCACGACGCGGTCGCCAACGGCGAACGACGGTGCAGCGGACGCCGCAGGCTTTGCAGCAGGCGGCGCCGGGCGCATGGGCGGCTTGCGGCGCGGCTCCGGCGCGGAGACCGTGTAAGCGCGCGGCTCGCTCCGGCGCGGCGGATACTGCTGCTGGTCGCGGCTGGGCTCGGAATAGCCATAGCCGTGCGGGACGTTGAGCTTTCGGATGTCCTCATCCGGGATCTCCTCGACAAAGCGGGAGACGCGGTTGGCCGTCGTGCGGCCGAAGAGCATACGCTGCCGGGCACACGTGAGGATGAGGTGCTCACGCGCGCGGGTGAGCGCGACGTAGCACAGGCGGCGCTCCTCCTCCATCTCGTCCGGCTCCCCGATGCAGCGCAGGCCCGGGAAGATGCCCTCCTCGCAGCCGATGATGAACACCGTCGGAAACTCCAGGCCCTTGGCCGCGTGCATGGTCATGAGCGTGACACAGTCGGCAGACTGGTCATAGTTATCGAGATCCGTATAGAGCGCGACCTCATCGAGGAAGCCCGCAAGCGTGGGATTTTCGGCCTCCTTGGCAAAGGCGATGATGTTCGACTTGAGCTCCTGCACGTTTTCAATGCGAGCAGCGTCCTCGGCCGTGTTCTTCTCCTCAAGGGCGCGGACATAGCCGCTGCGCTCCACGACCAGATCATAGAGCTCGTCCGGCGGCACGGTCTTGGCCTGCTCCTGCAGCTCCTCGATCAGGATGGCGAACTGGCGCAGACGCATCTGGCTGCGCTGCAGCTCGGGATATGTATCGGCGTGGCGGATGACCGAAAAGAGGCTCGTCTGCTGCTCATGTGCGAGCTGCAAGGCCGCCTCGATCGTGCGTGCGCCGATGCCGCGGGCGGGCGTGTTGATGATGCGCATCAGGCGCAGATCATCGTCCGGCGTCTGGATGACGCACAGATAGGCCAGCATATCCTTGACCTCGGCGCGGTCAAAAAAGCGTGTGCCGCCGACGATGCGGTACGGGATGCCGTTGCGCTTGAAGGCATATTCGAGCTGGTTGCTCTGCGCGTTCATGCGGTAGAGCACGGCGTGATCGCGGAAGTTCATGCCGTGGCCAAAGTCGTCCATGATCTTCGTGGCGACATAGCGCGCCTCGTCGTTCTCATTTGTGGCGCAGTAGAGCGTGAGCGGGTCACCGGCATCGGCCTTTGTCCAGAGCGTTTTGCCCTTGCGGCCGGTGTTGTTGGCGATGACGTGGTTGGCGGCATCCAGGATGCGGCCGGTGCTGCGGTAGTTCTGCTCGAGGCGGATGGTGCGCGCGTTTTTGTACTGCTTTTCAAAATTGAGGATGTTCTCGATCGTCGCGCCGCGGAACTTGTAGATGCTCTGGTCATCGTCCCCGACGACGCAGATGTTGCCCCAGCCGTCGGCAAGCAGGGCCGCGAGCTGATACTGGAGATTGTTCGTGTCCTGATACTCGTCGATGAGCACATAGCGGAAGCGGCGCTGCCAATGCTCGCGCACGTCCTCATGCTCATCGAGCAGGCGCACGGTGTTGTAGATTAGGTCGTCAAAGTCCATCGCCCCGGCGGAAAACAGGCGCTGCCAGTAGGCCTGGTATATCTCGCCGATGCGGATATTGCGCGGGTTGTGCGTGGCCTGTGCGCGCGCAAGGTACTGCTCGGGCGTGATGCCGGCATCCTTGGCGCGGCTGATCTCCGTGAGCACGGCGCGGTTCGGAAACGCCTTTTCATCGAGGTTCATCTCCTTGATGATGCGCTTGACGACCGCCAGACTGTCCGACGTGTCATAGATCGTGAAGCTGTTGGGATAGCCGAGCTTGTCCGCGTCCCGCCGCAGGATGCGCACGCACGCGGAGTGGAAGGTCGAAGCCCAGATATCTGCCGCTGCCTCCGGACCGAGCATCCGCTCAATACGCTCCTTGAGCTCATCCGCCGCCTTGTTCGTGAAGGTGATGGCGATGATGCGCCACGGCTCGACCGGCTCGACTGCCGCCGCCGCGCGCGCACGCCGCCGCTCGTCCGGCGCCAGATCCGTGCGCTCGAGCAGCGCGAGGTCCTCCTCCGTCGCCCATTCGGGCACTTCGTCCGTGTCCGCGCCGCGGCCGTACTGAATGAGATTTGCGATCCGGTGGATGAGCACCGTGGTTTTACCGCTGCCGGCTCCCGCCAGCAGCAGCAGTGGGCCTTCCGTAGCCAGGACCGCTTGTCTCTGCATATCGTTCAGGTTCGCAAAGTCCGCCGCGATGAAGCGTCTGCGCGCCTGCACATACCGTTGTTCAAAAGTCATCGTTGTATTCTTCATAGCGTCTGATTCTACCACATTTTCTCCCCCGAAACAAGGGGTGTGCATCCCCGTGGACGCTTTTGCGCAGACACGCGCAAAAACCCGCCGCTCTCCGGTCGGAAAGCGGCGGGTCTCCATTTGGGTTGGGGGTCATTTCAAAATATCCTTCAGCTCGTGCATACCGTGGTTGGTCGTGACCACGACCACGCGGTCGCCGAGCTCGATGGCGTCGTTGCCGGACGGGACGCGGCACTTGCCACGGCGGATGATCGAGGCGACGAGCACGGAGTCCTTGAGCTTGAGTGCCTTGAGCGGCACGTCGAGAAACTGGCTCTCGGCGCGCACGATGAACTCCAGCGCCTCGGCCTGACCGTCAGCCACCATGCGCAGCGTCTCCACGCCGCTGCTGTGCGCGGAATTCTCCATCCAGCGGACATACTCCACGATGCGGCCGGCCGTGACGTCCGCCGGCTGGATGATCGTCGTGAGGCCATACGACTCGGCAAGCTGGATGAAGTTATCCTCATCGACCTTTGTGACGATCTTCGGCACATTCTCGTTGTAGGCGAACGAGGAGATGATGAGGTTCGTCTCGTCCGACTCCGTGACCGTGACGAGTGCGTCCGCCGACGAGAGTCCCTCCTCGCGCAGCACATCCGGCTTTGTACCGTCGGCGCAGATAATGGTCGCCTCCGGCAGGAGTGTCTTCATGACGCGGCAGCGCGCCGGGTCGCGCTCAATGATCGTCGAGTGGATGCGCATCCGCGCAAGCTCCAGCGCCAGCCGCTCGGCGATACGGCCGCCGCCGACAATGATAACGCTCTCGGCTTCATGGCGGAATTCGCCGATTTTACGAAAGAGCTCATGCAGCTCATGCGGCGCGCCGACCACGGTGACATAGTCCCCGGCGGCGAGCACAAAATCGCCGTTCGGGATCGTCACGCTGCCCTCGCGCTCCACGGCACAGATCAGGATGCCCTCGCTGTAGCGGCTGCGAAAATCGTTCAGGCGCAGGCCATCGAGCTTACTGCCCTCGCGCAGCTTGAACTCGACAAGCTCCACGAGCCCGTTTGCAAACGGCTCGACTTTTGTAGCGGCCGGAAAACGCAGCGTGCGCGAAATCTCCTTGGCGGAGGTACGCTCGGGGTTGATGGACAGGCTCAGCCCCAGCTCGTCCTGCAGCAGCGCCACGTCCTGATAATACTCCTCGTCGCGCACGCGCGCGATCGTATGCGTAGCGCCGAGCTTGCGCCCGACCATGCAGCTGATGAGATTGGTCTCATCCGAGGTCGTTGCGGCGATGAGCAGATCCGCATCCGCGACATTTGCAATGCGCAGCTGGTCGACATTGGCACGCCCCTCGACCACGATCACATCCAGCGTGGAGGAAATATAAGCGGCACGCTCCGGGTCGCCCTCGACGACAGTGATGTCATGCCCTTCTGTCAGGAGCTGCTCCGCAATGGCATACCCCACGCGGCCAGCGCCCACGATCACAATTTTCATAGTCTACGCTCTCCAATTATCATGTTCGGATCTCAGATCCGCGGGTCGAAATATTATAGCAGATATTCCCCCGCGTTTCAACAGCGAACACGTGAATTTCCAAGGGATTGGTTTGTGAATAAAGCGTAAAAAATCTGAAAAACCAACACACTGCCGCTTGACGAACGCCGGTGCTGCGCTTATCATAATAGCCTATACTTATTTAATCTGTAGAAAGGCCGCTGCGGCACGCGGCATCCATATAAAGGAGCATCCCATCCATGCTGGAACTGAAACACATCACCAAGGTATACGAGGCCGGAACGACACAGGTCGAGGCGCTCAAGGGCATCGACATCGCCTTCCGCGAGAATGAGTTTGTTGCAATCCTCGGCCAGTCCGGCTGCGGTAAGACCACGCTGCTGAACATCATCGGCGGGCTTGACCGCTACACCTCCGGCGATCTCATCATCAACGGCCGCTCCACAAAGGAATACGACGACCGCGACTGGGATACCTACCGCAACCACTCCATTGGCTTTGTCTTTCAGAGCTATAACCTCATCCCGCACCAGAGCGTGCTGGCAAACGTCGAGCTCGCGCTCACGCTCTCCGGCGTCTCCGGCGAGGAGCGGCGCGCGCGCGCCGTCGAGGCGCTGGAAAAGGTCGGTCTGGGCGACCAGCTTGACAAGGCGCCGAACCAGATGTCCGGCGGCCAGATGCAGCGCGTGGCCATCGCGCGCGCCATCGTCAACAACCCCGACATTCTGCTCGCCGACGAACCGACCGGCGCGCTCGACAGCGAGACGAGCGTGCAGATCATGAATCTGCTGCAGGAAATTGCAAAGGATAAGCTCATTATCATGGTCACGCACAACCCGGAGCTGGCGTCGAAATATGCCACGCGCACCGTGCGCCTGCTCGACGGCAGGATCGTCGGCGACGACAACCCCTGCACGGAGTCCGAGACGTCCGCGCCCGTGACCGTCAAGGTCAAGGAGCACACGTCCATGAGCTTTGCCACCGCCATGAGCCTGTCGCTGCACAACCTCATGACGAAAAAGGCGCGCACCCTGCTCACAGCGTTTGCGGGCTCGATCGGCATTATCGGTATCGCGCTCATCCTCTCGCTCTCGCACGGCTTCCAGTCCTACATCAACACTGTGCAGGAGCAGACACTCTCGTCCTACCCGCTGACGATTGAGGCAAACCCCGTGGATATGTCCGGGATGCTCACGGCCATGACGGGCGCGAAGGACGACGAAAAGGACACACATGATCTCGACAAGGTCTACGCCAACACCGTCATGTACAGCATGCTCAACTCCATGGTCAGCAGCGCGACCGGTCAGTCGAACAACCTGCCGGCATTCAAGGAATACCTCGAAGACCCCAACAACAAGATCCATGACTACATCAGCGGCATCCAGTATACATACGACATGGGCTTTGCCGTCTACACCGAAGACCCGAACGGCACCGTCATCAAGGCCGACACGACCGAGCTGCTGCAAAACGTCATGAAGTCCATGTACGGCGGCGACTACTCGTCCTACTTTGACTCCATGGGCGGCTTCTACTCCGGCTTCAACGTCTGGCAGGAGCTGCTGTCCGGCGAGGACGGCGCGCTCGTGAGCGCCTCGACGCAAAACCAGTACGATGTGATCTACGGCTCATGGCCGCAGAATTACAACGAGGTCGTGCTCGTCGTGGATAAGAACAACGAGATCTCCGATCTCACGCTCTACGCGCTCGGCCTTGAGAGCATGGACGACATCAGCAACGCCATGATGCAGTCCATGAGCAAAAAGCAGATCGACACGACACAGGAAAGCTGGAGCTATGCTGACCTCTGCGGCCGCGACTTCAAGCTCATCCTCCCCTCGGAGGGCTACGTCGCCAGCGACGCGGGCTACACGGATATCAGCCAGACGAGCGACGGCCTGAACCGGCTCTACCACAGCGACGATGTCGGCGTGCCGCTCAAGATCGTCGGCATCGTGCGCCCGGCCAAGGGCAGCGTGACCGGCAGCACCTACGGCGCGATCGGCTATACCTCCGCTCTGACTGACTATGCCATCGACCACGCCGACAACACCGAGATCATCCAGAAGCAGCTGGCAGACCCGGATGTGGACGTGTTCACGGGCTCCGCGTTCCCGAACGCCGCGACCGCCACGACCGATCAGAAGGTCGCTGCGGCACAGGCCTATCTGAACAAGCTGAGTGTGGACGACCGTGCAAGCGTCTACCGCAAGTATATGACCACGCCGGACGACGCCACGCTCGACGCCGCGCTCACGCAGGCGATGGCAGGCTTTACCCGCGACAGCGCCAAGGAGATGGCTGACAACGGCATTTTCGAAGCCAGCGGCAAAACCGCGCAGCAGATGAAGGATATGATCGACGCCATGGATGATGAGACGTTCACACGCTTTTTCCGTCCGTATCTGCGCGCGATGCTGTCCATGCAGATGCAGCAGGAGACGGTCAAGTCCTACAGCGGCATGACCTCGCAGGAGATCGTCTCCGCCATCAACGCCAAAGGCATCAGCCGCAGCCAGTACGCTGACGTTTATGACAACTACGTCGCCTCCTCCGCCAGCGGCTCAACCTATCAAAACAATCTCAAAAAGCTCGGCTATGTCGACAAGGATTCTCCGAGCGCCATCAACATCTACGCCTCGAGCTTTGAAAACAAGGACCGCATCTCCGACTGCATTGATGACTACAACGCCGACAATCCGGACAATCAGATCAACTTCACCGATTACATCGGTCTGCTCATGAGCAGCATCACGACGATCATCAACGCCATCAGCTACGTACTCATCGGCTTTGTGGCCATCTCCCTCGTCGTGTCGTCGATCATGATCGGTATCATCACCTATATCTCCGTGCTCGAGCGCACGAAGGAGATCGGCATCCTGCGCTCGATCGGAGCGAGCAAGCAGGATATCTCGCGCGTATTCAATGCCGAGACGATCATCGAGGGCTTCACGGCCGGTGTCATAGGCATCCTATGTACGCTGATCCTGCTCATCCCCATCAACCTTATCGTACACCATCTGACCGGTCTGCCGACGCTGAGCGCGATTCTGCCGGTGCTCGGCGCGGTCCTGCTCATCCTCATCAGCATGGCGCTGACGTTCATCGCCGGTCTCATCCCGTCGGGCATGGCGGCGAAGAAAGACCCCGTCGTTGCGCTGCGCACCGAGTAAGCCCAAAACGCATATTTCTACAGCCTCCGTGCAAACTAGGGTCACCTACATTTGCACGGAGGTTTTGCATGATGAAGCAGAAACTGTTCGCAGCCGTATGCGCCTTTGCGCTCTGCGCGGCGCTGGGTACGGCCATCCACGCCGGACAGGAAGCGGAGACCGCCGCACCTGTGGCGGAAAATCTGGAGCTGACCACGTTCCGCAACACGTCCGTCGGCGGTACGCTGAGCGCCAGCGCGCCCGACGGCAGCCCCCTCACCTTCCGCATCACGACCGAGCCCATCAAGGGCACGGTGACGCTCACCGACGACGGCACGTTCGTTTACACCCCGGCCGACGGCAAGCGCGGGCGCGACTACTTCGGCTTTCGCGCTGCCGACAGCAGCGGCAGAGAGTCGCAGGAGGCGACCGTGATCATTGCCATCAAGAAACAGAAGCCGGACGTCACCTACAGTGACATGGCCGGGCGGGCGGAGGAATATGCCGCCGTGCTGCTCGCCGAGCAGGGCGTGTGCGTTGGCCGGCAGGTTGGCGGGCAGTATCTCTTCGACCCGGACAGCAACGTGCCGCGCGGTGAATTTCTCGCTATGTGCATGCACCTGACCGGGACGGAAATGCTGCAGGGCGTGCTCTCGACGGGCTTCGGCGATGATGCGCAGATCCCCGCGTGGTCAAAGGCGTATGTTGCGACCGCGCTCATGAACGGCGATGTCTGCGGCTGCTCCGACGGCACGGCCATCGTGTTCGACGCACAGCGCGGCATCACGGCGGCGGAGGCTGCCGTCATGCTCGGCAGCTTTCTCGAGCCCTCCCCCGCCGCCCTCACGCGCTCAGACGTCCCCGACTGGGCGTGTGCTGCCGTTGCAAGCCTGACATCGTGCGGCGTGTTTCCGGACGGCGCGGACACCGCCGCACCCATCACACGCGCCGAGGCTGCACAGATGCTGCTTGGCGCGTATGAGCTGCTGCAAAAGCGATAAAAAACCAGCCCGTTTCCGGCTTCGGAAACGGGCTGGTTTTCTGTTCCCCCTCGTGCAGGATGCTGCGCACCGCCTCCGGCGCAAGCTCCGGAAACGGGAGCACGGGCTGCGGCACGGCTTCGTGCGCGCCGGTGTGCTTTTCCATCCAGACCATGGAATACCATGTGCCGAACTTATAGCCGCAGCGCGAAAACTCGCCCACGAGCTGATAGCCGATGTGCGCGTGAAACTGTGCGCTGTTTTTCGTCAGGTGTACGTCGTCCGCCCCATCCGGGTATGCGATGCAGGCGTAGAGCGTCTGCACGTGCTGCGCGCGCAAAAGCGCCTCGAGCGCGGCATACAGCCGCCTGCCGATCCCCTGCCGGCGCTGATCCTCGCGCAGGTAGATGCTCACCTCGGCAGCCCAGGCATAGGCCGCGCGCTCACCGAACGCGCCGGCGTAGGCGTAGCCGACGATCTCTCCGCCGCGCACGGCGACCAGATACGGATAGCGCCGGAGTGTGGCGCGCATGCGTGCGGCGAATTCTTCGACATCCGGCACGGTGCACTCAAACGTGATGGCCGTCTTTTCCACGTAGGGTGCATAGATCGCGCGCAGCGCGGGCGCGTCGCTCAGACTCGCGGGGCGCAGATGCAAGGTGTTCGCGTCCATACCTTCTTCACTTTCCGCTGTCGCCGTAGTTTGCGAGCACGCGCGCGGACGGGTCGTTCACATCGCAGCCGGCCCATGCCTTGTTCGGCATCCAGAAGCCGGACACCATGCGTGCCTGATCAGGATAGTACCGCTCGAAGAGCTCACGATAGAGCAGCGACTCCTTGGTGAACGGCTGCGCGAAATCATACTTCCGGCGCAGGATGTCGAAGGCGATGTCCGTATATGTCTCCTCGGCGTAGGCCTTGAGGTCATCGACCATCGAGTGGCCGACCGCATCGCTGAAGGCCGCCTTCTCGCGCATGAGGATGTCATGCGGCAGCCAGTCGCCCTCGAAGGCGTGGCGCAGCAGGTATTTGCCCTTGCCGTAGACGTTGCACTTCTTGGCGGGGTCGATGGACATGACGTACTGCACAAAGTCCAGATCGCCAAACGGCACGCGCGCCTCAAGACTGTTGACGGAGATGCAGCGGTCGGCGCGCAGCACGTCATACATATGCAGCTCGCGGATGCGCTTGGCAGACTCCTCCTGAAATGCCGCAGGGCTCGGTGCAAAGTCGGTGTACTTATAGCCGAAGAGCTCGTCGGAGATCTCGCCCGTGAGCAGCACGCGCAGGTCGGTCTGCTCATGGATGGCCTTGCAGACGAGGTACATACCGATGCTCGCGCGGATGGTCGTGATGTCATACGTGCCGAGCAGTGCCACGACCTCCGGCAGCGCCCGGAGCACATCCTCGCGCGTGATGATGACCTCGGTGTGGTCGGCGTGCAGATACTGCGCCACCTCGCGGGCGTATTTCAGGTCGATGGCGTCGCTGCGCATACCGATGGCAAACGTGCGGATGGGCTTTTTGAGCAGCTTTGCCGAGATCGCGCACACAAGGCTGCTGTCCAGTCCGCCGGAGAGCAGGAAGCCGAGCGGCGCGTCGGCGTCGAGCCGCTTCTGCACGCCGGCGATGAGCTTTTCGCGGATGTTGGTGCAGACGGTCTCCAGATCATCCTCACAGACGGCGTCAACGTGCGTCATGTCGCGGTAGCAGGTGAACTTCCCGTCGGCATAATAATGACCGGGCGGGAACGGCAGCACATCATGCACAAGACCGACGAGGTTTTTGGCCTCGCTGGCGAAGATGATCGCGCCCTCGGTGTCATAGCCGTAGTACAGCGGGCGGATGCCGATCGGGTCGCGCGCCGCGACAAGGCTACCACGCTTGGCGTCATAGATGACCATGGCAAACTCCGCGTCAAGACCGCGGAACATCTCCAGCCCCTCGCGTTCATAGAGCGGGAGCAGGATCTCACAGTCGGACTCGCTCTCGAACGTCTCACCCTCGGCGATCAGCTGCTCACGGATGGGACGAAAGCCGTAGATCTCACCGTTGCACACGAGCGCGCTGCCATCACGCGTGAACGGCTGCATGCCTTCCGGATGCAGCCCCATGATGGCCAGCCGGTGAAAGCCGAGCGTCGCCGCGCCGATATGGAGCATGCGCGTGTCGTCCGGGCCGCGGGAAATGGTCTTGTCAAAGCCGGTGCGCAGCGCCTGCGCGGAGATGGACGTGCCGAGATAACCGATGATGGAACACATGATTTTTTCCTCCTGAATACATCAAAAAATACGCAGCTACCATCCGACAATAGGACGAGTAGCTGCGTATCGTG
>OIWS01003519.1_pt1 | contig 11071 bp, 8 predicted proteins | sample 1587611 | NCBI WGS metagenome assembly OIWS01 (sample SAMEA3888919, study PRJEB22519) | human gut metagenome | biome: human gut; feature: human-associated habitat; material: faeces | place: Denmark | collected 2010 | reverse complement strand
GGGGCCAGATGAAAGCGGCGGACTACTTCCGCCACAAAAAACAGCTCATCCCCGATATTTTAGCTGCCTACAACAGCCTGGCGGAGGAGGTGGACATCATCGTCATCGAGGGCGCCGGCAGCCCGGCGGAAATCAACCTCAAGGCGGACGACATCGTCAACATGGGGCTGGCCAAACTGGTGGATGCCCCCGTCCTGCTGGCAGGCGATATCGACCGGGGCGGCGTGTTCGCCCAGCTTTACGGCACGGTGGAGCTGCTGGAGCCGGAGGAGCGGGCCCGCGTTCAGGGGCTCATCATCAACAAATTCCGCGGCGATGTGGAAATTCTGCGCCCGGGCCTGACCATGCTGGAAGAAAAAACGCGCCTGCCCGTGCTGGGCGTGGTGCCTTACCTGAATGTGGACATTGAGGACGAGGATTCCCTCTCCCAGCGGCTGGACGTGAAAAATGTCGTCAAGCCGCTGGATGTGGCCATCATCCGGCTGCCCCGCCTCTCCAACTTTACAGATTTCATCTCGCTGGAGCAGCACCCGCTGCTGGGCGTGCGGTATGTGGAGAGCACCCGCGGCCTCGGCGCGCCGGACTGCATCATCCTGCCCGGCACCAAGAACACGGTGGACGACCTGCTCTGGCTCCGTCAATCCGGGCTGGAAGCGGCCATTTTAAAGCTGGCCGAGCGCGGCACACCTATTTTGGGCGTCTGCGGCGGCTACCAGATGCTGGGCCAGCAGCTGGACGACCCCACCGGCAGCGAGAGTGGCCGGGTGCAGTCCCTGCGGGGGCTGGGCCTGCTGCCCACCCGGACGGTCTTCTCGGAACAGAAGCGCCGCACCCAGGTCACGGCCACGGTCACGGCAGAGCCCTTTGCCGGGGCAAAGCTGACGGGGTATGAGATCCACACCGGCCGGACCGTGGTGGAGGGCACGCCCTTTGATACCCTTGCGGACGGCCAGCCCGAGGGCTGTGTTAACGGCAGTGTGTTTGGCACCTACCTCCACGGCCTCTTTGATACCGGCGAATTGACCGAAAAACTGACCGTGTTTTTGTGCAAACAGAAGGGCATCGCCCCGGAAGCCGCTGCCCTTGTGCCCATGGAGCAGTACCGCCAGCAGCAGTTTGATCTGCTGGCTGACGGCGTGCGGGGCGCGCTGGATATGGCCGCGGTTTACCGGGCCATGGGAATGGAGCGCTGAGATGGAACAGGGACTTTTGCATCTCTATTACGGGGACGGAAAAGGAAAGACCACCGCCGCCATGGGCCTGGCCCTGCGGGCACTGGGCAGCGGCAAACGGGTGGTCATCGTCCAGTTTTTGAAAGGCGGAAACAGCGGGGAGATCCCGCTGCTGGCAAAGCTGGGGGCCGAAATTTACCGGGGCAAGGCGGGGCAGAAATTCGTCTTCCAGATGAATGAAGCCGAAAAAGCCGCCACCCGGGAATTACAGAACCGGAACCTGCGGAACGCCATGGCCCGGCCTGCCGATCTGCTGGTCCTGGACGAGGCTGGTTCGGCCTGGGAGCTGGACATGGTGGACAAGGCACTGCTCCAAAAGGCGGTGCAGGAGCGCCCTGCCGCGCGGGAGTGCGTGCTGACGGCCCACCAGCCGCCCCAGTGGATGCTGGACGAGGCCGACTATGTGACGGAAATGAAATGCCACCGCCACCCCTACCAGAAAGGGGTCCCGGCGCGAAAGGGGATAGAATATTGACGCCGCAGCACCATCTGCCCGCTGACATTGAGCGGACGAGCCTGAAAATGATTGCCGCGGAGCTGGCCGAGCTGGGCCTGACCCCGCCTCCGGAGACGGAAGCCGTTGTCCGGCGGGTCATCCACACCACGGCGGATTTTGACTACGCCAAAAACCTGCGCTTTACGCCCGGGGCTGTGCAAAAGGCTGTGGAGGCCTTGCACAAAGGGGCGTTCCTCGTCACCGACACCAACATGGCGCTGGCGGGCATTACCAAGCCCGGTCTTACCAAGCTGGGCGGGCAGGCAGCCTGCTATATGGCGGACCCTGAAGTGGCCGCGCGGGCCAAGGAGGAGGGCACCACCCGGGCTGTGGCGGCGATGCACAAAGCAGCCGCCGAGCACCCGGGGGCCATCCTGGCCGTCGGCAATGCACCCACAGCCCTGCTCACCATTGCGGAGCAGATTGAGGCGGGCCTGCGCCCGGCGCTGGTCATCGGTGTCCCGGTAGGGTTTGTGAATGTGGTGGAGAGCAAGGAACGGCTGTTTGTCACCTGCGAGGCCCACGGCGTGCCTGCCATTGTGGCAATGGGCCGCAAGGGCGGCAGCAATGTGGCCGCCGCCATCTGCAACGCCCTCATTTATTCTGCCGCGGAGATGCTGGACCCCACGGCCCGGGGCTGGAACGGTTGAAAATTTTTAGAATCGCAAAAGACAAAAATTGCCCGGAGACACTGCAAATCACAGTGTTCTCCGGGCATTTCTTATACCGTTGCCAGCACGGCGAGGATGCTCTGCCACCGAGGGTTCTGCACAGGCTGTGCAGAAGCGCGGCGGGCAGCAGCCGGAGCGGCGGGGGCCATGGGCTGGGGCATCCGGTCCACCGGGCAGGCAAAGGGCGAAGCAAGGTCGGCCTGCCACTGGGCGGCCAGCTGGACGGCCTCCGGGCAGGATTGGAGGGTGCGCCGCTCCGTCCCGGCCAGGAAATCGCCCAGCCAGCAGAGGACGGCGGCCATGGGCAGCTGGGCGGCGGCATCGGTGCTCCAGTAGCACCAGTGCGCGCCCCGGCCTACAAAGCTGTCCACCGTGATGAGCGCCCCCTCCCGCGCGTTGCGGGGCAGGGCGGCGGTGTGGTCGCCGGAGCAGCGGCGCAGCTCGTGCAGGACGCGCTCGGCCCGGCCTGCATTAAGGGCATCGTCCCGGATGTAGGCGGCAAAGTCGTCCGCACTCAGCAGTTCATCCGCCTTGGCAGGGAAGCGGCCCGTCATCTCGCCGGAAGCGTTGTGGCAGAGCTGCCAGCCCTTGCGGAACAACTGAAAGTTGAGGTTGCGCCGCCCCATGGTGGAGTAAAACAACCGCACCCGGGCGCTGCCGGGCTCCTGCCGCAGTTCCAGATAAGCGTCTGCCCCGCCAAGGTCCTGCACTTTCACGCGGAGCAGCAGGGTGGTATCACGTTTCCGGGCAGACATGGCGCGGTGCATCATCTCAAAGTAACGGGCAGCATCCATGGTGGTTCTCCTCTCTTCCGGGACCGATGTTGGTTGTATTTCTGAGAGGAGTATACCACAAACAACAACAAAATACAACTATAAGTTTGCTTACTGGACAAAAATATTTTTAAAACGGAAAACAGAATAAACAATATGGTTGTATGAACTCAATCCCCCAGGGCCCGGATCTCGTGCTGGATGAGCTGCCCGGCGGCACGGGCCAGCTGGTCCATGCCCCGGATGCGGGCCAGGTTTTTGTCGTAAATGCGCTCGGCGGCGGGGATGGAGCTGTTCTCGCCCATAAAGACGGCGGACACCTGGATCCCCTTGCGGCGGAGATCACGTACCTCGGCGGCGGTATCGTCCACGCCGTAGGGCCCGCCGTAATCCCGGCCCAGCGGGTTTTCCGGGCTGGGCGGGATGCGGCGGCTGTCATTGGGGGAGGCATCCGTCAGCAGGATGAGCAGGTGGCGGGGAGCCGGGCCGGGGTCAAAATCCAGCAGGTCGCCTGCCGCCCGCAGGGCCAGGCCGTCCCGGTTCCAGCCCGAGGCGAAATACTGGTTGACGCCCTGCCATTGTTTGTCTTTGAAATGCTTGAGCACCCGGAGCACGGTGTAGCCCCGCAGGCTGCAAAAGCTGCTTACCCGCACTGGAATGTGGCAGCGGGAAAGGCTCTCGGCCAGGATGGCACCCTGTGCCGCGATGACTTCCTGGCAGTGGAGCCGGGAGGCCGAGGCATCCAGCAGCAGGTCTACGGTGAACGAGGGCTGGTTCTCCTCCTCGGCACAGCGGAAGACCCGGCTGTCGTCCAGCAGAGGAGCCCGCCAGACCCGCTCCGGGTCCAGATTGCCGCTGCGGGCGATCCGGGCGTTGGGCTGCTGGTGGACGAGGATGCAGTTCTGAATCTGCTCGGTCAGCCGGAGCACCACGCTGCGGTGGAGCTCCCGGTTTTTGGCATCGTAAGCCCGGTTGCGGTCGGCCTGCAATTCGGCCTGCTCGGCCAGATGTTTCGCTTCGGGGGTGGGGGCCTGCTCCGGGCTGGGCACGCCGGAGGCAAACCACAAATGGCACCCCAGATGGTCCCCGGTGCAGAGCTCCTGCTCGGCCTTGCGCAGCCGTTCCGGCGGGTAGAGAGAGCGGCCAAAGCAGCTCTCGATGTAGGCCCGGTCCTCGGCGGCGTTCTGTTTCAGTGTAATATGGGCCAGCCGCTTGTCTGCAGTCGGCCCGCCGCCGCCCGCGTCCACACTGCCTGAGTGCTCCACCGTCATCCGGTCGGTCTTGATCATCTGGGTGGGCATGGTCTTGGTGGCAAGGGAGGCCAGAAGCCCCTCCAAGTGCAGGTGCAGTGCCAGTTTCTGGTGCACCGTGCCGTCAAAGAGGGCAAATTTGGCGTAAAGGGCCAACACGCTGGCTTTCAGTTCCTCGGGCTTGGGCGGTGTTTCCGGGGCCAGGGCCGCCGCCAGCTGGCTTTCATAAGGGGTCAGCACCGGGTCGGCCCGACCCTGTACCCGCCGCCAGCGGGTGGCCTGCATGGAGTAGACCAGCTGGTTTTTCGCCATCCACTCCTGCCGCGAGAGTTTGTACTGGATGCCGAAGAAATAATCCGCGTGGGCCCGCCGCAGCTCGGCCAGCACCGGGCGGCGGGGCAGCTCCAGCGCGTAGGCGGCGCTTTCGAGGTACAGCCAGGTCAGGTCGTCCAGCAGGGACTGTTTCACGTCGCCGTCCCAGGTATGGAACAGCCCCCGCACAAGGTCGTCGCCGTAATATTTGTGCACCAGCCCCACGATGCAGTTCATGTAAAAATCCACGGTGCCATCGGTGTTGCGGGCCAGAAACAGCGGCTCAAAGCCGTATTCGCCTGCAGCGGCCCACACCTGATTGGCGGCCCGCCGCTCCTGCGCGGTGTAGCTCTGCGCTTCCATAGGGCGGCCCCTCAGCTGAAGAGCTTGGCGGCGGTGAGCTGGGCCGGGATGCGGGCGGCAATGACGTCCCGGATGAGCCCCTGCTCGTAGGAATCAAAGGCTTTGTTGGTGATGCCCATGTCCAGTGCGGCCCCGGCAGGCACGCCCCGGCGGATGAGCCGCAGGGCGTCCAGCATCCCGCGCAGGTCCAGCGCTTTGGTGGAGATTTCCGCGCTGTCGCACTTTTTCTGTAAATCGAGGAAAAGCTGGGCAAACTGATGGACGTACTTGCCCGTCAGATCCGGGAACTGGGCCCGGAGCAGCTTTTCGAGGTTTTCCTCGGTGATGGTGGGCATCTGGATGACCACAAAGCGGGAGGTGAGGGCTTCGTTCAGTTCCCGGGTGCCCGCGTAGCCGTAGTTCATGGTGGCAATGAAACGGGTCTCCTCGGCCAGCGGGATGCGCTCGTAGCCGGGCACATCGATGGCGCGGCGGAAATCCAGCACCGCGTGGAGGACAGCCAGCGCCTCGTTCTTTGCCATGTTGATCTCATCCAGCACGCCAAAGCCGCCGCACTGAGCACAGCGGTAGACCGGGCCGGGCCGGAATTTGACGGCACCGCCCTCAAAGGTGTCCATGCCGATGAGGGAGGCCGCGTCCATATTCACATGGAACGAGATATCCCATGCCGGGCGGCCAAAGGCGGTGGCCAGATTCTCCGCCAGCACATTTTTTCCGGTGGCCTTGCCGCCGGCCAGCAGCAGGTTCTCGCCGCAGAGCAGGGCGGCCAGTGCCTGCTCCCAGACGTCTTTTCCATAGTAAGTAAAGGCCGACTGCGGCACACGGGGAGCCAAAGCCTCGGCCAGCGGGTGGGTGGTACGATATTCATTGACGGCCAGCAGTAAATCCGGGCTGACGCCCTCCTGCCGTAAATTTTCCATCAGAGTGGAAGTTGTGACCATTTCGGAAACATCTCCTTGTGGTTGGCATTGCCAAACCAATTTTTCAGCCCTATCATAGCACAAATGCGGATGGTTTGGTAGGGGAGAACGGACAAGATGCGGCAAGAAAAAAGAAACTGATTTGCATTTGCAGAGCCGCCTTGCTACAATAAGAAAAAACGAAAGGGGCGCACTGCCATGAAACAAGACCGCCGCCGCTGGAAGGTCTGCTTTGAAACGAACTATTGGGGAACCCAAAAGGGAACCGACCCCGGCGAGGAACTGTGCCTTGACCGGGAATTTGAATGGAACGGCCATCGGTGGCAGATCCCGGCCCTTTACCGGTGCAGACAGGGATTGGTCGTGGACTTTGCCATGGAGGTGCCGCAGGAAGAGCTTCGGGCCTTCATGAAAAAATGGGGCATTGCGGAAGACGGCGAATGCACCCGCACCCTGACCAGAGCCGAGGAACGCCAGATGGAGCAGGAAAATCCGCTGGATGGGGGATTTTGTGCAGAGCTGGTGCTGAACGGGATGCGCCTGCGCCCAAGCGACGGCTGTGGGGTAGGGTATCTTCCGGGGGATGCTGCCGGGAACGATGAGGCGGCAGAACTTCTGTTCCACTATGGACTGGAGAAAACGAAAATCTGGCGGTTCTGGCGGAACAGCTATCCGTGGGCAACGAAAAGCCGGAGAAGCTGCCCAAAACGGTTCCGCACGCTGGAAGTACAAATGGAAGCAGAGTTGGAACAGTATCGGAGCGAGTGTTTCCGGACCCCTGTGGTGGGGGAATCGGTGATGGTCCACGATGCGGCAGATGGAACAGCCTATCGGTTGACGGTGCTGGGGGCCAGGTCGGAAACGCTGGAGCTCCCGGATGATGATGGATGGGAGCGGCCCAATTGCTTTTGCCTGATGACCTACCGCCTGACCCCAAAAGCGGAAAACTTCTTTCTCGACGACTGCGCGGAGGGAGACCACCCGCGCCGCAGAGCGCGTCCGCCCATTGACCCGGAACGGACGGCACTGGAAAAGAAGTATGGGCTGGAACCGCAGATGGAAGGAGACGCGGCCATTGCGGTGATCGGGGGTGCCGACGGCCCGACCGCCGTTTTCTGCACAGTGCGCGGGGAAACAGAAGAGACAAATGGTGCGGCTGCGGCATGTTCCGCCTGTTATTTCGAACCGGTCCAGCTGGAAACCATCACATGGCAGGCGTCGTTCTGCCGCAAGCCCTGTGCGGACGCCGACGTGAAACTCCTTTAAGAAACTTTCAGCCAAGACGCTTAGATTTCACCACCCAAACAAATTGACACCACCCCTAAAATAGGATAAAATGTCTTCTGTTGTGTTAAAAATCCAAGTAACAGGGGAAACAAATATATGATCGAAACCATTGCGGCCGTCAATCAGGCGGTCAACAGCTTTATCTGGGGGATCCCGGCCATGGTGTGCATCATCGGCGTGGGTTTGCTGCTCAGTGTGCGGACCGGCTTTTTGCAGATCCGCAAATTCCCCTACGCCATCCGCACCACCATTGGCCGGATGTTCCGCAAAAAGGAGGCCTCGGACGGCACCATGACCCCGTTCCAGGCCGTCTGCACCGCACTGGCGGCGACGGTGGGCACCGGCAACATCGCGGGCGTGGCGGGTGCCATCGCCATCGGCGGGCCGGGTGCCGTGTTCTGGATGTGGTGCTCGGCGCTGCTGGGCATGTGCACCAAGTTTTCGGAGGTGACGCTGGCCGTCCATTTCCGGGAGCGGAACAAAAACGGGGAGCTGGTGGGCGGCCCCATGTACTATATTAAAAACGGCCTGGGGCAGCGCTGGCAGTTCCTGGCGGTGCTGTACTCCCTGTTTGGCGTGCTGACGGTCTTTGGCACCGGCAACGCCACTCAGGTCAACACCATCGTCACGGCCATTGATTCCGCCGTGCTGGCGTACAACACCTCGGTAAAAAGTTTTCTGCCCACCCTCAACCTCATTGTGGGCGTGGTAGTGGCCATGCTGGTGGCCATGGTGCTGCTGGGCGGCATCAAACGCATTGGCAGCGTCACGGAGAAGCTGGTGCCGTTCATGGCACTGTTCTATGTGGTGCTGGCGGTAGGCGTCGTGGTGCTCAATGTGCAGCGTCTGCCCTATGTGCTGGAGTCCATCATCGCGGGCGCGTTCAACCCCAGAGCGTTCACGGGCGGTGCCATCGGCAGTGTGTTCCTCAGCGTGCAGAAAGGCGTCTCCCGCGGCATCTTCTCCAACGAGGCCGGCCTCGGTACGGGCTCCATCGCCCATGCCTGCGCCGATACCCGGAAGCCCGTCAAGCAGGGGATGTTCGGCATCTTTGAGGTATTTGCCGATACCATTGTCATCTGCACTCTGACCGCCATGGTCATCCTGTGCAGCGGCGTGCCGGTGGGCTACGGGGCTGCCGCTGGCGCCGAGCTGACCATCGCTGGTTTTACCGCGACTTACGGCGGCTGGTCGTCCATCTTTACGGCGATGGCACTGTGCTGCTTTGCGTTCTCCACCATCATCGGCTGGGGCCTGTACGGCTCTCGCTGTGCGGAATTCCTGTTCCGCACCGATAAGGTGGTGGGGCCGTTCCTCGTGCTCTATTCCTTTGTGTCCATTGTGGGTGCGACCATGGATCTGGGCCTTTTGTGGAACATTGCCGATACGTTCAATGGCCTGATGAGCATTCCCAACCTGATCGCCCTGCTGCTGCTCTCCGGCACGGTGGCAAAGCTGGTCAAAGAGTTTTTTGCGGGCGAGGGTGCCCGGTAAAATAAAACGGAGGACAGGAAAATGGAAAAAGCGCTTTACGACACTTATCTTGCAATTCTGAAAGAAGAGCTGGTGCCTGCGATGGGCTGCACCGAGCCCATCGCGGTGGCCTATGCTGCTGCCCTGGCTGCCCGGGCACTGGGCTGCCCGGCAGAGCAGGCTGAGGTAGCCGCCAGTGCCAACATCATCAAGAACGTCAAAAGCGTGGTGGTGCCCCACACGGGCGGCCGCCGGGGCATTGCTGCCGCCGCTGCCGCAGGCATCGTGGCAGGCGATGCGGACAAGGAGCTGGAAGTGCTCTGCGCCGTGACGGAGGATGACCTGAAGAAGATGGCGGATTTCCTGGAAAAGACGCCCATCCATGTGGAGCGCTCGGGCAAGCCCTACCTGTTTGACATCCAGGTGCGGCTGTTCGGCGGCGGGCATACCGCTTTTGCGGAGATCGCAGGCCACCACACCAATGTCATCGCCCTGCAGCGGGACGGCGAGGTCCTGCTCCAGAAAGAATACGTGGAGCAGACCAGCACCCAGGCCACCGACCACACCCTGCTCAACGTGGAGCAGATCGTCCAGTTTGCCGATGAAGCCGACCTGAACGACGTGAAAGAGACCCTGCAGCGCCAGATCGACTGCAACACGGCCATTGCCAAGCAGGGCCTGGAGGGCCACTGGGGTGCCGAGATCGGCCGCATCCTGCTCCGCTCCTACGGCGACAGCGTCCACAACCGGGCCAAGGCCTGGGCCGCCGCCGGTTCCGATGCCCGGATGAACGGCTGCGAGCTGCCGGTGGTCATCAACTCCGGCAGCGGCAATCAGGGCCTGACGGCTTCTCTGCCGGTCATCATCTACGCCCGGGATATGGGAGCCTCGCGGGAGCTGCTCTACCGTGCCCTGCTGGTGTCCAACCTCGTTACCATCCACCTCAAAACAGGCATCGGGCCCCTCTCGGCCTACTGTGGTGCCACCAGTGCTGGCTGCGGTGCAGGCGCGGGCATTACATACCTCCACGGCGGCCGCTATAATGAGATCGCTCACACGGTGGTCAACGCGCTGGCCATCAACTCCGGTATGGTCTGCGATGGTGCCAAGGCCAGCTGCGCCGCAAAGATTGCTTCTGCCGTGGAAGCAGGCCTGCTGGGAATGCAGATGCAGATGCACGACAGCGAGTTTGTGGGCGGCGACGGCATCGTGCTCAAGGGCGTGGAGAACACCATCCGCAACGTGAGCAAGATGGCCCACGACGGCATGGCCGAGACCGACCGTGAGATCATCCGCCTGATGATCGCCCCGCAGGAGGGGGTAGCGGGCTGCTGATGGAAAAATACTGCCATGGCTTGACTTTTTTGCAAAATCGCATATAATAAAAGTGCAAACGATAAGAGGATAAGTATTCAAGGACTCACCTCAAAGGAAAGACCCGCCTCGGAGCTGCAACTCCAAGGCGGGTCTTTTATGCCAAAAAATAGGGATAATTACCGAAACAAAAATCATCTGTATAAAAATTTCATGAAAATTACAAGAAAATCCGATTGCATTATTTTTAACAATGCGGTAAAGTAATGGTAAAGAAAACCCCGCACGGGGCGGGGAAGAGAATATTTGGAGGCTTACTATTATGGCTGATCGCATTGTCCTGAATACGATTTCTTACCATGGCCACGGTGCCATCGAGAACATTGTGCCCGAGCTGACTGCCCGTGGCTACAAGAAAGCGTTCGTCTGCTCTGACCCGGATCTGATCAAGTTCGGCGTCACCAAGAAAGTGACCGACCTGCTGGATGCTGCAAACTTTGCTTACAGCGTGTACAGCGAGATCAAGCCCAACCCCACCATTGCCAACGTGCAGGACGGCGTGGCTGCTTTTAAGGCCGCGGAGGCAGACTGCATCGTGGCCATCGGCGGCGGCTCCTCCATGGATACCGCTAAGGCCATTGGCGTCATCATCAACAACCCCGAGTTTGCGGATGTCCGCTCTCTGGAGGGCGTGGCTCCCACCAAGAAGCACGCGGTGTTCACCATTGCAGTGCCCACCACTGCCGGTACCGCTGCCGAGGTCACCATCAACTATGTGATTACCGACGTGGAGAAGAAGCGCAAGTTCGTCTGCGTGGATACCAACGATATCCCGGAGATCGCGGTCGTCGATCCCGATATGATGGCTTCCATGCCCAAGGGCCTGACCGCTGCCACCGGTATGGATGCTCTGACCCACGCCATTGAGGGCTACATCACCAAGGGCCACTGCACCATCTCCGATATGTTCCATCTGGAAG
>OIWS01003518.1_pt1 | contig 11072 bp, 7 predicted proteins | sample 1587611 | NCBI WGS metagenome assembly OIWS01 (sample SAMEA3888919, study PRJEB22519) | human gut metagenome | biome: human gut; feature: human-associated habitat; material: faeces | place: Denmark | collected 2010 | reverse complement strand
CCAACAGCTGCTCCTTCTCACTCGTGGAGAACATCATCCGGTACTCTTCGCGCTCGAACTCCGGACGCGGAAGGGCACTCGTCAGACCGACCTGCACATCGCCGTTCATGTCTTTGTAGACTACATCGCCCGGTTGTACGGGGCCCCAGATAGCGAACCCGCTGCCGCCGTTCATGGCGTTCAGGCGATCGGCTTCGTCCTGGTCGGCGACGAAGTGATCGAAGATGTAGCAGAAATTCTCACCCACGCGGCGGCCGGTCTGGTAGCGCCACGGGCAGTCGCGACCGTTGTTGTCGATGTAGCTGATCTCGTTGCAGAATTTCACCTTGTTGCGGGCGAAGGTGAAGTTCGGGCGGATCCAGTAGCGGAAATGCTGTCCGATGCGGCCGTCCCAGCCGAGCTGGAACTCGATACCGCGGTTGTCCACGATACCCGAGTTGACGATCGGGGCGGTCTGTCCCACGATATAGGGGAAGCCGAGTTTATCGTCGGTATTGAGCGAGGTGAGGATGTCGTAGCGGTGCTCTTTGAAGACGTCGACCGAGAGGGTCAGCCGCTGGTGGAAGAACTCGGCGTCGATACCGAAGTTGAACTTGCGTGCCTTCTCCCATGTCAGCGACGGGTTGGCGAAGATGCCTTCGATGAGGGTGGTTCCGAATGCTTTCTTGTCTTCGCCGAAGTAGATGTTCATGTTGCTGCCCGACGTGTAGTATTGCAGGTAGGCGAAGCGGGTGCTCCCCATCTGGTCGTTACCTACCAGACCGTACGATGCACGCAGTTTGAGGTGGTCGATCCAACGCACGTTCTTCATGAATTCCTCCTGCGAGACGACCCAGCCGATCGAACCTGCGGGGAATACGCCGAAACGGTGTCCGCGTGCGAAGTTCTCCGAACCGTTGTAGCCGATGTTGAATTCGAAGAGGTATTTGTTCTTGTAGTCGTAGGTCGCACGTCCCGAAAAACCCATGTAACGATAGGGAACCTCCTTGCCGACGATCTTGTTTTGCATGTAGTAGAGTACCATCGCCGTCACGTTGTGGTCGCCGAACTTGCGGGCGTAGTCGAGTCGGGCCTGGAAACGCGACGTCCCTTCGGGGTTGGCGTGGCTGAGGCTGTTGCCCTGCGCGTCGTCGGTGGTGCGCTGGTTGGCCGTCACGTAGGAACCGTTCTGAATCCAATAGGCCGAGTTGTTCTTCCACTCGTCGATACTGTACTCCTCGGGCAGCATCCACGTCGAGTAGCCCGGGTAGGTCAGATTACCTGTGCTGTGGGTCGGTACGCTGTTGTTGATCGTGTGCTGATTGAAGGTGTCGTAGGAGAATTGCGCGGCGATGCTCAGACCTTCGGTGATGAAGTCCAGATCGTGGCTCAGTTTGAACGATCCTTGCAGGTAGCGGCGCGTGCGTTTGCTGAAACCCGAACGGCTCAACTGACCGAGCATGTTGTAGCGGTAGTCGTTGTCGGCGTAGAGCAGGTAGCCTCCGTTCTCCTCGAAATCGCCCTGATTGACTTCGTTGCCGTTGTTGGGCAGTACGATCGGCAGGTAGGGCGGCTGCGTGTTGGCCAGCGAGATGATGTTGGCCGCCGTGGCGCCGGGATAGGTATACTCCGTCACGCGGGCACCCAGATCGACCGAGATTTTCAGCCGTTTGGTGGCGTCGACGTCGACGTTGGCGCGGAAGTTATAGCGCAGGAAGTTGTTGGCGTTGTCGGAGTTGGAGTGCTTGTAGTTGCCGCCCTGCTTGTAGTAGCTTCCCAGGATGAAGTAGCGGGCGCGGTCCGTGCCGCCGCGTACCGAGAGGCTGTAATCCTGCAATACCGAGGGCTGGAACGCATAGTCGAAATAATCCCAGTTGTAACCCAGCCCGTCGGAGTTGTCGCCTTTGGCGCGGCGGTAGTTGTCGATCGCCGTCTGCGTGAAGAGCGAAGGCGAGTCGGCCGCGAGCGAGGGGTTGTCGTTGAGCATCGCCTCGTTGTAGAGCGTCGCGTAGTCGGCCGATCCGAGGTAGTCGGGGTAGCGGATCGGTTCGCTGATGCCCACCGAGGCCTTGAAGTCGACGGTCGGTTTCTCGCCCTTGCGGCCGCGCTTGGTCGTCACGACGATCACGCCGTTGGCGCCGCGGATACCGTAGGGTGCCGTCGCCGATGCGTCTTTGAGGATCGTGAAGGTCTCGATCTCGTCGGGAGCCAGATAGCTCATGTCGCGCTCGATACCGTCGACGATCATGATGACGCCCGACTGTCCGTAGGTCGAGATACCGCGGATGTTGAGCTGTGCGGCGTCGTTGCCCGGCTCGCCGCCGGAGAACTGGTTCACCAGCAGACCCGGCATACGTCCGGCCAGCGCGTTGTTGATGTTGGCCGTGGGCGACTGTTTGAGGTCTTTGGTCGTGATCGTGGCGATCGAACCGGTGATCGTCTCCTTTTTTTGGACGTTGTAACCCACGACGACGACCTCTTCGAGCGCCTTGCTGTCTTCGAGCAGCGTGATGTCGATCTTCGTGCGGTTGTTCACGTTGATCTCCTGCGGTGCGTAACCGATGTAGGAGACCATCAGCGTCGCGCCGCCGTAGGGGACGTCGATGCTGTAACTGCCGTCGGCGTTCGACACGGTGCCGAAGTTCGTACCCTTGACGATAAGGGTCACGCCGATCATCGGGTCGCCCTTGTCGTCCTTGACGAATCCCTTGACCGTCAGTTTCGACGACTGAGCTTGTGCGGCCGGTGCCGCATCCGCCTTGCCCGGAGAGGCCACGGCGGCCTCTCCCAGGCAAAACAGACACAATATCAGTGTTAAAAAACCGTATTTCTTCATGACTGTATTGTAGTTCTAAATAGGGTTAATAGGTTACTCTCTGGTGGTAATATTGATCGTCGTTCCGGCCGAATTGCTCTTCGACGCTTCGTCGCAGACGGTCTTCGTGTCCTCCGTACCATTTTCCCAGGTCTTCTGGAAGACGTAGACCTTGTCGATACTCGTCGCACGGTAGACCGTCGCGTCGATGACGCAGTCGCTGGTACAGTTGGTGATCGTGGTGGCGACGTCGTTCTCGATCGCTACGATGCCTGCGACGCACGGACGCCACCGGTCGCCTTCGTTGGGCTTGTGGTTGGGTGCGACAGTGATGTTGCCGTAGTTTTCGCAGTTCTCGAAGACGGCGTCGTTGCCTCCCGATACGGCGATACCGGCGATGTCGCGCTCGACAGCCGCCGTCAGATTACCGCGGTTGACACAGTTGCGCAGCGTGAATGCGCCGTTGACCTTGCCGGCGATGCCGCCGAAATAGTAGACGTCGTAGTCGGCCATCGACGGGCTGCTGATGTGGCCCTTATTTTCGCAGTTCTCGATCACGGCCGGTGTGTCGATCTTCTCGGCGATACCGATGATACCGCCCAGCGATGCCGTCGAAGCGGCCAGGTCGCCTTCGTTGCGGCAGTCGCTCATCGAGAGGGTTCGTTGGAAGTCGATGGCATCGTCGTTTGCGCCTACACAGCCGATGATGCCGCCCGTACGGCGATAATTCGTGCCTTTGGCCGTGCCGAAGGTGATGTCGCCTTTGTTTATGCAGCGGACGAAGGTGCCGTAACCGTTGCCCAAAATGCCGCCCAGTGAGTGGTATTGGTGGCCGGGATCGGCGAATGTGACGGAGAAATTGCCCTCGTTGGTGCAGTCGGTGAAATTCCAGAATGCTTTTTCGGCCGAGCCGACCAGACCGCCGAACATACCGCTGTCGGGTTTGTTCGAGAAGTTGAATTCGAATTTACCGCTGTTCGAGCAATTGGTCTGCGAACCCTTCGTGTTGATGAGTGCGCCGCCGACGATACCGCCGATAAACATCGTACGGCCCGAACCCGGAATGTTGAACATACCGGTATTGTGGCAGTCGGTGTAGGTCGAACCGGCTTTGTCCTGACCGACCAGTCCGCCGAGGTAACCCGAAGTGGAGTTGGTCTTGTCGGCCGAGTAGGTGACGGTCGCCGTGTTGGTGACACCGGTCAATGCGGCGCCGTTGTTGTAGATGGCGAGGGTTCCTGCTACGCCGGGATTGGGCTGTGTAACCGTCATGCTGCCGGCCAGCGTCAGATTCTTCACCGCGGCCGTTGCATCGAGCGTGTGGAACAGGCCCAGCTCCTTGGCGTCGCCGTCGTTGAGGCTGACCGTGAGGGTATGTCCCTTGCCGTCGAAGGTGCCGGTGAACGGATTTTCGGCCTGCCCGACGAAGCAGGTCTGGGAGAATGCGCTCAGGTCGACGTCCTGCAACAGGATCACCGTGCCCTCCTGCATGAACTCGTCGAGCGGCGCGGCCTCCGTGACGGCTTTGCCGAAGGCCACGAAATCGTCGCCCGTGGCGATGCCTTTCAGCGAGAGCTGCGTTTCGAACGATTCGGTCAGCTCCTCGGCCGAAACCGCATCCAGTGTGACCGTGCCGGCGGGGATTCCGACCCCTTCGGCAGGTGCGGTGACTTTGAGCATCGATGCGGCGATATCCAGTTCGACCGTCCAGCCTTCGGGGGCCGTGATGTCGCACTTGTCTACATACTGCATCGTGCAGGGGATGTTGCGCTGTTCGCCGAAGACGAAGCGGTCGATCGGCTCTGCGAACTGGATGACGGGCATCTTGGTCGAGAGCTCGACGCTGATCGACGACGATTCGCCGGCCGTGCCGCGGACGCTCAGCGGCGTCACCTTGACCGCACCGGTCAGCGTCGGATTCTGACTGTCGGGCATCGGCGCCGTGACGGTCAACTGGTTGTTTTCGAGGTCGGTTTCCGTCGTCCAGCCCTCGGGAGCTTCGACTTTGAGCGAAGAGGTGTTTTCGCACGAGAAGGGGAAGACGAGGCTCTTGCCGTAGGAGAAGATGTGGTTTTTGGTCGTCGCGTCGCCGTCGAAGGTCAGCGAAATGCTCTCTTCGAGGGCGGCTACGCTGAGCGTGTAGCTCATCGTGCGTCCGGCCTGCGAGGTGATCGCGATCGTGATGTCGCCGCCGGCTTCGGCTTCCAGATCCGAGGCGACGGGAGCCGTCACCGTGCAGCTCCGCGAGCTGGGGATGACGCTGCATTTCCACCCTGCGGGAGCCGTGACTTCCGTGTAGGTCACGAATGCGCTTTTCAGCGTGTAGGCGGTCGTCGCGCCGAACTTCATGCTTTGGAGACCTTCGATGAGGGTGCCCTCCGTGTCGTAGAGTTCGAATTGGATCGCTCCGTCTTCCGCGTCCACGTCGTCGATGCCGCACGATACGACGCACAGCGTCGCGGCGGCAAGGAGCGTGTTCAGAAGAAAAAGAAGAGATTTTCTCATAGATGAAAGTTTTAGATTATTAGAATTGTAGAAATAATCGCACATTGCGAGTCGGTCGCAATGCGGAAATGGTTCAGGTCGGTGTATATATAAGGAATCATTCGGAGAATGAAGGTTGGTTGCGGAAGTATCGCGTGCGGATGCCCTTTTCCGTTGGAAATAAGGGCGAAACGAAGTCCGATTCAGGTAGATCAAAAGTAGACCTTTGACCGATACGAACCAATGGCGTCAAAAGAAAATATAAATCCGATTTTGCTGTAATATATTCGTAATCAGATGGATATTTCGATTCGTCCGGTTCGATTATATGAATTGCGTATGAATCGGAACAGGCCGCGAACCGTCGGATCGGTTACCGGATTTCCAGTATTCGCTTTTCGAACTCCTGCGGAGGGATCGTCGCGGCGTTTCGCAGCCGGTTGCGGTAGGTGTAGACCGTGTTGATCGAGATGTGCAGGAATTGTGCGATCTGCGCATTGTCGGTGATGCCGAGCCGGATGACGGCCAGCAGCCGGAATTCGGTGTTGAGTTTGGTGGATTTGAGCCGCTCCGTTTCATGCAGCAGCGCGTTGATCTGTTCGATGAAGTCGGGGTAGATCGAGAGGAAAACGGTGTCGAACTCGTTGAAGAAGGCCTTGTATTCCCGTTCGGTGGAGGAAGGGGAGCGCAGTTCGCGCAGAAGGCGGTCCAGCCCGTGCGTATTGAAGGTCTTGAAGAGTTGGACGCGGAAACGTTCCAGTTTGTTGATATAGAGCGTGCTGAGCTGCATGTAGTGACGGATGTACTTGTCCTTGACCGTGTTGGCTTTCGACAGTTCGTCGTTGATCGTCTCCTGCTGCCGGTTGATGACGCTGAGGCGTTCGTTGAGTTCGCGCAGCCGCTCGTTGTCGTTGGCGTGTTGCGTTTGGAGTTGTTTGATGGTGCGTTTCTGCCGCAGCGTGAAGACGAGGATTCCCGTGAGCAGCAGAATCGTGCCCGTCACGACGGCGAGCAGGAGGTAGAGCCTGTGCTGGTGGCGGGCGATCTCCTGCATGAAACTCTGGTTGATCTCGGTCATCGTGCGCGACGCGATCAGGATACGGTTGACCGAGTTGCAGTCAATCGCGTCATCCAGACTGCGCGTGATGTAGCGGTTGGCGCGCACGAGATCTCCCCGTCGGAAGAGCAGGTCGGCCAGTCGCGGCAGGGCGCTGTATGCGAGGCTGGGTACTTCCAGATCGTAGATTGCGGTGAGCGTCAGGTAACGCAGACGTTGCTCGTCGTCGCCCAACCGGCCGTATGCGTCGGCGAGACTGTTGGCGATCACCGCCTTGTTCGGTGTGGAGTTGTCGTTGCGCGAAAAGAATGCGTTCAGTTCGCGGATGCTTTCCTGCGGATCTCCGCCCTCTTCGTACCGCTTGTCGTGGCGCATCAGCGTGCAGGTGAGCCGGTTGCGGTCTACGACCAGCAGCACGGAGTCGCGGTAGAGGCCTTTCAGCCGTCTGTATTCGCGTTGCAGCGGGCCGGCCATGGCGGTTTGCGCCATGGTATGATAGAGTTTCAGGTAGCAGTTGTAGTAGTCCACCGAATCGAATTCGGGGCCGTGGGCCGGAATCGCTTCCAGTTGGTCGGCCGCGGCCTTGTACATTCCCAGGAAGATGAGATTCTTGCAGCGGATGAGCCGTGCGGCGTTGATCCGCTGCGGATCGCCCAGTTGGCGGGCGTACGTTTCGAGCCTGTCGCTGTAACGGAGCGCCGAGTCGAGCTGGAACTTCTGGAATTCGTTGTAGAGATGGAGGGCGGCGGCATACCTGTCGCGCGGGGTGCGGCTTTTATGCAGATCGTTGCGGTAGGTGTCGATCCGGTGGAGTTTGAGCCGGATCGCCTCTTTGCGTTCGGCTACGAGCGAATCGAGCCGTCGGAGAAGTTCGTCTTGGGAGAGGGTCAGTAGCGGGTCGAAATTCCCCCCCCCTCCGCATTCCGGGAGTGGAGATCACTGTTCGTAGCGGCCAGACAGATGTTCCATCCGATGAACAGTCCGCCTATGATCGAGAGGGCGTAGCGGTACATTTCCGTTTTAGATTTGGGTTAGTGTCAACAAATATACGCTTTTTCCCCGAAAAACAAAGACCCCGCCGACAGTTTTCCGGCTGTCGGCGGGGCGGATCTCCGGGGCGGGGTTACCGCCGTTCGGAGTGTTCGGCGACGTAACGCCACAGAGGGGCGGCCATCAGTGCTTGCGGGATGCAATTCTCTTCGAGCAGCCGGCGCACCTCTTCGAAGGTGAACAGATGGATGCGGATGTCCTCGCTCGCTTCGAGGTGCTGCGTCGAAAGCGGCTGCACGCCGGTGGCGAGGAACGTGTAGGTGAGGTTGGTGTGGGTGGCGGGGTTGGCCGAGAGCACCATGTACTCTTTCCACTCGCCGCCGCCGTATCCGGTCTCCTCGTAGAGTTCGCGCCGTGCGGCGTCGAGCGGCGTGGCGTCCTGCGGGTCGCGCACGCCGGCGACGATCTCGTAGGAGGTGCGTCCGAGTCCGTGGCGGTATTGGTCGATCAGGAGGAACCGCCCGTCGTCGGTACATGCGATGACGTTCACCCAGTCGGGATATTCCAGCACGTAATAGGAGGGGATGCGTGCGCCGCCGGGGAGTTCGACGGCTTCGCGCCGCACCGTGAACCACGGCTCATGCGCCAGATATTCGCTGTTCAGGACTTTCCAGGGTCGGTGATCGGGTTGTTTCATGGGAATTCGCTTTTCGGCAAAGATACGATATTTTTGCGTTTCCCGTGCGGGAGCGTATGCGATTTGCCGAAAGGCGGCACCGCGGAGCGATGCCGGCAGTTCGCCGACATCCCGCGCGGCGGACTGCACTGCGCTGAGGCTCGTGCGGAACCTGCCGCCGTCGGCGAATCGCAGAAGATACCTTGAAAGTGCGGGGAATTCCTGTGGATAAATGTTGAATTTCATCTATTTAACCTCGTTTTGGATCGTCCGTTCCGGCAAAGTGCTTGAAAAAGTTGCTTTTGTCTGCGTTTATCCGTATCTTTTGGTGCGTAAAATTTCTTTTCGAGATGATTCCTTCTTCGCAGCGAAAAGCCATTGCCGATCTGCTTCGGCGCGAGGTCGTGCCGGCGATCGGGTGCACCGAACCGATGGCCGTGGCGTTGTGTACGGCGCGTGCCCGCGAGTTGCTCGGCGGCCTGCCCGAACGTATCGAGGTGCTGTTGAGCGCCAATATCCTCAAAAATGCGATGGGCGTCGGGATTCCCGGTACGGGAATGATCGGGCTGCCGATCGCCGTGGCGCTCGGCGCGCAGATCGGGCGGTCGGAATGCGGGTTGGAGGTGTTGCGCGACGTGACGCCCGAAGCGGTGGCGCGTGCGCGCGATTATCTTGCGGCCGATGCCGTGTCGGTCGCGCTCAAAGAGGGGATCTCCGAGACGCTCTATGTCGAAGTGCATTGTACGGCGGGCGGACGGCGGGCCGAAGCGGTGATCGCGGGTTCGCACACCCGCTTCGTCTATCTGGCCTGCGACGGCGAGGTCGTGCTCGACCGCCGGACGGGTGCGTCGTCGCGAGAGGAAGAGCCGTGCGTACCGTTGACGCTGCGACGGGTTTTCGACTATGCGCTGACGGCGCCGATCGACGAACTGGCGTTCATCGACGAGGCGCGCCGGCTCAATATGGCTGCGGCCGAATTGGCATTGGGCGGCGAATACGGTCATTCGCTGGGGCGGACGCTGCGCGGCCGGAGGGAGCTGCACGTCATGGGCGACAGCCTCTTTTCCCGGATGCTGGCCTATACTTCCGCTGCGTGCGACGCCCGCATGGCGGGTGCGATGGTGCCGGTGATGAGCAACTCCGGCAGCGGCAATCAGGGGATCGCGGCCACGGTGCCGGTGGCCGTCTACGCCCGGCAGACGGGCGCTTCGGAGGAGCGGACGCGCCGTGCGCTGGTGCTGAGCCACCTGACGGCGATCTATATCAAACAGAGCTTGGGGCGGCTCTCGGCGCTGTGCGGCTGCGTCGTGGCGGCTACGGGGTCGAGCTGCGGCATCGCCTACCTGATGGGCGGCGGTTACCGCGAAGTGGCTTGTGCCGTGCAGAACATGATCGCCAATCTGACGGGGATGATCTGCGACGGTGCGAAGCCCAGTTGTGCGCTCAAAGTGTCGAGCGGCGTCTCTACGGCCGTGATGTCGGCGCTGCTGGCCGTCGAGGGGAAGTGCGTCACCTCGGCCGAGGGGATTATCGACGACGACGTGGATCGCAGCATCCGCAACCTCACGGCGATCGGCCGCGAGGGGATGGCGGCTACCGACCGGCTGGTACTCGACATCATGACTCATAAGAAACCTGCGGACTGCGAACGCTGAACGGCGCCCCTCAGGGACGCCGTTTATTCGGAGGGGGCGGGATCAGTGTGAGGCTCCGCCCCAGAGGTTCAGGATGACGACACCGGCCACTACCAGCGTGATGCCCGCGATGCCGGTCAAGGTCAACTGTTCGCGGAACAGCAGCACCGACAGCAATGTCGCAGCGACGATTCCCAGTGCGCACCACGTGGCGTAAGCGATGCTCAGCGGCATGTAATGCAGCGCTTTCGACAGTGCGTAGAAGCAGAATACATAGGCTGCGACGCATCCCAGCGACGGCCATAACCGCGAGAATCCTTCCGTGTATTTGAGCAGGGTCGTTCCTGCCAGTTCAGCGGCGATCGCTGCTGTCAGCCAGATGTAACCGATCATGATGTTGCCCGTTTCGTTTCAAAGGATAGCCCCTGCCGTAATCGACTGTAATCCCCGATGCCGGAGTCCGTTTTTATCCGAAGGCGGTTTGTCCTGCTGTAAAGATACGAATAAGCGAGGGCAAAAGCAAACTCGCTTGCATTTTGCCGATTCGGCAAAGCCAAAGATACGAAAAGCGGAACGCAGAAGCAAACGCCGGTCTGATTATGCCGGAACGGAATTACGAGGCGTCGGCCGACGATAGGAAAACCCCGATGTCCGAGGATATTTCAGCCTGAATCCGGACGGGGCAACGCCGCCGCTCGGGGCGCTCTGCGCGAAGAGAGATTGTTTCCGAATTCTCTGCGGTTTGTCTTTCCGACGTGTTTATTTCGTCTTGTATGAACAGCGGTACTTTCCGCCTGCAAGCCGCTGCAACTTGCTTTTCAAAAGATTACGGCGCAGCGGCGAAAGCCGGTCGGTGAAGACCTTTCCTTCGATGTGGTCGTATTCGTGCTGGATCACGCGGGCGGGCAGTCCGGTGAACTCCTCGTCGTGTTCCACGAACTTTTCGTCGACGTAACGCATCCGGATCGAGACGGGACGGCGCACGTCCTCGTGCAGTCCCGGCAGCGAGAGACACCCTTCGTTGAAGAGCGAAGTCTCCTCCGAGCGTTCGTAGATTTCGGCATTGATGAAGGCGCGGCGATAGTCCGCCAATTCGGGATGGTCCTCGCCCCACGGCGTGCAGTCGACGACGAACAGGCGGATGTTCTTGCCGATCTGCGGTGCGGCCAGCCCCACGCCGTCGGCTTCGCCGAGCGTGAGGAACATGTCTTCGACCAGTTTTGCCAGATCGGGGTAATCGGGCGCGATATTTTCGGAAGGGTTGCGCAACGTCTGCGAACCGTAAATGACAATCGGGTAAATCATGGTGTTATTCGTTCTTTTTCCATAGTCGTTTTTCGCCTCGGCAATTCGAGTGAGCCCGATTGCGCTCGGCTTAACGAAAACGCTCATTTTCATGCTCCATTTCTCGCCTCGGCAATTCGAGTAAACTCGATT
>OIWS01003514.1_pt1 | contig 11077 bp, 11 predicted proteins | sample 1587611 | NCBI WGS metagenome assembly OIWS01 (sample SAMEA3888919, study PRJEB22519) | human gut metagenome | biome: human gut; feature: human-associated habitat; material: faeces | place: Denmark | collected 2010 | reverse complement strand
TCTTGGGGGTTTACCCCAAGTCGCTTTTGGGCACTTTTGGCGATTCAAAAGTGCCACCCCGGCGGTAGCCGCGCAATTTATACCTTTGCAAAAGACTCCGCGCCGCCGATAGGCGACTGCGATCTTGACCCCAAAAATCTTTTACTTCTTTTTCTTTGCAAAAACCACGCAAATACCCGCTATGAGCGGTGAAAATATACCAAATCATCCAAGGAGGTGCTACAATGGCACTGAGAAATATTGTGACCGAAAAAGAGGCGCGGCTGCGCAAGGTAAGCCGCCCGGTGGAAAAATTTGATGGGCGGCTGTGGACGCTGCTGGACGACATGGCCGATACCATGTACGAGGCCGACGGCGTGGGCATTGCCGGGGTACAGGTAGGCGTGCTGCGCCGGGTCTTTGTGGTGGATATCGGCGAGGGGCTGACGGAGTTCATCAATCCCACCATTACCGCCCAAAGCGGCGAGCAGGACGGCCTGGAGGGGTGTCTTTCTTCCCCCGGCGAGTACGGCCTGGTGGTGCGCCCGGAGAAGGTGACCATTGAGGCCTATGACCGGCACGGCAAGCCCTTTACGCTGGAGGCCGAGGGCTTTATGGCCCGGGCCATCTGCCACGAAAATGACCACCTGGACGGCCATATTTTTAAGGACATTACCCACCACATGCTTACCGATGAGGAGCTGCGGGAACTGGACGAGGAGTGAGAACCATGCGCATCGTATTTATGGGAACGCCGGATTTTGCGGTGCCCTGCCTGCAAAGGATCCTGGCGGACGGGCACGAGGTGCCCGCGGTCTTTACCCAGCCGGATAAGCCGGTGGGCCGCCACGCCGTCCTTACCCCGCCGCCGGTAAAGCAGCTGGCGCAGGAGCGGGGCATCCCGGTATATCAGCCCACCAAAATGCGGGACGGCACCGTGGCCGCCCAGCTGAAGGAGCTGGCTCCGGATTGCCTGGTGGTGGTGGCCTACGGGCGTATTCTGCCGCAGGCGATACTGGATGTGCCGCCCAAGGGCTGTATCAATATTCACGGCTCCCTGCTGCCCAAATACCGGGGCGCCGCACCCATCCAGTGGAGCGTCATCAACGGGGAGGAGATCACCGGGGTGACCAGCATGTTTATGGATGCCGGCATGGATACCGGCGATATCATTGATACCATTACCACCCCCATAGGGGAAAATGAGACGGCGGGCGAGCTTTTTGACCGGCTGGCGCCGCTGGGCGCGGAGCTTTTGAGCCGCACGCTGCGCTCCATCGCTGATGGGACGGTACAGCGTGCCCCGCAGAACAACGCCGAGGCCACCATGGCCCCGATGCTGGAAAAGGCGATGGGCGGACTGGACTTTACCCGCAGCGCCAAGGAACTGCACGATCAGATCCGCGGGATGAACCCCTGGCCGGGCTGCCACTGCGCAGCGGGCGGCAAGGCCCTGAAGATCCACGAGAGCCGCCTGGCCGAAGGCCATGGCAAGCCGGGCGAGCTCATCGCTCTGGACCCGGTGACGGTGGCCTGCGGTGAGGGCGCTTTGCGGCTCATCACCGTGCAGCCGGAGGGCAAGCCCCGCATGGCCGCGGCCGACTGGCTGCGGGGGGCGCGGCTGCAAAAAGGCGAGTGCTTAGAGTGAGTTCGCCCGACCGGCGAGGCTGCTTTTCTACGGGGAAAAGCAGGTAAAAGAGTTTTCGGCCGAATTGGTGGTCGCCTAACGGCGGGGCGGGGCCTTTTGCAAGGCTTAGTGAGTACGCCTACCCGGCGGGGATAGTTTGTGGTCGCCTTCGGCGTCGCGAAGTATTATAAGAGGTATTCATTTGCACGCCTGCCCGGCGAGGGGTTCCTTTTCTGTGAAGAAAAGGAACCAAAAGTCACTCGGGGAGGACCCCGAGACCCCCGACGCGTCGGTACGCCCCGACCGGAAGGTCTGCGACCTCCCGGATCTGGGGCTAGACGACGCTTATAAGGTGTTTATTTTAATTTGGTTTCTGCTGAACCCCACATAAAAATGCGCCGCAGGCACCTTGAGAGCGTATCCAGCCGCAGCTTAAGCGTTAGGGGGTCTTGGGGCGCAGCCCCAAGCGTGTTTTGGTTCCTTTTACACGAGTAAAAGGAACGCCACGGCGGCGAGCCGTACTGGCTTTGCACCCTGCATAATCTGCGCAACGCCGAAGGCGAGATGAAACCGGGCATAGTTTGTGTCAGCAATCCCTCCGGTTCGCTCCGCTCACCACCTCCCTTTACACAAGGGAGGCTATCGGCTGGTGCGGCGCCGGCAGGCGCTAATGAAGCCTTAACCACAATTTACTTTTTCTTCATAATTTCGGAATCTCCGGGACAAAATATCCTGATAGAATAGAAGCTGAGATATTCTGTGCCTTTGGGCGCAGACGAAAACATAAGGAGGACTTCCACCATGCCGATGGGCTACTACTATGGCTACGATTACACCTGGTACCTGCTGGTGCTGCCGGCATTCCTGCTGGCGCTATGGGCGCAGTTCCGGGTAAAGGCCACCTATTCCAAATATTCCAAGGTGCGCAGCGTGCGGGGCCGCACGGCGGCGGAGGTCGCCCGGCAGATCCTGAACGACCACGGGCTGAGCTATGTGCAGGTGGACCAGATAGGCGGGGAGCTGACCGATAACTACGACCCCCGCACCAATATCGTGCACCTTTCGCAAGGGGTGTATAGCAGCACCTCCATCGCGGCCATAGGGGTGGCGGCGCACGAGTGCGGCCATGCCGTGCAGCACGCCGAGGAATACGGCCCGCTGAAGCTGCGCAGCGCCATTATCCCCATTACCAATATCGGGTCTTCCCTTTCCATTCTTATCTTTTTCATCGGGCTGCTGTTTAACTACACCCTGCTGATGAACATCGGCATTCTGCTGTTTGGGCTGGTAGCGCTGTTCCAGCTTATCACCCTGCCGGTGGAATTTAACGCGAGCCGCCGGGCGCTGGCCACCATAGAGGAGCGCGCCCTGCTGACCGAGGACGAGGCCCGGGGCGCCAAAAAGGTGCTTTCCGCCGCGGCGCTGACCTATGTGGCGGCGCTGGCTTCCACCCTGGCCCAATTGCTGCGGCTTATTATCATCAGCCGGGGCAACCGCCGGAACTGACGCCATGGCAGACGCAAGACTGACCGCCCTGCGGGGCCTCAATGAGGTCTTTGGGCAGGGGGGCTACTCCAACCTGGTGCTGGAGGGCCTGATGCGGAAAAACGAGCTTACCGGGCAGGAGCGGGCCTTCTGCACCGCGCTGTTCTATGGCGTGGTGGAGCGGCGCATCACACTGGACTGGGTGCTGGGGCGGTACTCCCGGCAGCCGGTGGAAAAGCTGTCCCCTGCCGTGCGGGATATCCTGCGGATGGCGGTGTACCAGCTGCTGTATATGCCCTCCATCCCGGAGCGTGCCGCCGTGAATGAGGCGGTGAAGGAAACCCGCGCGATGCGTGTTTCCTCCGCCAGCGGGTATGTAAATGGGGTGCTGCGGGCCTTCCTGCGGGACGGCAAAAAAATTGCCCTGCCGCGTGAGCCGCTTGCCGCCCTTTCCGTTCAATACGCAGTGCCCAAGGCGCTGATCACGCTGTGGCGGCAAGGCTACGGCGAGGAAACGACCCGGGCCATTCTGGAGGGCTGCCAAAGCCCGGCGCCGCTTTTTATCCGGGTTAATTCCCAAAAGACCACCGCCGAAGCCCTCATCACACAGCTGGCAGAGCAAAGCATCCCCGCCGAAAAAACCCCCGTGGAAAACGCGCTGCGGCTGGAAGGCGCCGGGGATGTGACCCGGCTGGCAGCCTTCCGGGAGGGGCTGTTCCATGTGCAGGATCTTTCCAGCCAAAGATGCGCCGCCGCGCTGGCGGTACGGCCCGGCCACCGGGTGCTGGATGTCTGCTCGGCCCCGGGAGGAAAGACCTTTACCCTGGCGGAGCGGATGGAGGACACCGGCAGCCTACTGGCGATGGACCTGTATCCCCATCGGCTGAAGCTGGTGGAGGACGGCGCGGCCCGTTTGGGGCTTCGCTGCATCCAAACAAAGGCGAACGACGCCCAAATTTACGATAAATCCTTGGGAGTATTTGACCGCATCCTGTGTGATGTGGTATGCTCCGGTTATGGGGTCATCCGGCGCAAGCCGGAGATCCGCTATAAGGACCCCGCGGAGGGGGTGGCCCTGCCGCAGACGCAGCTGGCCATTCTTACAACCTCCGCCCGGTACCTAGCCCCCGGCGGGCGGCTGGTATACAGCACCTGCACCCTGAACCCCGCCGAGAATGAGGGCGTGGTGAATGCCTTTTTGCGGGAGCACCGGGAGCTTGCCCTGTGCGGGGAGCCGGTGACCTGCCTGCCGGAACAAACCGGCGGGGATGGCTTTTTCTATGCCGTGCTGGAAAAAAAGCTGTAAATGCTTGCGGCTTGTTATGGTGATAGCTTGCTATCGCCTGGCGGCGGGGCGGAGCCTTTTAGATATCAAAATTTGTATGCCTGCCCGGCGAGGGGTTACTTTTCTATGAAGAAAAGTAACCAAAAGTCATTCAGGGCTCCGCCCTAAAGACCCAACGCGTCGGTACGCCCCGTATAATCGGGGCCCCCGCAAGGTCGTAAGACCTTGTGGGGAAAGGAGGATGCACCGCAGCGGGGAGGGCTGCCCGGAGCAAAGCGCAGGGTCAGCCCGACTTAAGCGAAGGTTGCGTCCGACGCGACGACGCTTAAAGGTCGATTTTTAATTTGCTCCCTGCTGAATCCAAAATAAAATGCGCCGCGCCGCCGCTAGGCGACCACAAACTTGCCCTCAATCCGCATAACAAATCCCAGTTGTAATTTCCCAGTAAAATCCTCTATTTATGAGATGTTCACCCAATATTTTCATATGTTGTAAATCTTCCGTAAATAAAAGTGAAATATTAACCTTTCACATGCAAAAAAGCGGCCATTTTGCCGTATTAGTGAAAGGGCTTTACTGATCCCGCTAAAATTCCACGAAAGGAGCCGAATGGATATGGAAAAAGTCGATATCTCTTCCCTGCCGCTGCCGCAGCTCACCGAATGGGTCACCGGCACACTGGGGGAGCCTAAATTCCGCGCCGGACAAATTTACCGGTGGATCCACCAAAAACGGGTCGGCTCCTTTGCCGAAATGACCAATCTTTCCACCGCCCTGCGGCAAAAGCTGGAGGAGCGTGCTTTTCTCACGGTGCTTACCACCCGGCGGCGGCTGGAAAGCAAGCTGGATGAAACCGTGAAGCTGCTGCTGGAGCTGCCTGACCAGAACTGCGTGGAAGCCGTTCTGATGCGGTACGAGCATGGGCTGAGCCTCTGCATTTCCACCCAGGTGGGCTGCCGCATGGGGTGCAAATTCTGCGCCTCCACGCTGGGAGGGCTGGTACGCAGCCTGACCCCGGCCGAGATGCTGGGAGAAGTCTATGAGGCGGAGCGGCAGGCGGGAGAGCCGATCTCCTCGCTGGTGCTGATGGGCATAGGCGAGCCGCTGGATAACTACCGCAATGTACTGGATTTTTTGACGATACTATCCTCGCCGGAGGGCAGAAACCTGAGCCTGCGGCATGTTTCGCTTTCCACCTGCGGCCTGTGCGACCGCATTGACGAGCTGGCGGAGCTGGGGCTGGGGCTGACCCTTTCCATCTCGCTGCACGCGGCCGATGATGAGACCCGCAGCGGCATTATGCCGGTGAATAAGCAGTACAACATTGCCCGGCTGATGCAAAGCTGCAAAAATTACTTTGCCAAGACCGGCCGTCGCATCAGCTACGAATATGCCCTCATCGCCGGGGTGAATGACAGCCCGGCCCATGCCGAGGCGCTGGCGAGGCTGCTGGGCGGGCAAAACTGCCATGTGAATCTGATCCCGGTGAACCCGGTGGCGGAACGCGGCACCAAACGGCCGGATAAAGGAGCGGTGCAGCGCTTCGCGGCCCGGCTGGGGGCGCTGGGGCTGAACGCAACCGTCCGGCGGGAGCTGGGCAGCGATATTGCCGCGGCCTGCGGCCAGCTGAGAAGGGCGGAGGCCGGGAAAGCCGGAGACGGTACGAAGTGACGAGGAATGAGCGCCGGGGAGCGGCCGCCCGGTGAGGGCCGCGAGACGGCGCGGAGGCTGCGGGGGTGCTGGGAGCGGCCCCCTGTAAAGGCCGGGCGGGGACAAAGCCCGGACAGACGGAAAACTTCCCGAGGAGGGGAAAAGAAAGATGCTGCATATCTACGGAGCGACAGACCGCGGAATGGTGCGGGAAACCAATGAGGATCGCTTTGCCGGGGAGGTATTTGACCAGGGAAGCGGCTATGCCGTCGTATGCGATGGCATGGGGGGCGAAGTTGGCGGCGGAATAGCGGCCGGCATTGCTGCCGAGGAGGTGCGCCGCATGATTGAGAGCAGCCTGCGGTCCCACATGGAGGAACGCAGCCTGCGGCTGCTGCTGGAAACGGCCATCGCCGGGGCCAACCGGGCGGTATACACCCGCAGCGGCCAAAGCGGCGGGGCCCTGACCGGCATGGGCAGTACCCTTTGCGCCGCCGTCATCAGTGATGGGGTGGCGCTGGTAGCCAATGTGGGCGACAGCCGCTGCTACCTGCTGCGGCAGGGGGAGCTGATCCAGGTGACCGAGGACCACACCGCGGTGGCGGTACTGCTGCAGCAGGGCCTGCTGAGCCCCGAGGAAGCCGCCCATCACCCGGACCGGCACGCCATTACCAGGGCCATAGGGGTGGAGCCGGAGGTCCAGCCGGACTACACCGTGATAGACCTGCTGCGGGGAGACGCCCTGCTGCTGTGCAGTGACGGATTGTATAATACCCTGCCGCCCGGGGAGCTGGCCGGCACCCTGCAGGAGATTCTGCAGGGTGGGGATATCCATACATTGATAGCGAAAGCCAATGCCGCCGGCGGACCGGATAACATCACCGCCGTACTGATTCACAACCGCTGAGAGGAGAACGAAACACATGGAAAATATACTGGGAACCAAGCTGGCAGACCGCTACCTCATAGAAGAGCTGGTGGGGGTAGGCGGCATGTGCAATGTCTACCGGGCCTTTGATGCCGAGGCGCTGCGGACCGTGGCGGTAAAAATGCTGCGGGATGAATATGCCGCCGATGAGGAGTACCTGCGGCGCTTCCGCAATGAGAGCCGGGCCATCAATGCCCTTTCTCACCCCAATATCGTCAAAATTTATGATGTGGTACTGGATGTGCCCAACCCCTACCTGGTGATGGAGTATGTCAGCGGCATCACCCTGAAGGAGTATATCGAGCGGAAGAAGCCCATCCCCGGCAAAACGGCCGCCAATATCGCCGGGCTGGTGCTGACCGCCCTGCAGTGTGCCCATGAAAACGGCATCGTCCACCGGGATGTCAAGCCGCAGAATATCATGGTGACCGAAAAGGGCGAGGTAAAGGTGATGGACTTCGGCATTGCCCGCTTTGCCATGAGTCAGAGCCGCACCATTGACGGCAACGCCATCGGTTCGGTCCACTATATCAGCCCGGAGCAGGCCCTGGGCGACGCGGTGGATCAGCGCACCGATATCTACTCGGTGGGTGTTATCCTTTTTGAGATGCTGAGCGGCAGGCTGCCCTTTGACGGGGAGTCGCCCATCAGTGTGGCGCTGCAGCAGGTGGAGCAGAACCCCAAGGCGCTGCGGAGTCTGAATCCCAATGTGCCGGTGGGTCTGGAGCAGATCACCCTGCACGCCATGGCCAAGGACCCCGACTGCCGCTACCAGAACTGCGGTGAGATGATAGCCGACCTGCGGAAGTGGCTGGCGGACCCCAAGACAACCTTCCCGGCGTATACCGCCCGGGCGGCCAAGCCGGCGAAAAAGAGCGGCGAGGGTATTGGCATTATGCCCAAAAAGCAGGGCGTCATGGCCTCCCAGAAGGCCGCAAAAACTGGTGAAAATAACGAAAAGAAAAGGCTGCGCGACCGGCTGACCACCCCACTTTCCAAGCTGTTTGCGGTGACCTGCGGCGTAGTGGTGGCTTCCCTGCTCTTTGTGCTGGTGATGTTCCAGATCTATCAGCCCTTTAAGTCAGTGGAGGATATCCCCCTGCCCAACCTGGTCGGGGTGGACTTTACCGCCGCCTCCTCCAACGGGGCCTACCCCGGCATCAAGATAAAGCTGGAGAGCGAGGACTACAACGCCGATTATGAGGAGGGGCAGATCTACCGGCAGAGCCCCAACGCCGGCACCAGTGTGAAAAAAGGCAGCACGGTGCAGGTGTGGGTAAGCGCCGGCAACAAGATGGTGACCATCCCGACCTTTACCAACCAGGAGGCGACCGCCGTTTACGCCAAGCTGGTAAGCCTGGGGCTTAAATATTCCACTACCGATATTGCCAGCGACACCATAGCCGAAGGCAGCGTGGTGCGTACCAGCCCCGATGCCGGACAGAGCGTGGCCGCCGGCAGCACCGTGGTGGTGTATGTAAGCGTGGGCAGCAATAAGGAAAAGGTGCAGGTGCCGGAGGTACTGGGCTACCCCGAGGAGAGCGCCGTGCAGGTGCTGCGGGACGCGCAGTTTGATGTGACGGTGACCTACCAGCTGACCGACTACCAGTATGACGGGCTGGTGATCAACCAAACCCCGGCTTCCCCCAGCATGGTGCCCATTGGGAGCAAGATTACCCTGGTGGTGGGAACAGTGGATAACGCCAATGTGAACGGCGAGGCCACCGTGACGCTGCAGACCACACCGCCTGATCTGCCCGGCACCGTGAATGTGACCGCCGTACTGAACGGCGAGACCGTATACAGTGAGGTAATAGAGCCCCGCAACACCCGGCTCATCTCCATCCCGCTGCAGGGCAGCGGCACCTGCATGGCGGATGTGCTGATCGACGGCGAGGTGTATAAGAGCGCTTCGGTGGACTTTGCCACCGGGCAGTACTACTGGACGGCCGACTATTCTTCGGCCTTTGGTGAGTAAATGGAGGGGTTGATCGTGCGCTCGCTGGGCGGGTTTTATACCGTCATCAGCGAGGACGGAACAAAAACCGAATGCCGGGGACGGGGCATCTTCCGCAAGGACGCAACCACCCTGCTGGTGGGCGACCGATGCCGGTTTGAGCCGACCGAGCCAGGCTGCGGGAGCATCACCGCCATAGAACCGCGGAAAAATACCCTGCAGCGCCCGCCGGTGGCCAATCTTGACCGGCTGGCGATGGTGATCTCATTGGCGGACCCGGCCCCCAACGCACTGGTCATAGACCAGCTGACGGCGATTGCGGCCCGCAGGGACATCCCGGTGGTGATGATCTTTACCAAGCCTGACCTGGCGGACCCGACCCCCTGGGTGGAGATCTACCGCAAGGCGGGCTACCCCACTGCCGTGGTGAACAACCGGACCGGGAAGGGGCTGACCGAGGCCGCTGCGCTATTGAAGGGCGGGATCACGGCCTTTTGCGGCAACAGCGGCGCCGGGAAAAGCAGCCTGATGAACGGGCTTTACCCGGAGCTGAACTTGGCGACCGGGGAGATCAGCAAAAAGCTGGGGCGGGGACGGCACACCACCCGCCATGTGGAGCTTTTCCCCGATGGGCACGGCGGCTGGCTGTGCGATACCCCGGGATTTTCGGCGCTGGAATTCGCGAAAGCGGAGCCGATGCCGGCGGCGGAGCTGGCGGAGTGCTTCCCCGAGATGGAGAAATACAAGGACTATTGCCGCTACACCGGGTGCAGCCACCGCACTGAGCAGGGCTGCGCCGTGCTGGAGGCGGTGCGGGAGGGGCTGATCCCCGAAAGCCGGCACCGCAGCTATGCGGCGATCTATAACGAACTGAAAGAGCTGAAGGAATGGGAGCTGGCCAAGATGGGACGCTCCCAGGGAGGGACATGATATGCAGGAAAAGGACCTGCTGCAGAAAGCGATGCAGCAAAAGAACATGATGGTGCTGTACCGGGATGAGCTGGTGGCGCCGGAATATGCCGGGGTGCCGGTAGCGGTGGAAAACGAGCTGGTGGTGCTGCAGCGGCAGACGAACTTTGTGCTGGACGGCTACTGCGCCCTGCGCACTGGGGATATTACCGAGGTGGAGCAGATGGACGATGTGCCGTTCCTGAAAAAGGTGATGGCCGGAGAGAAGCTGTACGACGCCGTAAAGGCGCCGGGCTTTGCCTGCCGCGGCTGGCAGGAGCTGCTGGAGGGCATTATGGCCCAATACGGCGGCTGGGCCGCGGTGGAGTGCGAGGGCAACCCGGAGGAATCGCTGTACTTCCTGGGGCGGCTGATGAAGGTAGACAGCCGCTACCTGACCATGAAGCGGGTGGACGCGCTGGGCAACTGGCTTTCTGATCCGCTGGTGCTGCCGCTGGACGATGTGACACTGGTTTCCTTTGGCGACCGGTATTTGGAGATCTTCCGGAAATACTGCAAGTGAGGCGGCGCGGGGGAAAATCGGATGATGGCAAGGCAGACCGAAGCAAGGCTGTTGCCCGGCGGAGACGGGCTGTTGCCTTGGGAGGGCAACGCAGCCAGCGGCGATTTTCGTCAAGCCGCCGTATGCTGCCGCAAGGTAGGTATAATATTATAAAATATATACGAATAGTATATTCAGGGAGGAATGGACATGAAGAAGTTTACCAAGGAGCTGGGGCCGGGGTGGATCACGCTGGTGGAGAATGACGACTACGCACTGAGCCGTTTGATTTTCGGCGATGGGCTGGAGGTGGACTGCGATGAGGAGGAGACCCCGCTGCTGAAGAAGGGCTTCCAGCAGATACAGGAATACTGGACCGGGCACCGGGTCATCTTTACGCTGCCGCTGGCGCCCGGCGGGAGCGACTTTGAGCGGGAGGTGTGGGAGACGGTGATCCGCATTCCCTATGGGGAACACTTTACCACCCCGACGCTGCTGGCGGCGCTGGCGCTGGAGGATACCGAGGAGAACCGCGCGCGGGTCATCAAGGCGGTGGACGACTGCCCCATTCCGATCTTTATCCCAACGCACCGGGTGGGCGACCCCGAGACGGAGCATGACGAGGAGTATCATTACCCGGCCGGGGAGGATGTGAAGGGGGCCTTTATGGCGCTGGAGCATCCGCTGGACTGAAAATAGAGCCGGGCAGGAGGGCG
>OIWS01003506.1_pt1 | contig 11095 bp, 7 predicted proteins | sample 1587611 | NCBI WGS metagenome assembly OIWS01 (sample SAMEA3888919, study PRJEB22519) | human gut metagenome | biome: human gut; feature: human-associated habitat; material: faeces | place: Denmark | collected 2010 | reverse complement strand
GAATCGCCACGGGAACGATCATCAGACCGATCAGTTTGATGAAGAGGTGGATGGAATTGATGATTTCCGAGTTGGGGCGTTTGTATTTTTTGGCGCGCGCCGTAAGTTTGTTGATATACGTTTCCGTGCCGATTTTATCCACGCGCGCCGTAACTCTGCCGCCCGTTACGAACGAGCCGGCAAGAAGCGGATCGCCTTCGGCTTTTTTGATGGGAACCGATTCGCCCGTAAGCAGCGCTTCGTTTACGTCGCCCGCGCCGTCCAGCATCACGCAGTCGGCGGGAATCTGCTGCCCGGAGGAGAGGAAAATCACGTCGTCGAGAACGATTTCTTCTACGGGGATTTCCTTCTTTTTGCCGTTGCGCAGCACTTTCGCCGTGGGGGCGGATAGGATGGAAAGTTTATCGATTTTTACTTTCGCGCGGATTTCCTGCACGATGGCTACCACGATGTTGCAGGTAAAAATCAGCACGAACGTGAACTGAGAAAGGGGGGCGTGCGCCAGAACCAGCGCCACCGCCGCCACGACGCAGAGGAAGTTGAAGAACGTGAAAATGTTGCCGAAAAATATGCTTCCGTACGTTTTGGAATATTTTTTCGGCGCGCTGTTTACAAGTCCCTGTTCCTGCCGCGAAGTTACCTGCGCTTCGGTTAAACCGATGTTTTTATCCGGATTGAAGCGGACGATTTCCGCCTCTTCCTTTTGTTTTTTGTTCTTTTTTACGTCTTTGGTTCCGGGGGCTTCGGCGCTTGCCGCGGCGCCGTTTTTTTCAGCCTCGTCGGTTTTGATTTCCGGCATATCGATGTCTCCGTAATTCGAAATTTTTACGATACGTACGCCCGACGCGGGGACGTATACGAATCTATTATACCATATCGGCGAAAAAAATACAAGACTTTCGCGATAAGTTTTGCGTTGCGGCGAAAATTTGTGAAAAAAGCAGCCCTTCCGCGCGGGGCGAAAGGGCTGCAATAATAAAATTTTTAGGTTAGTTGCCGAATACTTTTGCTTTCAGCGCGGCAAATTCTTCTTCCGTGATAATGTTCTGATCGAGCATTTTTTTCCACTTTTTCAGATCGTCGATGCCGACTTTTTGTCCGCTTGCTTCGCTCAGCGCGGCTTCTTTCAAGGCTTCGTATTCGCTTTCGGAAAGTACTTTTTCCTGCTGCAATTCTTTATAAGAGCCGAGTACCGCGCAAAGATCGTTGTTCTGGTGCGCGGAATCGCAAGTTTTATTTTTTGCGAAACCGAAGAAGCAGATACAAACGTACAGGAAATAGATGAGCGCGGCTACAAAAAGCAACGCAAGTCCGAGCGCGTAAAGAAGAAACGTGCCTGCGTTTATAGAAACGAGAAAAATCGCCAGACCATATGTACCGGAAATGCCCGCGAGCGCGTAGCCTACGTTTTTAGTCATGTTTTTATCGGAATTGATAAGGCATACGGCAAACGCCGCGCCAATCAACGAGTACAACGTAGACTGCGAAATGAGTGAAATCAAGGCACTCGATGAACCCGGGGGAACGGCGGCTGTTGCCGACAAGGCATCGATGACGACGCCGAGCAGCGCAACGGCAAAGCCGATAAATGAGATAATAGAAGTGATGTGTTTTTTCATGATTAGCCTCCTTGTATTGCGGGAAAATGCCCCTTAGCGAAATGGAAACACACTTATTTTCATTCGTTTAACTTAATTATATCACAAAACTTTTTTGTTTGCAAGTTTTTAAGCAAAAATAAAAAATTTTTTTAAAAAACGAAAATTCGGGCGAGTTTCGCAGATTTATTCGCTGATTTAATTGCAATTTTTCCGCGAAAGTTGTATAATGAAGAAAATCGCTGTACAAACGTTACGAAAAGCATAAGGAGAAGTTTGAATTATGATCGACATCAATCTCATCAGGACGAATCCCGATAAAGTGCGGGAAAATATCCGCAAAAAGTTTCAGGATAAGAAATTACCGCTGGTGGACGAGGTGCTTTCGCTGGACGCGAAACGCCGCGCGTTAATCGCCGAGGGGGATTCCCTCCGCGCCGCGCGCAATTCCCTTTCCAAGCAGGTGGGCGTGCTGATGAAAGAAGGCAAAAAAGACGAAGCGGAAAAGGTGAAAGCGCAGGTAACCGCCGACGCCGCACGCCTTGCGGAGATAGAAAAGGAAAACGAGGCCGCGGACGAGGCGCTGAAAAAAGCGATGATGGCGATTCCGAATATCATCGCCGACGACGTGCCTATCGGCAAAGACGATTCTGAGAACGTGGAACTCAAACGGTTCGGCGAGCCCGTCGTGCCCGATTTCGAAGTGCCGTATCATCTGGATATTCTGGAAAGACTGGACGGCATCGACGTGGATTCCGCGCGCCGCACTTCCGGGCAGGGCTTTTATTATCTTACGGGCGATATTGCCCGTCTGCATTCCGCCGTGCTTACCTATGCCCGCGATTTCATGATAGATAAGGGCTTCACGTACGTGATTCCGCCGTATATGATTCACGGCGACGTGGTTTCGGGCGTGATGAGCTTCGACGAAATGGACAATATGATGTACAAGATCGAAGGCGAGGATCTCTACCTCATCGGCACCTCCGAGCACTCCATGATCGGCAAGTTCATTGACACGATTCTGGACGAAAACCAGCTGCCGCAGACGCTGACCAGCTATTCCCCCTGCTTTCGCAAGGAAGTTGGCGCGCATGGCATTGAGGAGCGCGGCGTGTACCGCATCCACCAGTTCGAGAAGCAGGAGATGATCGTCGTCTGCAAGCCGGAGGACAGCCCGATGTGGTTCAACCGCCTGTGGCAGAACACCGTTGATTTCTTCCGCTCGATGGACATCCCGGTTCGCACGCTGGAATGCTGCTCCGGCGACCTTGCTGACCTGAAGGTGAAGTCGCTGGACGTGGAAGCGTGGTCTCCGCGCCAGAAGAAGTACTTTGAGGTCGGCAGCTGCTCGAATCTGGGTGATGCGCAGGCGCGCCGCTTGAAGATTCGCGTCAAGGGCGACGACGGCCGCAAATACTTCGCGCATACGCTGAACAACACCTGTGTTGCGCCGCCGCGTATGCTGATTGCCTTCCTCGAAAACAACCTGCAGGCCGACGGCCGCGTCCGCATTCCGGAAGCGCTGCGCATGTACATGGGCGGGAAGGAATATATCGGCTGATTGGGCTGAAGGGAAAATTGCAAAGGGACGGGTGCAGGGGGGATGCAATGCTCCCTGCCCCCGCTTTTTCTTTTCCACACGCCCTTCTTTTCCGCCGCCCGCCCGCATACCATCCATCAGCCGAATCAACGGGCAAGGAGGCGGACAAACATGAAACTTCCCAAACTTCCGAAACTTCCATCCCTCAAATCCCTTCATCTCCCCAGGCGCATCACGATGGAACGGCTGCTCATTGTCTCTGCGGCGGCGCTTGTAGTCGTCCTCGCCGTCCGCGGCGGACAGCAGACCCAAACCGCCATGCAGCAGACTGACTTCACCCCCGATGTCAGCACCCAAACCATCGCGGACGCATCGCCGGATGTCGAAGTGACCTCTACCGTCTGCTGGTATGAGGACGGCGAGGGGTATCTCGTGCCGGTCACGCGGCAGATTCCGCTGCAGGACGGCGTGGCGAAGGCGACGCTGAGCCTGATGGTGAAGTCGTCCGAGAACGACCTCGCGGCGGCGCGGATGGGGCTGCGGAACGTTATTCCAGAGGGCGTGACGTTCGATTTGGACATTTCCGGCGGCAAGGCGCGCGTGGACTTGAGCAAGGAAGCGCTGAGCTGCCAGAACGCGGAGGAAGAGCTGCTGATGGTGCAGGGGACGGCGGCGGCGCTGTGCGGATTTGACACGGTGCAGGAGGTAACGTTCCTCTTTGACGGTCAGAAGCGCTCGCAGCTGACGCACGGGACAGACGTGTCCGGCGTGTTCAAGGCGGACGGCGTGAATCTGGAAAGCGTGGAGACGACGGCGAACCTGACAAATGCGTCGCGGGTGCAGCTGTATTTCCCGTCGGCGGACGGGCGGCTGATGGTGCCTGTCACGCGGACGGTGTTTTCCCCCGCTGACCTGACCACGGCAATGCTGGAACTGGCGAAAGGCCCGGAGAAGGACAGCGGGCTGGAAATTCCGCTGCCGAAGGACTGTGGTCTGCGGTCGGTGACGCTGAAGAACGGTGTCGCGACAATTGACTTCACAAAAGAATTTGCGTCCCTTGCGACGGCGGAGGACGCGAGCGCGGCGACAAGTCAGGCGCTCCGGGCAATTGTGTTCACGGCGAGCCAATTTCCGGGCGTGAAGAAAGTCGAGGTGCTGGTGGAAGGAAAGCCGTTTGAGGCGCAGCCGTCCGCGGTGACGACGTTCGTGAATCAGGCGGACGAAGTGATGGCGCAGTATCCGGGGCTGATTACGGTGGACTAAGGCACCACCGCACAACTCGGCGGCGCGTCTGCCGATGTCTTTTCCGCCATCTGCGGCATGTAAATTTCTCGATTTACCGCCAGTAAACCTTCGAAATTTGCATTTGCATCTGACGAAAAATCCATTCGTCAGCCGACCACCTCATTTGTGCGGTGTTACCTAATACTATTTCCTGCGTTCGCCTGCGCCATCTGCTTGCGCTGCGAATTTGGAAATAGTATAAAAAAGGCGGGTGCGCGGAGCTTCAAACTCCATGCACCCGCTTTGCGTATATCAATAATTACTTCTTGTTTCCCCCGAACAGCCCCGTGATTCCGCCCAGAATCCCGCGCGTCACCTGCCGCGTCACTTCGCGGGTCGCGGTGCTAATCGCCGTATTCTGCACGCGCCCCAGCAATGAGTCGTTCTTCCGGGCGCGCGCGGCACGTTCTTCGCGCAGTTCATCCGCGTGCTTCCGGCGTTCTTCCGCCTGGCGTTCCTTCTCGGCTTTCTCAGCTGCCTTGCGCTGCTTTTCCGCCTCGCGCTCCTGCGCCTTCGTCGTTGTCGGCGCTGCTGCGGTCTGCGCCTGAGCCGGGACGTAATTGCCCGTCGCGGGGTCAAGCTGCATCGGCATCATCTTCTGCACATACTGCCCGCTTGCCGGGTCGTAGACCATCACCAGCATGTTCTGTACCTGCGGCTGCTGCACAGCCAGCACCGGAACAGGCTGCGCCTGACCTATCGGCTGCTGCTCCTGCTGATTCTGCCACGCCGGACGTGCGGGTTCGTCCGCCGCCATCCACGCGGGACGCGGCGTGCTGCCCTGTGCGGCAGGCTGTTGAACAGGCTGTGCCTGACCCACAGGCTGTGCCTGAACCATCGGCTGTGCCTGAGCCATCGACTGGGCAGCCTCGCGCTGCACATAATGCCCTGTCTGCGGGTCGAACACGAGGAACGCATCGGGGCGGCTGACCGTCGGCGCAGCGGTCGAAATCTGCGGCGCGGCGGCTTCCGGCGCGGGCATCTGCTCCTTCTGGAACGCGCTTGCCAGCATTTCGTAGGCGGAAACGCGGTCAACCGGCGTGTCGTAAACGCCGCGGAAGGGGCTGGTCTCGATGCACTCCTGCCGCACATCGCCGTCGATGGCGTTCATGGCGCTCTGCGGGGGAAGGATGGTCGCGCGCTCGACGATGCTCGGCGCACCGTCCGCATCGAGGAAGGAAACCAGCGCTTCGCCTGTTTTGAGCGTGGTGATGGCTTCTACCGTGTCGAACGCGGGATTCGCGCGGAAGGTCATCGCAGCGGTGCGGACGGCCTTCTGGTCAAGCGGCGTGTAGGCGCGCAGGGCGTGCTGGACGCGGTTGCCGAGCTGCCCCAGAATGCTCATGGGAATGTCGCAGGGGTTCTGGGTGACGAAATACACGCCGACGCCCTTGGAGCGAATCAGCCGGACGACCTGCTCCAGCGTTTCCAGCAGCGCCTTGGGGCAGTCGTCGAAGAGCAGGTGTGCCTCGTCGAAGAAGAACACCATGCGCGGCTTGTCCAAATCGCCGCATTCGGGCAGCAGCTCGTACAGCTCCGACAGCATCCACAGCAGGAAGGTCGAGTACAGCCGGGGTTTGCGGTAGAGCACGTCCGCCGCGAGGATGTTGATAACGCCGCGCCCACTTTCATCAAGCTGCATCCAGTCGGCGATGTTCAGCGCGGGTTCGCCGAAGAACGCATTGCCGCCCTCGTCCTCCAGCATGGCGACGGCGCGCTGAATCGCACCGACAGATGCCATGGACACGTTGCCGTAATCGAGCGTGTACTCCTTGGCGTGCTCACCGACGTAGGCAAGCATGGCCTTCAAGTCCTTGAGGTCGAGCAGGAGCATGTTTTCGTCATCCGCGACGCGGAAGAGGATGCTCAGCACGCCTGCCTGCGTGTCGTTGAGGTTCATCAGCCGCGCGAGCAGCGTCGGCCCCATTTCGCTCACGGTCGTGCGGACGGGATGCCCCTCTTTGCCGAACACGTCCCAGAACACGGTCGGGAATGTGCGGTACTCAAACGTCGGCACGCCGCACTGCGTCAGGCGATTGGCAATATTGTCGCTGTGTGTGCCGGGCTGCACCATCCCGGCGAGGTCACCCTTGATATCCGCGAGGAACACGGGCACGCCCATGTCCGAAAATCCCTCTGCCAGCACCTTGAGGGAGACGGTTTTGCCCGTACCGGTCGCCCCGGCAATGAGACCATGGCGGTTTGCCATCTGCGGCAGCAGGCAGACGGGGTGTTCGCCCGTTCCAAGCCAGATTTTGCCTTCGTAGAGCATGTGTGTTGTGTTCTCCTTTTTCCTTTTATAGTGGTACTATTGGTACTTCTTTATCGCGGCAGGGGTTTCGCCTCTGCGGAGGCGACCAGAGGGCTTTGCGGTCGCACTCTGGACTCCTTCGCACGCACACCCATGTTACTTGGATTTTATCGAAAATGCGATTAGTGGGTGTGCCGTTACTCCTTCTTCTCATCCATCTCCGCTGTGCGTTCCGAAATAATATACCGCGGACGCTGCTTGACTTCCAAGTAGATTTTGCCGATGTATTCCCCGATGATACCCAGAAACAGGCACTGCATCCCGCCAACGAAGCATACCAGACAAGCCAGCGACGCCCAGCCAGCCACCGAATGCCCGGCAATCGCGGCAATCACTGCCCAGATAATGCCGATAAATGACAGAATCGTGATAAACAGCCCGGCGAAGAACACCATGCGAATCGGTTTGACCGATAGGCTTGTGATGCCGTCGAACGCCAGCGCCAGCATCTTCTTCAGCGGATAGTGGCTTTCGCCCGCAATGCGCTCGTGGCGCTCGTAGGAGACGCTGGTGGACTTGAACCCGACCAGCGGAACCATCCCGCGCAGATACAGGTTTACTTCGCGGAATTTCGCCAATTCCTGCAGGGCACGGCTGGAAATCAGGCGGTAATCCGCGTGATTAAACACAACCTCCGCGCCCATTGCGCTGAGCAGCTTGTAGAAGCCTTCCGCCGTGAAGCGCTTGAAGAACGTGTCAGTATCACGCTTGGAGCGCACGCCGTAGACGATTTCGCAGCCGTCAAGGTACGCATCCACCATCGCGTCCATGGCGTTGATATCGTCCTGCCCGTCGCAGTCGATGCTGATGGTGATATCGCAGCGGTCTTTCGCCTCCATCAGCCCTGCCCAGACCGCCCTTTGGTGCCCTCGGTTGCGGCTCTGCGCAATGCCTTGGAAGCACGGGTCTTTCGCGGACAGCGCCGTGATAATCTCCCACGTCTTGTCCTTGCTGCCGTCGTTGACGAACAGAATGCGGCTCTCGTTGCTGATTTTCCCCGCGTCTGCGAGCTGACGCACCTTGTCGCGGAACATGCCGCTGGTAATCGGCAGTACGCTTTCTTCGTTGTAGCAGGGAATCACAATATACAATACAGGCTTGTGTGCCACGCAGAAACACCTCCAGTATGGTTGATTATGTCTTATTATAGCACATTTTCTCCTGCTTGAACAGGTTCTTTTTGCAACAGTTTCGACGCAATTATTGTTCACAAAATATTTACAGACACTTCCGACATTCGTTACAAAGTCGTGTTATGATACGGAAAGTACTCCATGAGGGGTGCGGCTATCAAAGGAAGTGTGCTTATGAATCAGGCGGCAATTGGTCAGTATATCGCAGGCAAGCGCACTGCGCAAGGCATGACGCAGGAGCAGCTGGCGCAGAAAATTGGCGTATCGCAGAAATCCTTGATGCGCTGGGAAACGGGCAAACGTCTGCCCGATGCTGACGCGGTGGAAGCGCTCTGCGCGGCGCTGGGGATCACCCTGCCGGAACTGCTCAACGGCAAGGATTCGCCGCAGAAGGAAGAAATGCAGCTGACGCATGACGCACAGATGCTTGACCTGCTGCGCCGGATGCAGCGGACGGTCTACGAGCAGCATATTCTCTACGGCGTTCTGCTGATTCTGCTGGGCATCGCGAGCAACGCATTGTCTGCGCTGGTCGGCGGCAGCCATGTCAAGGAATTCTTTTCGGGTGTGCTGATGGGGATGTCCGTTGCGGAAATGCTGGCGGGGGTCGTCATTGTTGCCATCCATGTGATTCACGGAAAATGCGAGGAGTAATTAGCAATTAGAGAAATCGAGAAATCAATGCGCATTCTGCATTGCGAATTGCGCATTGAAGAAGCGGCCGCGTGACCGCTTTTTTCGTTTTGGGAAATCGCAGAAACATGCCTTTTTTCCTTGACCCCTTCGGCATTCCGATGTATAATAAACAATGGTGTATTAGCGCATTGAGCAGAAAGGGGTGAGTGTCCTGTACGCACAGGTAATTGTGGACATTGTGCATGAGAATGTTGCGCACACGTTTACCTACCGCATTCCGGACGGCATGACGCTCACCACCGGACAGCGCGTGGAAGTTCCGTTCGGGCGGATGCGCAAGGAGGGGGTCGTCCTCTCCCTGACGCAGGAGACGGACGTGCCGCCGGAAAAGCTCCGCGACATCCTCCGCCCGCTGGAGGATTATGCCGCTATCTGCCCCACGCTGCTGACGCTCGCCCAGCAGATGGCGGACGACGTGCATTGCCCACTGGCGGAAACGCTGCGGCTGATGCTGCCCGCCCAAATGCGCGGTGGACGCATTCAGGTGAAAACGCAGACGGTCGCGCAGGCCGCGAAGCCACGCGAAATGCTGGAAGCGGCGGCACTGGCGGAGAAACGCTCGCCGAAACGGCGTCTGCTGCTGACGGTCTTATCCGACGGGCGGACACACCCGGTGGAGGAATTGAAGCTGCTCGTCCGCGAGCCGCTGCAAGCGCTGCGCCAGATAGAAGCAGCGGGGCTAATTGCCCTGCGGGAAGAAGAAGTGCTGCGCCGACCGGGCGGCAATACGCCGGACACCGCCGTCCCTGACCCGCCCCTCACGCCGGGGCAGGAGGAAGCGCTGTCTGTCATGCTGCCGGATTTGCGCAGTGGACAGGGGAAATACCTGCTCCACGGTGTGACGGGCAGCGGCAAAACCGAGGTGTTCATCCGCCTCGTGCGCCAGACGCTCGTGCAGGGGAAATCCGCCATGATTCTCGTGCCGGAAATCGCCCTCACGCCGCAGATGGTCATGTGGTTTCGGGCGCGGTTCGGGGCGGTTGCGGCGGTGCTGCACTCACGGCTCAGCGCGGGCGAGCGCTTTGATGAGTGGCGGCGCATCCGGCGCGGCGACGCGCGGGTCGTCATCGGCGCACGGTCAGCGGTGTTCGCGCCGTGCGGGAACTTGGGGCTGATTGTCGTGGATGAGGAGCACGAATCGACGTATATCTCCGACCGTCATCCGCGATATGACGCGCGCGAAGTTGCCATCCGCCGATGCGAAAATGAGCACGCGACGCTTCTGCTCGCCTCCGCCACGCCCAGCATCCTGTCCTTCGCCAGGGCACGGCGCGGGGATTATGTGCTGCTTGAAATGCCCTCCCGCGTCGGCAACCGCCCGATGCCGCAGGTCACGCTGGTAGACATGCGCAAGGAGATGGAGAACGGCAACCGAAGCGTATTTTCCGGGCAATTGGTCGCGGCACTCAAAAACTGCGTCGCGCGCGGCGAACAGGCCATGCTGCTGATGAATCGGCGCGGGTACAACAGCTTCGTCAGCTGCCGAAGCTGCGGTTATGTCGTCAAATGCCCGAACTGCGATGTCGCCATGACCTACCACGTCGTGGGCAGCGGGCAGACTGAGGCGAAACTCCACTGCCACTACTGCGGATTCGCCGCGCTGCCGCCGAACACCTGCCCGAAATGCGGCAGCAAGTATATCCGTTATTTCGGCGCGGGGACGCAGAAAATCGAGGAAGAATTGAAGAAGCTCTTCCCGCAGGAAAACGTCATCCGCATGGATATTGACACGACCTCCGGCAAGGATGGTCACGCAAAGCTGCTCGATGAGTTCCGCTCCGGGCGCGCAAAGCTGCTCGTCGGCACGCAGATGATTGCCAAGGGGTTGGATTTCCCGAAGGTGACGCTGGTGGGCGTGATTGCGGCGGATATGACGCTGAATCTGCCCGACTACCGCGCGCGGGAGCGGACATTCCAGCTGCTGACGCAGGTCGCCGGGCGCGCTGGACGCGGTACACTGCCGGGGCAGGTCATCATCCAGACGTACAAGCCGGAGGATGAGGTGATTCAGACCGCTGCCGCGCAGGACTACCGCGCGTTCTTCGAGCTGGAGTTCGATCGCCGGCGGACGGGGCTGTATCCGCCGTTCACGATTCTGGCGCGCCTGCTGGTGGAGAGCAATTCGCCGCAGAAGGCGCGAGAGGTCGCGACAATGCTTCATGCGCGGTGCGAGGAGCTGCTTAACGCGCATCCGCAGTGGAAGAAGCGGGCGCTGATGGTGCGGCTTGACCAGCCGAGCATCACGGTTTTGCGCGGAAAAACGCGCTGGCATGTGCTGATGAAGCTGCTGGTGCATCCGGAGACGGAGCGGTTCGCCGCGGCATTGAGTGAGCTGGCGCGGGAGAAGCAGGAGGGCGCGGAGGTGTACTTTGAGTATAACCCCACGACCATGATGTAAATGTGGTTTTATTTCCCTGAAATCGCGTGAATTGTGTGGGTATCCTGTGGATAAACACGCGGAAGAAGTAAGAAGAAGTCACCAACTCAATCGCGAAAAGGGTGTCGAGAGGGTCGAAGACCCTTCGCGGGT
>OIWS01003503.1_pt1 | contig 11098 bp, 7 predicted proteins | sample 1587611 | NCBI WGS metagenome assembly OIWS01 (sample SAMEA3888919, study PRJEB22519) | human gut metagenome | biome: human gut; feature: human-associated habitat; material: faeces | place: Denmark | collected 2010 | reverse complement strand
CGACATTATGAACATACGTTACCCAATATACGAGGGAGTTTATCGAATACTTACGTCCTATGGGTTCGGATATGAAGATGTAACCGGTACTTTCGGTGTGAGTGGGGATAGCTTTTTGTTGGAACTGGCTCCGCAGGGAGAACCGTCGCTTTATCTCCGGACGATGGGTGGAACCGGGAGAGGTATCTGTTTATATGGTAATTATTCTCCCCGTCTTTTAAGGTTTGCCTTATGGATGGGGTATGGCCTGATGACGGTACGGAAAGATACGGTTGCCTTGCATGGCAGTTGTATTGTTTATAAGGGGAAAGCGGTTCTTTTTTTAGGTGAAAGCGGAACCGGCAAAAGTACCCATACCCGTTTGTGGAGGGAAAATATAGCAGGAAGTAAGTTGCTGAATGATGACAGTCCCATTGTGCGTTATGAAGAGGGGGGCGTGTGGGTATATGGCAGTCCGTGGAGTGGGAAGACTCCTTGTTATAAGGCGGAGCGTTATCCGTTGGCCGGATGTGTACGTTTGTCACAAGCACCGTATAACAAGATACGGAGATTGAACACTTTGCAGGCTTATGCAGCTTTGCATCCGTCTGCTCCTCCTGCATTTGCATACGAGGAGGAATTATACTGTGGGGTTTGTAGTCTGTTGGAAAAGATGGTTTCATCCATTCCTGTTTATCATCTGGAGTGTTTGCCCGATGCGGAGGCGGTGAAATTAGTATGTCGTACTTTATATGGAGATGGGTATGAAGCGGATAGCGAATGAATGTTTCTTTGCGTGGGTGGAGTCGGAAATCAAAAGTGGCAGGAGTGTGAAGTTCCGGGTGAAAGGCAATTCCATGATGCCTTTACTGAGAAATGGGAAGGATGAAGTGGTGGTGGGGCCGTATGATAAGGAGGAGTTGAAACTTTTTGATGTCATTCTGTTCCGGCAGACAGACCGGTATGTATTGCATCGGATTATTCAAAAAAGAGACAGTCGTTATCTGATGCAGGGGGATGGCGTCTGCCGTTTTTATGAGGAATGTGAGGACACGGATATCATCGGGGTGGTGAGAAAGGTATGCAGGCCTTCCGGAAAGAAGATTGAAACGGATTCCATGTGTTGGCGGTTGGAAAGCCGTTTGTGGTTGGGGCTTGGTGGATGCAGAGGAATGGTGCTGCGTGTCCTGAATAGATTGGGTTGTTGTCTCCTTTTTTGACGAAATCTGTCAGCTTGGAAGGAAATATTATTCATAAAGCAGGTATTTCTCTCTCATCTTTTTGTAGGCTTCCAGTTCATTCTGCCATCCTGCACGGATTTCTTCTTCACTGGCTCCTTTCATGATTTGTTCCCTTACGGTACGGTTCCCTATCAGCAGGTCGAACCATTGCGGGCGGGTAAAGAACTTGTCCGCTTTCCCAAGGTCTTGATAAGCTTGATAATAGGTGATGATGTATTTTAAAGAGAATCCTTTCGGGGCGGTGATATGGCGGAGATTATTGCCATAGCAGTATTGGTTTTTATACATCGGATTCTTGTCAAAGCCTTCCAAGGCTTCCGGTCTGAAAGAAAAGGAGGAGATGCGGATATCCGGTGAACCGATTACTTGAAAAGGATAAAGAGTACCTCTGCCCACACTGATGGCTGTACCTTCAAACGGACAGAGTGAAGGATATAAGGCAATTGCCTGGTCGTTGGGCAGGTTGGGAGAGGGTTTTACCGGAAGCGAATAGGGTTGTCCGTGTTTCCAGCCTTCCACGGGGATGACGGTCAACGCGCATTTTTTGCCATTGGGCAGCCAGCCTTCGCCATTGATCATTTGAGCCAGCTCGCCTACAGTGCAACCGTGTAAAATGGGGATGGCGTGCATACCCACAAAACTTTTCTGGTTTTTCTGTCGCACAGGGCCGTCCACGTAATCACAAGGATTGGGCCGGTCTGTGATGACCAGTTGTTTCCGGTTCTCGGCACAAGCTTCCATTACATACTGCATGGTGCTGATATAGGTATAGAAACGGGCACCTACATCTTGTATATCGAAAACAATCACGTCGAGGTCATCCAGTTGCTCGGCGGACGGTTTCTTGTTTTTCCCATAAATAGAGATGATGGGGATGCCTGTTTTCAAGTCCCGGCTGTCTTTTATCTCCTCTCCGGCATCACCGGTTCCCCGGAATCCATGTTCCGGAGCGAACACCTTCTTAACGTCTACGCCTTCCGCTACTAGCGCATCTAATAAATGAATCTGCCGCTTTTCCAAAATGGAAGTCTGGTTGACCACTAATCCTACCCGCTTGCCCTTCAGTAAACGAGTGACGACATCCATCCGCTCGGCACCTAGCTTTAACGGGGCGTTTTGTGAATAGACCGTTGGCGTCAGGCTAAAAAGTATGACTAGAAATATAAAGATCTGTTTCATTACATATATAATAACTGTATACTAACCGCAAAAGTACGAAATGTTTTTCACAGAAAGTTTATACTTTTGAGGCGAATAACAGACAATACTAGAATATGAATGTAAAAACACTTTTTTATGCGGTAGCCTTCTTGAGTTTGTCGTGGGCGTCTTTCACCTATGCGCAAGATGTCCTGCCGGAATATACGCAAGCACGCCGTTTCGCCCCGTCGAATGCGGAACAGTTACTTTTCTCTTATACCCTTACCCCCAATTATTTTAATAATAGTGACAAATTCTGGTACGAGTATAAGACGAGTGAGGGGACAAACTGGTATCTGGTGGACCCTGATTCGAGAAATAAACGATTATTATTCGATCGGGATGAGTTGGCGGCACAGATAAGCGAGATCGTGAGAGAGCCTTTTACCGGACAACAACTTCCTATCGAAGATTTACGCTTAAAGGAAGATGATCGCACGTTTACTTTCTCGATAAAGGGTACGAACGGGAACTATTTTTTCTCGTATGATTATCCGTCCTCCCGGTTGACTCGGATTACGAAAAACGAGATTCCTGCTAAAATCCGTTGGGCGAATATATCGCCGGATAAAAAGCGGGTCGTCTTCGCGAAAGATTTGAACCTGTATGTCATGAGTTATGAGGATTATGAGAAGGCCGTGAAGGACCCGGAGGATAAGACGATATCCGAGATCGCCTTGACTACGGATGGCGAAAAAGATTTTGGCTTTGGTATGCCCCGGACCTTCTTGAATACCGATACTTTATGTGACCATAAGCGGAAATATGTAATGGGGAACTGGTCTCCCGATGGTCGTTATTTCGCTGCGACTTTGTCGGATCAACGTGCGGTACAAGATTTATGGGTGATTAACTCGATCGCCAAACCTCGTCCTACACTTGAGACCTATAAATATCAGATGCCGGGAGAGGCGGGTTCTCCAATCGTTCATTTATATCTCTTTGATTTGGAAAATACCGGGAAGCGGAAAGAAATCCGGGTGGATTGTTTTAAAGATCAAACAATCAATCTAGCCTCCAAGCCGGATAAGGAGCGTATGGGACTCACTCGGAACTCGATCTGGTTGGGAGATAACCAGACCTTCTATTTGACCCGTGTCAGCCGGGATATGAAACGGGTGGATATCTGTTCGTATACGATCGGGGAGGATTCGGTAAAAGCGATCATTGAGGAACGTCTAAATACCTCTATGGAAACCCGCCCGCTAGCGATGACCGATAATGGTAAGGAATTGATCCATTGGAGCGAACGGGATGGTTGGGCGCATCTGTATCTATATGATGCGCAAGGAAATTTGAAAAACCGTATCACCAAAGGACCTTGGCATGTGGACGCCATCGTAGACGTGGACAGTAAGAATCGTGTCGTTTACTTCAAGGCGAATGCCCGGGAAAAGGGAGATACGACTCCTTATTACGAGCATTTGTACCGGGTGAATCTGGATGGTTCGGGCTTAAAGTTGATTACTCCGGGCGATTATTTCCACCTGGTCTCTATGGATAAATCCATGCGATATATCGTGGATAACTATTCCCGTGTCAATACGATCCCGGCTACGGCATTGTATGATAACCAAGGTAACCGGTTGATGACCTTGGAGGAGAGTGACTTCTCTCAATTACTCATGGCAGGTTATAAATTCCCTGAGCCTTTTTCGGTAAAGGCGGCCGACGGGGTGACCGATTTGTATGGTATCATGTATAAGCCTTTTGATTTTGATTCCACGAAAGTATATCCGGTCATTAACTATGTATACCCCGGACCGCAACAGGAGGGAACTTTCTTTCGCTACATTCCGTTGAATCCTCGTACGGATCGTTTGGCGCAAGCCGGATTTGTCGTGGTTTGCATGGGACACAGGGGAGGGCATCCCAGTCGCTCCAAGTGGTATCATAATTATGGATATGGAAATTTGCGTGATTATCCGATGGCGGATCATAAAGTGGCTATCGAGCAGTTGTGCGCTCGTTATAAATTCATGGATATCAACCGGGTCGGCATACACGGACACTCCGGTGGCGGTTTCATGTCTACAGCGGCTATGCTGCTTTATCCGGATTTCTTTAAGGTGGCGGTATCTTGTGCCGGCAATCATGACAATAACATTTATAACCGGTGGTGGGGAGAGAAACATCATGGGGTAAAGGAGATCACGGATGATATGGGAAATATCTCGTTCGATATTCGCATCCCGACCAATCAGGAATTGGCGAGGAACTTGAAAGGCCATCTGTTATTGATCCATGGCGATATCGATAATAATGTGCATCCGGCGAATACCATTGTTGTCGTGGACGAGTTAATCAAGGCAGGCAAACGCTTTGATATGTTGATCGTACCGGGAAAACGTCATCATTTTGATGACTATAATGAGTATTATTATTGGCGGATGGTCGATTACTTCTCTGAGTATTTGAGAGGCGAACGGGAAACAGGTGCGGATATAAAAGATTTGAAACTGGGCAATTGGTTTCAGGGGTATCAGTGATGAGAAGTAGTATATGTGAGAGAGATTGTTTATTTTTGTCTCGCAAAAAAATAAATAGGATGAAACCTCTTGATATAATAAAGAAATATTATCCGGAAAGTTCGGATGCCTACCGGATTTTGGTGACTCATAGCCGCAGCGTGGCGGATAAGGCATTGGCATTGGCCCGTTTGCATCCGGAGATGAATCTGGATCTGACTTTTATTGAGGAAGCGGCGATGTTGCATGACATAGGGATCTTTTTGTGTAACGCTCCAGATATCGATTGCCATGGGGAGGCCGATTATATCTGCCATGGCTATCTGGGAGCCGATTTAATGCGGAAAGAGGGGTATCCTCGCCACGCCTTAGTTTGCGAGAGGCATACGGGAACGGGGCTTTCGCTTGCCATGATCGAGGAACGGAACCTGCCTGTTCCACATCGGGATATGCGTCCCGTGTCATTGGAAGAGCAATTGATCTGTTTCGCTGATAAATTCTTTAGCAAGACTAAATTGACGAAAGAGAAACCGGCTGATAAGATAAAACAGAGCTTATCCAAGTATGGAAATGAGACAGTTGAGCAGTTTGAACACTGGTGTAAACTCTTTTTAGGGGAATAAAAGCATAAGGGCTCGTTTATTTATTATACATTTGCACGCTGTAACACACTGCAAAGAACGAAGTAATGTTTTTGATATATAGAGTCCTAATCATTCTATTCGTTTTCCTCTTGGGAGGCTTGGGCGTGCAGGCGCAGGAGATTGTCGCTCCTGCCGATAGCTTGGCGCAGACTGATTCTCTCTTGGTGGCTCCTACGGATAGTACAACGTTAGCGGGAGATTCGATTCCAGAAAAGCAGACCGGGCTAGATGCTCCGGTCAGTTATCAAGCGACCGATTCTATCGTGATGACGGCTGGCAACTGGGCATATCTTTACGGGGAAGGCGATGTCAAATACCAGAATATCGAGCTGCAGTCCGAATTGATTGAGATGAATATGGATAGTAGCATCGTGTTCGCTAAGTTTGGACTCGACTCTATCGGGCAGGAGTTTGGCTATCCGTTGTTTAAGGAGGGCGATCAGCAGTATGAGTCGAAGACGATGCGGTATAATTTTGGTACCAAGAAAGGATATATCACGGACGTGATTACCCAGCAGGGCGAAGGGTATGTTACCGCCGGGCGAACGAAAAAGATGGAAGGGGATATCTTGAACATGGTGGGTGGTAAGTATACGACCTGCGACGAGCATGAGCATCCTCACTTTTACATCCAGATGACGAAAGCGAAGGTGCGCCCGAAAAAGAATATCGTAACGGGTCCGGTCTATCTGGTCTTGGAGGACGTGCCGTTGTATCCGATCGGGTTACCTTTCTGTTTCTTCCCGTTCTCGAGTACATATTCATCCGGTATTATTATGCCGACTTTCGGAGACGAGTCTACCAGAGGTTTCTTCTTGCGTGACGGTGGATATTATTTCGCCTTGAGCGATTATATGGACTTGGCTTTGTTGGGAGAGATTTATACCAAGGGATCTTGGGGATTGTCGGCCAAGTCGGCTTACCGCAAACGTTATAAATTCTCGGGCAGTTTTAATGCTTCTTATTTGGTGACGAAATTGGGAGATAAGGGCTTGCCAGACTATAATTTATCCAAGGACTTCAAGGTTAACTGGACGCATACGCAAGACCCTAAGGCGAATCCTTATCTGTCTTTTTCGGCGAGCGTAAACTTCTCGACCTCTTCGTATGACCGCAATAATCAGAACAGTTTATATCCGAACGCAAGCGGGTATGCCGACGTGAACCAGAATACGAAGAGTTCATCCATCAACATAACGAAACGTTTCCCGAATAACCCGTTCACGATCTCCGGTACGATGAGTATAAACCAGACGACCCGTGATTCTTCTATCGCCGTAACCTTGCCTAGCATGACGGTTACGATGAGCCGTATCTTCCCTTTCAAGCGGAAGCATCCGGTCGGGAAGGAGCGTTGGTACGAGAAGATCTCCATGAGTTATTCCGGTACGTTCAGTAATAGTATCACGACAAAGGAAAACTTATTATTCAAATCGAATTTGATCAAAGATTGGCAGAATGCTATGCAGCACTCGATTCCGGTAAGCGCTACATTCTCCGTGCTCAAGTACTTGAATATTTCTCCCTCTTTCAATTATAAGGAACGTTGGTACACCAGCAAGATCGAACAGGAATATGATACGCAGAAACAGGCTTTGGTAGCCCGCGACACTACGTATGGTTTTTATCGTATTTACGATTTTAACGCTTCTATCTCTGCGTCTACGACCTTGTATGGTTTTTATAAACCGTTGCCATTCTTGGGTAATAAGGTTGAGATGATCCGTCACCGCTTCGAGCCGTCTATTACGGTAAGCGCCCAGCCGGACTTCGCTTCTTCTCGTTTTGGTTTTTATGAGACTTATGTATATCAAGACGCGAATGGTGAGGATCGTGAATATACGTATTCTCCGTTTGCTCATAATATGTATGGCGTTCCGGGAACGGGAAAACAAGGAAATATCAGTTTTGACGTAAATAACAATATCGAGATGAAGGTGCGTTCGGATAAGGACTCTACTGGATTCAAGAAAATTAGTCTGATCGATAAGCTGTCGTTAGGCATGAGTTATAATATGGCGGCGGATTCATTTAAGTGGAGTGACTTGAGTGTCGGTTTACGTTTGAAATTATCCAAGAGTTATACGTTGAACTTGAATGGTCAGTTCGATACCTATACGTACGATGAGAATGGGCATCGTGTCGATATTCCCCGTTGGAAAGCAGGCAAGGGTATTGGCCGTTTGAGAGGGACTAGCACCAGTTTTTCTTATACATTTAATAATGATACGTTTAAGAAGTTGTTTGGAGGAGGTGATAGTTCATCGGATAAATCTGGGAATCAATCGGCTTCTACGGATCCGAATGCAGATCCGGATGGCTTGAACCCGGATGGAGAAGGAGAGGGCGAGAATAAGGAAAGTGGTGGCCGTCTGTTGGGCAAAAAGAAAGAGACCGGTGAGACAGATGCCGATGGCTATTTAATTTCCAAGATTCCTTGGAGCCTCTCGTTTAGTTATGGTTTGAGCTTGCGGTATGGTGATTTTAATCGTTCTAAACTGGAGTATGATTACGCCTTGACTCACTCTTTGAGCTTTAACGGAAATATCCAGCCGACAAAGAACTGGCGTTTTAACTTTAACGCTACTTATGATTTTGACGCTAAGAAGATCTCTTATATGACTTGTAACGTAACTCGTAACTTGCACTGTTGGCAAATGACGGCTAGTTTCGTTCCGGTCGGTCCTTATAAATCCTATACATTCAGTATCGCTGTAAGCTCTGCTTTATTGAAAGATTTGAAGTATGATAAGAGAAGTAATTATAGGGATGGACAGCAGTGGTATTAAGAACCGAAAATTGAGAATTGAGAATTAAAGTTACACAATCCAATAATTCTCAATTCTCAATTTTTAATTCTCAATTACCATTCGATGGGAGTTTGCCCAGTTGCGATTAAATAATCATTGGCTTTGCTGAAATGCTTGTTTCCGAAGAATCCCCGGTAAGCGGAAAGTGGGGACGGATGGGCTGATTTAAGAACCAGATTACGGGATGAATCGATGAAAGCACCTTTCTTTTGTGCGTAGGAACCCCATAATATGTAAACGATATGGCTTCTTTCAGCCGCCAGACGATGAATAACAGCATCGGTAAAGGTCTCCCAACCTCTATTTTGATGGGAACCGGCTTGATGCGCTCGTACTGTGAGAGTGGCGTTTAGCAGTAATACGCCTTGATCTGCCCAACGAATCAAATTGCCGGTTGTTGGAACCGGATGCCCTAAATCATCTTGTATTTCTTTGAATATATTGATGAGGGAAGGGGGGAAAGGTACCCCATCCTGCACGGAGAAACAAAGTCCGTGCGCCTGTCCCGGCTCGTGATAAGGATCTTGGCCGAGGATAACGACCTTCACTTTATCGAACGGGCAGTGCTCAAAAGCGTTGAACATATAAGGACCGGGAGGATAAACAGTACCTTGGCGGTATTCTTGTTTAACGAAATCGGTCAATTGCTTGAAATAATCTTTTTCAAACTCGTCGGCTAACCGTTTTTTCCAGCTTTCTTCAATCTTTACATCCATAATATAATAGTTGGCTGTTAACTAAATAAGCATCATTCCAGCCGCACGTGCTTCCTTGCGCATCTCCTCCGGCCAGATACTTGCCTGTATCTCTCCGATATGGGCCTTACGAAGATAGAACATACACAACCGGCTTTGTCCGATACCACCGCCGATACTTTGCGGAAGTTCACCGCTCAAGAGGCGTTTGTGGAAATATAGTTCCTTTTTCTCCCCGGCTTTGCAAATATCCAACTGGCGTAGCAAGGCTTCCTTATTGACGCGGATACCCATAGAGGATAGTTCCATAGAACGGTTTAGTACATCATCCCAAACCAATAAATCCCCGTTCAATCCGGTTTGTCCGTTCTCGGCGATCGTAGACCAATCATCGTAGTCCGGAGCACGTCCGTCATGCTTCTCTCCATTGCTTAGCGAGCATCCGATACCGATAATGAATACGGCCCCGTATTCCTTGGTAATAGCGTCTTCCCGCTCTTTCGGTGTAAAGGTAGGATATTTTTGTAACAAATCCTCGGAATGGATGAAATGAATCTGTTGGGGGAGCGTCGGGCGGATTTGAGGAAACATCTCGTAAACTAAATATTCGGTACGGACCATAGCGGCATATATGCGACGGACGATTTCCTTGAGGAAATCGATATTACGTTCGCTTTCGCTCATTACACGTTCCCAGTCCCATTGGTCCACGTATAAAGAGTGTAAATTACCTAGCTCCTCGTCTGAGCGGATGGCGTTCATGTCGGTGTAAATACCGTAACCTTCTTCAATGTGATAATCGGCGAGTGTCAGTCGTTTCCATTTGGCGAGTGAGTGTACGATCTCTGCTTTAGAGTCGTTTAAATCCTTGATTGGAAAAGTAACGGCTCGCTCGGTCCCGTTAAGATCATCATTGATACCCATGCCCTTAAGTACGAATAACGGTGCGGTTACGCGTCTTAGGCGTAGCTCGGATGAGAGGTTTTGCTGGAAAAAGTCCTTGATCTTCTTGATTCCCATTTCAGTCTGGGATAAGTTAAGTAAGGCTTTATACCCTGCGGGTTTAATAAGATAGCTCATATACTTGTTGTACTTTGTGTTTGTGAAATATGTGCGGCAAAGATAATGATTAATGGCAAAATAACAAGAATGTGATCGCTTTTATTTGCAAAATGGCAGAATAAGCAGAATACTTATATGCAAAATATCAAAAATAAAATATTTCTCTCCTGTATTTGCTAAACTAAGATATTATATGTACTTTTGCGCAGTCTTTGGCTCGGTAGCTTAGTTGAATAGAGCGTCAGATTCCGGTTCTGAAGGTCGTGGGTTTGAGTCCCACCCGGGTCACGAAGGAAAGGAAGTCTCTTTGATTGAAAAATCAAGGAGGCTTTTTTAGTTTAGCCCCGATTATAAACGGATATTTACTGAACTAACCCTAACTTGATTTTGTTTTATAATCAGAAAGACAGAATGATAAGATTAAAAACAGAAGAGTATGTCAGTAATTTACAAATTTCTTTTTCCAATGAAGCCGGATGGAACGGCTATTTCATTACTATTGTTGGCGCTTCGTTTGCTTTTCGGTGGATTACTATTATCTCATGGGATGCAAAAGTGGACAAATTTCGATAGTATGTCGGCCTCATTTCCTGATCCGTTAGGTGTAGGGCATTCAATATCTTTGGGCCTTGCGATATTTGGGGAGCTTGCTTGCTCCATCGGTTTTATATTCGGGGCCCTTTATCGGCTTGCGATGATCCCCATGATTTTTACCATGGGAATGGCTTTTTTCGTCATCCATGGGAATGACCCATTTTCTTTGAAAGAGTTAGCATTCATTTATTTGGTGGTTTTTATCCTGATGTATATAACGGGACCCGGAAAATTCTCGTTAGATCGTCTGATAGCTGTTCCTCTGTCTCGAAAGCAGAAGTAAGCGTGAATGTGCGGTTGAGAATAAATAAAAAAGTCTGTTAATCTAATGATTAACAGACTTTATTTTCTGTGGGCGTTGACGGATTCGAACCGCCGACCCTCTGCTTGTAAGGCAGATGCTCT
>OIWS01003497.1_pt1 | contig 11110 bp, 6 predicted proteins | sample 1587611 | NCBI WGS metagenome assembly OIWS01 (sample SAMEA3888919, study PRJEB22519) | human gut metagenome | biome: human gut; feature: human-associated habitat; material: faeces | place: Denmark | collected 2010 | reverse complement strand
TCGGCCCAGTACTCTCCCGGGGCGAAACGGGGCATGACCGCGCAGAGCGTGTACCTGCGGCCCGACGCCAGCGAGCGGGCGATCAGGTTGGGACGGTAGTCGACCCGCCGCAGCACCTCATTGATGCGCGCGAGGTTCTCCTCCGAGACCTTGCCGCGGTTGTGGATCACGCGGTCGACCGTCGCCACCGACACCCCCGCCATGCGGGCGATGTCGACGATGCGGACCGTGGTATGTTCGTTGTCGGACATGGTTTGCGCTGTTCTTCGGCGTTACATCGGCAAAGCTATGCAAAATTTTCGAAAATAGCAAGTGTGTGCGCACACACCTGACGATTCGAGCCAAAAAAGACCGGACCCGAAGTGGGAACGGGATTAAAAAGCTGTAATGATTCGATTTATCGGGTCGTTACAACTTTCATATAGGAGAATAGGTAACGAGAAGGTAACGGTTTATTTTCAGCTTTTTGCGCTCAAATACCGCATTTCAAATAACCTACTGCAAGATACGAAAAATTTTTGGAATTGGCAAATAGTCAAGAGTTGTTAGATGCAACCTGTTTCTTTTACAATTTCTGAAGTGTATTGTCCAAAATCGAACCTCCGTATTTGTGATTTTTGTTATATGTTTTATGATTACTATTACCACTTTAGAATGCATATTTGAATATAAACTGAGTTCCTTTCTCCTGTACAGATTCCTGTTCCAAGAAAAAAGAGTTCAGACGTATCTTGTTTTCTTGAAGGATATGTCTGGGAATCTTCCTGATAGATATTGGCCGTGTATTTAATGACGGTCTTTTTATAAAAAAAATCGATGAACAGATTCATTGTCAGTATCTATAATAAGTTTTCTCAGCTCATCAATTTTTGCGTGAAGCTGTTTCTGCTGTTTAGAATCTGGAAACGCAACTCCTTCTAAGATCCAGCATCCGGTATATATACTTGCTTAGGATGAGTGGTCTTTGATTATTCTATAATTATAAACCTGTTGGTTGAATTAGATTAGTGAATATTTTATCAGCCCAATCGGACGAAGATTAACGAAATTGCCCTATTGCATAAACGTCATAGCTGCGATTTTGCCTGCCATACGGGTAAAGAGACCGCAGGATTGCTTTGCATAGTTTCGTATCATCATGAGATTGTCGTTGAGTTGGGAGAATATTGTTTCTATACGCTTGCGGAATCTCTTGTATGTCCGGGATGGCGGACGCCAGTTTTTCTGATTCAGCCGATACGGGACTTCAAGAGTTATATTAGCTGTCTCAAAGAGGTTTTTCTGAACCTCGGCACTGAGATAACCTTTGTCTCCAAGCATCATACAGTCATGATATTCCCAACGCACATCATTGAGGTAATGGATGTCATGTACGCTTGCCGCAGTCATGTCATAGGAATGTATCACACCTCGTATCCCGCACACAGCATGGAGTTTATAACCGTAATAGTGCAGACCTTGCGAGGCGCAGTATCCCCAATCCGGAGCGGCCTCCGCGTTGTCTCGGCCCATGACACAACGTTTCGCCCTTGCGTTCTGGCAGACCTTTACCGGCTTGGAATCAATGCAGAACACGTCCTCAGATCCGTCAATGGCGACAGCAACCTCCTTGCGGATTTCCTCGGCAAGTCTGGCCGTCAGCTTACGACGGACATTGAACTGCCGGCGGCTGATCTGGTTTGGCAAATCGTCCTTGCACTCATGTCGCAGACGATGAAAAAGAAGATTTTCGCTATCGAATCCGAAAGCCTCGGCGGTTATGCCGAGAGCGACGACTTCGAGGTCGGAAAACTTCGGAACAACGCCACAACGGGGTACGTTTCCAAGTTCATTTACACGATTCCCAGCGAAATCCTTGCAGATTCCGAGAATTCTAACGAAATTCGCTATGAAGTTGCGCATAAGCAGAGCAATAGTAGTTAACGGTGTGATTACCACTAATTTGCTAATAATCTGCAATTTGTGCAACTTTTTCATTTATAAATATTGGGAAATTTAATTCAACCAACGAGTATAAAAGATTATCTGAAAGCCGTGTCAAAAGATGTTAATTAATCCTTTTTTTGACAAATTTCGGGCAAAAGTGAATGAATGCGCACCACAAAAACGGGCGGCAGAATGCCTGCCGCCCGTAAAGTATTGGGTTTCGCGTCACTGCTCGGCGATTATTACCGCCGTGGGAACGCTTCGCTCCCGTAGCGCGACGTCCTGCGCAGTCGTACCGGGCGTGTCGCTGGGCATGTTGAGCACCCGTCCCTCCCGGCCCACGAAGGTCGAGGAGCCGCCGCCGTCGAGATTGATCGCTTCGACACATCCCAGCGAGATCATTTTGTCGGCCAGTTCGGGCAGTGTCATACCGGCGCTGCCCCGCTTGTTGCGTCCGTCGCAGACCACGATGACCAGTTTCCCGTCCTCCGTGGCGCCGATGGCCGTCCGGGGATGCCGCGCAAGCCCCTGCAGACCTCCGCAGTCGAAAATCTCTTTCCAGTAGTTCTCCTCGGCCACGTTCCGGCCCCCGTGGACCAGCATCGGGCCGCCGCCGATGGCGTTGTAGGGCTGCCAGCGGCGTCCGCCCGCCGTGTGCGAGGTCGGTGGCGCCGGCATGAACGTCATGGTCTTCTCGTTGTTGCCGAGCGCGGACGGGAAAGCATAGGGACAGTTGTCGTCGTCGGCCACGCAATAGACCCAGGCCGCCTCGAAACTTCCGTCGCGCAGCTGCCCCAAAGCGGCCCGCACGGGGAAGAAATGCGTGTAAGGATTTGTGGACCATATCCAATCCTCCTGCACGGCGAGCGATCGGACCACACCCCGGTCGATGAGCAGGCTAACCGAAGTCGTACCGCCGAAGAAACCCCCGTTGACGGCCAAATACGGCGTACCGTCTCCCGATTCGGCGAATGCCGAGAAATAGGCCGTCGGCTTCTTCGCTGCGGAGAACTGCGGACGGAACCGCAGGTTCGGATTCGCCTTGAAATCGACGATGGCGTAGAAGCCCAGGCACTTCGAGCCGTTCGCAAGTTCCTGCGTAAACTCATCGACCGTAAGACCCTTCGGATAACCGGGCAGACCTTCCGGATTTTCTTCGCCGCCGTCGCCGCCCGGATCGTCCCCTTCAGAGAGAGCCGGAGGAGTCTGGTGCTCCTTCTCGCTGCATTGTACGCAGGTGCAGCACAACAGAAGGGCTACCAACAGCATATAACCGAGATTTTTCATGTGCATCATACAAATGTTTATTCATTTCATGGAAGCAAAGATAATTAATTTACGGTAACATAAAATTCTTCAGCGTAAATATTTTTACTTTGTATGATGTTTTGAATAATTTTATTAATTTTGCCATCAAAGCAATCGATCGCTCACCCAAACCCTGCCCGATATGAAAATACCGAGATTTATTGCCTGCCTTACGGCGCTGCTCTGCATGGCCGCTGGCTGCCGCTCTGAGGACGATGCCGCCGTCCGCGCACTGGCCCGGCGGATCATTCCCGAGCACGAAAAACAGTTCCGCTTCGAGCGTCTTACCGATACGACCGAGTGTTTCGAACTGGAATCCCGCGGCTCAAAGATCGTCGTGCGCGGCAACAGCTCCGCCTCGATTGCCGTGGGACTGAACCATTACCTGAAGAATTACTGCCTGACGACCGTCTCGTGGCATGCCTGCAATCCCGTGGAGATGCCTGCCGTGCTACCGCGGATCGACGAAAAAGTCCGCGTCGAATCCCGCGCACGGGAGCGTTTCTTCCTCAATTACTGCACGTTCGGGTACACCATGCCGTGGTGGGGATGGACCGAATGGGAACGCTTCATCGACTGGATGGCGCTTCAGGGCGTAACCATGCCGCTGGCCATCACGGGGCAGGAAGCCGTCTGGCAGCGGGTATGGACCCGGCTCGGACTTTCGGACGAAGAGGTCCGCGCCTACTTCACCGGTCCGGCCCACCTGCCCTGGCACCGCATGTCGAACATCGACCGCTGGCAGGGTCCGCTGCCCGAGGAGTGGATCGACGGCCAGCTGGCGTTGCAGCAGCGTATTCTGGCGCGCGAACGCGAACTGGGGATGAAACCCGTGCTGCCGGCCTTCGCGGGACACGTTCCGCAGGAGCTCAAAAGACTCCATCCCGATGCCCGGATCACACGCGTGAGCTACTGGGGCGGCTTCGACGATCGATACCGGTGCAGTTTCCTCGACCCGATGGACCCGCTTTTCGCGGTCATCCAGCGGGAGTTCCTCACCGAACAGACCCGTCTGTTCGGCACGGGCCATATCTACGGCGCCGATCCGTTCAACGAGATCGACGCCCCGACGTGGGATCCTGAAACGCTCGCCGGAATGTCGCGCCACATCTACGAGTCGATGGCGGAGGTCGATCCCGAGGCGGTGTGGCTCCAGATGGGTTGGCTCTTCTATGCCGATCCGACGCACTGGACCGCGGAGAACATCCGCGCCTTCCTCGGCGCCGTGCCGCAGGACCGGCTGCTGATGCTGGATTACTTCTGCGAATTCACAGAGATCTGGAAGCAGACCGAAAAATTCCACGGCCAGCCTTACTTGTGGTGCTACCTCGGCAATTTCGGGGGCAACACGATGCTATCGGGCAATTTCCATACCGTGAGTGCCCGCATGGAGGACGCTTTCGCCCATGGCGGCGACAACCTGCGCGGCGTGGGCTCGACGCTCGAAGGCTTCGGCGTTAACCAGTTCATGTACGAATTCGTGCTGGACAAAGCGTGGAACACGGGCATTGCGGACGACGAGTGGATCGCACGCCCCGGCATACCGACCGGCGACTGGATGATCTCGATATCCTCCTTGCGTGCATGCACGTAGCTCTCCTTGAACGCCGGATCGGCGTCGCACTCTTCGGTGGCCACGAAGCGGGTGCCCATCTGCACCCCCTCGGCCCCCAGTTGCAGAATGTTGTAGATGTCCTCGCCCGTGTAGACGCCGCCGCCGGCGATGACCGGGATATGGCAGTCGTGCGCCGCCTCGAAGGCGTGCACCTCCTCCACGATCGGGGGCAGGATCTCTTCGAGCGAGTAGTGCTCGTCCTCGATCTGATCGGCCTTGTAGCCGAGGTGGCCGCCGGCCTTCGGCCCTTCGACGACGATCGCGTCGGGAATGTAGCCGTAGTTGGCCAGCCACTTTTCGCACAGGAGTTTCGCGGCACGGGCTGACGAGACGATCGGCGCCAGTTTCGTGCGGCAGCCCTCGGTGAGGAACGACGGCAGGTTCAACGGCAGCCCGGCACCCGAGAAGATGATGTCGGCCTTCTCCTGAATGGCGGTTTTCACCATGTCGGCGAAGTTGGACATGGCGACCATGACGTTGACGCCGATAATGCCGCGCGTCTTTTCGCGGGCCTTGCGCAACTCTTCGCGCAACCCCCAGATGCTCGCTATGTTGTAGTCGGGCGAATAGTCGCGGTAAATGACACCGAGTCCGGCCGAGGAGATAACGCCCACGCCGCCTTCGTTGGCGACGGCCGAGGCCAGTCCCGAAAGCGAGATGCCGACGCCCATTCCGCCCTGAACGATGGGCGTGCGAGCCAGCAGATCGCCGATTTTGAGTGATTTCATCATTGTTGATATATCGGTTAAAGTTTGGTAGACCGAAACGGGGAATCGTCCCGTTGCGGGCTGTTTGTCATGCGGGCTGGCAACGCCTGTGCGCCGCGCGCGAAACCGACATGACGTTCGGTTTCACCGGACACCGTCGCCCCATGCCCAAAATTATTTCCGGCAAAGGTAATAAAAAGTTAGATGAAATTTCCGAAAAAATGTCCTTTTTCTCTGTTGCAGCGCCGGCGATTCCTCATTTTCGTCGTCGGACGACGTCTGCTTCCGGGACCGTATGCGGCTTCCGCATGGCCGGCGGAAGCCGTCGGGTAATCCGGACGGCGGGGTCACATCAGCTCCTCGATGCGGGCCACGGGCGACACGTCGAGCGAGGAGAAGTCGCCGTGGAGGTAGTGGTAATAACCCGCCACGGCGATCATCGCGGCGTTGTCGGTCGTGAAGCGGAACTCCGGCACGAAGGTGCGCCAGCCCCGTCGGCGGCCCTCTTCGACTACGCCGTTGCGCAGGCCCGAATTGGCCGAGACGCCGCCGGCGACGGCGATGTCGCGGATGTCGTACTCCTTGGCCGCGCGGACGAGCTGTTTGAGCAGGATCTCGACGATCGTATGTTGCAGCGAGGCGCAGAGGTCGGCCTTGTGACGGTCGATGAAATCGGGGTCGTCGGCCACGGCGTCGCGCAGCGTATAGAGAAACGACGTTTTCAGTCCCGAAAACGAGAAATCGAATCCGTCGACGTGGGGGTGCGCGAAGCGGAAGGCTTCGGGGTCGCCCTCCCTGGCCAGCCGGTCGATCACCGGCCCGCCCGGATAACCGAGTCCCATCACTTTGGCACACTTGTCGAACGCTTCTCCTGCGGCGTCGTCGATCGTCGTGCCGACGATCTCCATCTCCAGCGACGAGTCCACCCGCACGATCTGCGTATGTCCGCCGCTGACGAGCAGGCAGAGGAACGGGAAGTCGGGGTGGGGCAGCGTCCGGTCGGGCAGGTCGAGGAAGTGCGAGAGGATATGTCCCTGCAAGTGGTTCACCTCGACCATCGGGATGTCGTGCGCCAGGGCGAGCCCTTTGGCGAACGACACGCCCACGAGCAGCGAACCGAGCAGTCCCGGCCCGCGCGTGAAGGCGATGGCGTCCAGCTCGTCGGGTGCGACGCCGGCCTCTTTGAGGGCCGTGTCGACCACGGGGACGATGTTCTGCTGGTGGGCGCGCGAAGCCAGTTCGGGAATCACGCCGCCGTATTTCATGTGCACGGCCTGCGAGGCGATGACGTTCGACAGCAGCGTCGTGTTGCGGATGACGGCCGCCGACGTATCGTCGCACGAAGACTCGATGCCGAGGATGGTTATATCCATAGTTATATTCGGTGTTTTTTCGTTTTTTTGACGAATTATCGTTAAATTTGCCAGTTAAACGGGCGTTTTGCCATGCGCAAAGTTACGAAAATATTGGGGAAAGTGTTATCGGCGGCGGTTTTGTTGCTGATCGTACTTCCGCTTGCATTGTCTTTGCTGCTGAGCATCAACGCCGTGCAGAACTTCGTCGTGGGCAGGGCCGCGCAGTTCGCGTCGCACAAACTCGAAACGGTCGTCCGTATCGATCGGGTGGATATCGGGATTTTCGACCGGATCACGCTCGAAGGACTTTATGTCGAGGATTACGGCGGCGATACGTTGCTCTACGTCGGTAAACTGCACGCCTTCATCACCCAGTTCGGCATTTTCAGCAACGGGTTCACGTTGCGTCACGGCCGGCTGACCGACGGGAAGTTCTATCTTCGGGAGATGCCCGACGGCGTGATGAACGTCAAGCAGATCGTGTCGCGTATGGGGCGGAAGGAGAAGAAGAAAGAGAGCGATTTCCGTCTTTCGATTTCCGCGCTCACGGTCGAGAACCTCGAATTCCGTCTTGAAAAACTTCAACATCGCAATCCGGTTTACGGGATCGATTTTTCGGATATGGACATCCGCGACATCGACGCCGTGATCGACAATTTCACCATCGACGGCGGCGCTGTCGGCGCCGAGATCGGCCGGTTTTCCGCACGCGAGAAGAGCGGGTTCGAGATCGACGATTTCGGCGGGAAATTCTTTCTGGCCAACGGTTGTATCGGCATGGAAAACGCGCGGCTGGTAACGCCGCATTCGAACGTCTCGATCCCTGCGGTCTCGATCGTGGGCGATTCGTGGGCCGAATACAAGGAGTATGTCGATCGGGTGAGCATGACGGTCGAGGTGCGCAATTCGATGCTTTCGAGCGACGACGTAGCCTACTTCTCGCCCAAGTTGCGCGACTGGCGGCTGACGTTGCGCAACATCAACCTGCTCTTCGACGGCGTGGTTTCCGATTTCAACGCCGATCTGAAAAGCCTTTCGTTCGGACGCAGCAGCCGCGTGCATGCGCGCGGACGGGTGACGGGATTGCCGAAGATCGACGATACGCACTTCTCGCTGACGTTCGATGACGTGACTACCGAGGCGGCCGATCTCGGCCAAATCGCCGCCAATGTCGCTCGTAAGGAGTTGTCGGCCAAGATGTCCGCGATGATGAATCGTGCCGGTGCGTTGCGGCTGACCGGCGAGGTGGAGGGAACGCTCGCTTCGTTCGATTCGAAATTCGCCCTGTCGGCACCCGTCGGTTCGGCAGAGGCCGAGTTGGCGATGCAGCCCGCCGACCGCCGTCGTCTGCGTCCGGTGAAGGGGCGTATCGCGGTGACCGGATTCCGCGTCGGGGAGCTGTTGGAGCAGCCGAATCTGGGAAGCGTCAGCTGCGAGGCGGGGTTGAACGGCGTCGTGGGAAAGGGGCTGATCGACGCGCGCGTCGACGGCAGCGTTTCGCAGCTGGAATTCAACGGCTATGACTACGATTCGCTGTGTTTCGGCGGCCGCCTGACCGAAAAGACCTTCAACGGGCACGTCCGGGCCGACGATCCGGCGCTCCGGTTCGATTTTCAGGGCGAGGTGGGATTCAATCCCGAACGGCCGCACTACGATTTCGACCTGGATCTGATCCACGCCGACCTTGCCCGTATGCATCTCAACCGCCGCGACAGCGTCTCGGTGCTTTCGGCGCTGGTCGAGGCGCGCGCTTCGGGACGGACGCTGGACGACCTGAACGGCAAGGTGACCGTGGGCGACGTGGTCTACCGCTATAATGCCGATACGCTCCGCACGACGCGGCTTACGCTGGACGGACAGAACAGTGCCGGCAGCAAATACCTGTCGTTGCAGTCGGAATTCGCCGACGCGACCTTCCGCAGCCGGACCGATTACAAGACCGTCTTCGAATATCTGCGGTCGAGCCTCGAAAAATACATCCCGCTGCTCTATGACGAGCGGAAGGCACGCAAACGGGCCGCCGGCGCCGTGAGCGTCGTGGACGACTATTCGGTGCTGTCGGTCGACGTGAAGCACTTCACGCCGGTGGCCGACGCGGTGGCCGACGGCCTGCAAATCGCCGACGGATCGCAGTTGCGGCTGTTGTTCAATCCCGCCAACGACAAACTGTCGCTCAAAGCGACTTCGGAGTACATCGAACGCGAGCGGATGCTCGCCACGCGGCTGAATCTCAATGCGACGAACCGCGGCGATTCGCTGTCGGTCTATCTGCGTTCGGAGGATTTCTACGTCGGGACGTTTCACATGCCGCAGCTGTCGGTCATGGGCGGTGCGCGCAGCGACCGCCTGCGGCTGTCGGCGGGATTCAACGATACGACGGCCCGCGTCTCGGCTCTGCTGGGGCTCGAAGCGCTCGTCGGGCAGTCGCCCCAGCGAGGCCGGTCGGTCGACGTGCGGCTGCTGCCGTCGCACATCAGTCGCAAGGGGACGACGTGGCAGATCTTCGCCCGCAACATTCAGATCGATACGGCGCGCATAGCGGTCGACCGGTTCCTGGTGATGAACAGGGATCAGGAGTTGCTGGTCGACGGCGTGGCTTCGCGCCACCGGCGCGATTCGGTGCTGCTGCGGTTGAAGAATTTCGATCTCGCGCCGTTCACCCAGATCGTCGAAAACATGGGTTATGTCATCGAGGGGCGCACGAACGGTCAGGCGGTGGTGAAATCCGCGCTCGGAGGTACCGAGATCACGGCCGACATTCGAATGGACAGCGTCGAAGTGAACGATTTCCCGGCGCCGCCGATGCGTTTCACCTCGATGTGGGATTTCAAGAACGACCGCGCGCGGCTGACGGTGACCGATCGGGAGAAGCGCGATACGCTCATACGCGGATTCTACGCCCCTGCGACGGTGCGTTACTATGCCGAAGCGCGGTTTCCGGGGATACGCATGAACCTGCTCGATCCGATGCTCAAAGGGGTGATCTCCGATACGCGGGGAGTGGCCGAGGCCGCGCTTACGCTTACCGGTCAGCGGCGTGCGGCGCAGTTGTCGGGTGCGATCCGGATACGGGATTTCCATACGAAGGTCGATTATACGCAGGTGGGTTACGATGTGTCCGAAGCGCTGCTCACGGTGGAGAACAACCGGCTTCGGATGCAGCAGGTGCAGGTGGCCGATCAGTTGGGCAATCGGGGGATCATGGATTTCGACCTCAATCTGCAACATTTGTCGAATATCTCCTATTCGCTGACGATGCAGCCCCGGCGGATGCTGGTGCTCAACACCACCGAGAACGACAACGACCTCTTCTACGGCAGGGTCTTCGCTACGGGGCGCGCGACCGTCGCGGGCGACAAGGGGAGCGTGCGCATGGATATCGTGGCGACGACGGACGACGATTCGGCCTTCTTCCTGCCGCTTTCGAGCAAGTCGAACGTCGCGCGCGCCGACTTCATCACCTTCGAGACGCCGCAGCAGAAGGCCGATACGCTGAACATCCTCGAACGCAAGAAGCTGATGTTCGAACGCAAGCACAAGCCCCAGGCCATCGAGGGCAATTCGATGGATATCGACATGACGCTCAACGTGCGGCCCAACGCCGACTTCCAGCTGGTGATCGATCCCACGGTGGGCGACATCATCAAGGGGCGCGGCGAGGGAACGCTCAATCTGCATATCAATCCCCGTTCGAACGTCTTCGAGATGTACGGCGATTATACGATCACCGAAGGAAGCTATCTCTTCACGCTCCAGAACATCATCAACAAGCGTTTCATCATCGAGAACGGGTCGACGATCCAGTGGACGGGCGAGCCGCTCGACGCGCGGCTCAATATCAACGCCGTCTACAAACTCAAAACCTCGCTGCAACCGCTCATCGGTACGAGCGTCTCGTCGGGCGGCGGCGACATGAATCTCAACCGTGCGGTACCCGTCGAGTGCATCATCAATCTGAGCGACCGGCTGACCCATCCGACCGTCACCTTCGACGTGAAGGTGCCTACGGCCGACGCCGAATACCAGACGATCATCGCCAACACGCTCAACACGCAGTCGGCCATCGCCGAACAGTTCATGTTCCTGCTCGTTACCAACAGTTTCCATTCCGACACGTCGGGCGGCGGAAACAACCTCGGCGCTGCGGCTTCGGCCGCGACCGGTTTCGAACTGTTGTCGAACCAGTTGTCGAACTGGCT
>OIWS01003494.1_pt1 | contig 11122 bp, 10 predicted proteins | sample 1587611 | NCBI WGS metagenome assembly OIWS01 (sample SAMEA3888919, study PRJEB22519) | human gut metagenome | biome: human gut; feature: human-associated habitat; material: faeces | place: Denmark | collected 2010 | reverse complement strand
CAATCATTGATAATAGTAATGTTGCAACTGCTGTCAATTTTATGGATAGCTTTTTATATGATTTTCAAGAGGGATATTTTGATTATGTAAATACTTTATCACATGGTAAATTATTTGATGCTTCAAAAGAAATTATTGATTATAATATAAATGCTTTAAAAGAAAAAATAAATGGTATGCCACATGATGCAGATGCATTATTTGAAATATTAGATGGTTTAGACCCAGATGCTACAGACGAATGTTATCAGCAATTTTTAACAGATTTTAAATTTTGTAAAACATTAGATGATGTAGATGCTAAATTAGGTGCTTTTAAGATGCATGGTAAAGAAGATAAATTCAAACGTGAATCAGTATATTCAGAAGTTAATTTATCAACAATTCATGGTTCTAAAGGATTAGAGAGTAAAATAGTATATGTCGATATTGCTAATCTTGATAAAAGAGAATATCATGAGAGTAATTTAAGAACAAATAAAATTGTTCAAAAAGATTATGATGAAACAACTCGTCTTGAATATGTTGCATATACAAGAGCAAAAGATAAATTAGTAATATCAGCACCATATGTTACTCCAAAAACATTTAATTTAGGTAAGAATACATATCATTTAAATGAAAGATTATTAAACGCATATAAAGCTACTGGTAAAGTATATGGATTTAATTATCAGGCACTTGTAGCAACTACCATAAAAGAAAAACAACAAAAAGATGCAGATAAAGCAAATACAAAGACATTCTTTAATGTTAATTTAAATCAAATAAGAAATGAAGAACTTTCAATGAAGAAAGAACGCAAAGAACAAGAATATAATTTAGAAGGTCAGTTAGATTTTTCTGATATTGGACTTGCTTTATCATAATATTACTTATTAGGGTAGAAATAATTTTTCTGCCCTAATATTTTTTTAAAGGAGTAAAATATTGAATTGCTGTATATGTAATAAAGAAATAAATATATTAAATAGTAAAAAGAGTAATAATAATCATATATGTAATGAATGTTATAATCATTTACCTCAATTAATAAAAGAAAAAATAAATAACTATATGCCTTATGAATTAAGTAGTTATATTGAATATGATAAATTATATCATAATGATTTAATTGATATTTTTACTAAAACCTGCAGTTTTGGTGAGGTAATATTAGACGAACATCATGGATTAATAGCTTTTTGTAAAAATATTAAAAATGATAAATTACCTGATACATGCCATGATATATATAAAGTATTAGAAATAGAAGATTTTGATTTAGCAATGAAAAATCCTAGTATATATCATAATAGTGTTATTGCAGATATAGAAATGTCTATAGTATTCCATAACCCAGATATTAAAATAACAAAAGTTGTAAAACATCATGAAAAATGCGAAGCAATACGGACTAATAAAGGCTATGATTATAGTATTCCACCAATTCTTTCTATTTTTGTAGGAATGATAGATAAAGCAAGAGAAAGTGCTTATAAAAAGGAATGTAATAATTTATATGAATTTTTTGATTTAAAAAATAAGAAAGAATATGAATTAGCCAAGGCAACATTAATGGTCGATGATTATTATGATGAACAGATTTTAAAAGAACAAAGAAATAAATTATTAAAAATATATCATCCTGATGAAAATATTGATGAAAGTATTTGCCTTAAATATTCTCAAAAAATAAATGAAGCTTATAAAGTTTTAAAAAAGAAGTTAAAGGGGTAAAAATATATGAAAAATCCAAAATTAAAATATAATTTATGGTTTTGTGTAGGTATACTATGTGTTTTAAATACAGTAGTATGCTTAGTATTATTAGCTAATAATTTTGATTCATATAATAGTATACAACGAATTTTATTATTTATAGGTGCTTGTACAGTCTTTTTACTCAAACCAATTGATAGGATTATGAAAGATTGGAAATTAAGTGCTGAATATGATGAATTTGGTATGAAAAAAAAGCAGTCTCGTTTTGATTTTACAAAAGATGAACAGAGACAAATAGATATGAACCAGACTGCAAATATGGAAAGAATTATTGGTAAGAGTACATTAAAATCTATTACAAAACAAGGCTCTAAAAATCCTGAAAAAGATTTAAATGAACTTATTGGACTTGCTCCTGTAAAGGATAAAGTTAATGAGATGGTTGCAAGAATGAAATTTGAAAGAACTGATTTAAAAAAGAAAGGTTCAAATAATGCTTTAAGTGGTCGTCATATGGTTTTTTATGGAAGTCCAGGAACAGGAAAAACAACAGTAGCAAGGATTATTACAGGTTTTTTATATAAATATGGATATATAAAAGAAAATAAAGTAATAGAAGTAGATGGTAACTTCCTTAAAGCTGGTTCTCTTGGTGATACAACCATTAAAACAAAAGTATTAATAAGACAAGCATATGGTGGAGTATTATTTATTGATGAAGCTTATTCGTTAGGAGAATCAGAATTTGGAGAGCAGGCAATAGCTACACTTATCAAAGAAATGGAAGATAATAGAGATAAATTTATTATTATTTTAGCCGGATATACAGAAAATATGAAAGAATTAATTAAGACAAATCCGGGTTTTGCTTCACGTATTAAGGAATATATTTCTTTCCCAGATTATGATGAAACAGAAATGCGACAAATATTTTTATATATGGCAGGTCAACAAAATTTTGCTATTGACCAAGATACATATGATGTATTTGATGTACGAATATCAAAAGAAAGACCTCTGATGACATTCGGTAATGCAAGAACAGTAAGAAGTATATTAGATGAAGCTATTGATTTACATGCACTGAATTATATCAATAAAAAAATAGATGCTAGTAATAAATTTAAGCTTATGCCTTGTGATATAAAACCAACGCCTAAAGAAATATTTTAATTAAGATATGGAATAGAAGAAATAACAATAGTTATTATCTTCTATTCCTTTTTTATTGTTTATATATTGAATTTTACAAGTATATATTTCAGTAATAATCATAGTATATACTATTTTTTATAAATATTACGTTTTTTTGAAAAATATTTAAAGAAAAAAAATGTCCGAATTTATGAAGTATTTGCGATACTATATATAGGAAGTTTAAGTATAGCTTTAAATAGTATAACTACTTATTTCCTATCATATATATACATAGTTTATATATATATTGAGGCTATTTAGGTCCTTAAAAGTGAGGTGAGTACCAAAGGGTATCACACTCACTAGAAATAGTGTTATATATACTATTGCTAAACGGCAAATGAATATAAACCCTCATGGTTGTGGGTTAAGAGTAGTTAGAATAAACACTTACAAAAAAATAATGATATGTGATTTTTAAATTACATAAAATATGGAGATAAAAAAATGTTTTTTATAGATACAGAAAATTATAATGAGGCAATGGAAATTGCCGATGCTTGTATAGTTAATTTAGATGAGATAAAGGAAGAAACAAAGGATAAAGTACGTAAAGATGGCTTTATCGTAGGAATATCTGATAATATTTTAATGATAATTCCGGGTATCGCTAGAGCATTAACATATGATGAGTATAAATGCTATGCAAATCCAATTAGACTGACATATGAAGAATATGTTAATTTTGCAATTCCGATTAAATTGGTGCAAGAACGAACATTAATAGTTCCACCAGTAATAGAACAATTAAATATACAATCATTAAAGGATTTAATTGCTCAATCTGATGATTTAGAAGATTAATGCAATTATAAAGGGTATAGCTATTAACTATACCCTTATTTTTTATTCATCAACATGATATATCTTTCCTAATTCTTCTTTATATAATATTGCTTCTTCATCTGTAAAGCCCAATAATTGTTGCATTTTATTGGGATTAGATAAAAACATTAAACTGTGTAGTTCATCATTATTTATTAGTAAATCGGTGTTTTTTAATATTTTATTTACTAGCTTAATATATTTTCTGCCAGATAATTTTTGACTTTCCGGATAAATATATATTTTTTCTATTTTAATACGATTTACTACTTCTTCAATAGAAACATGAGGCCCTTGATAATTAATAAATTGAATAAGATTATTTATATTATTCTCCTTACCAAAACAATATAATATAGCTTTATCTTTAATTTTACAAGTATACATCTTCATAAAATATTACTCCTTTGCTATAAATTTACTGTATATAATTATGCCTCATATTTTATGAGAAGTAAAGGAAAATATATTTATATGTTTTATCCGAAAATGATATTGTTTTACGATACTATATATAAGAAGCAAAGTATTATTATACTTTTAAATATTGGAGAATTTTATATGAATAATAATATTAAAAATAATAAATCTATCAATATAGATGAAATAATATTTCGTGATTTAGAAGAAATAGATTGTAGTCCAGATACTCTTTATATTGCGTATATAGACGAAATTAATGATTTAGATGATATGTTAGGAATAAATACTAATGATAATCATGATGAGTGTTTTCAGGTCAATTATTATATTTCTTTAAAGGAAGATTGTGCTTTAAAAGATACTATAGAAATATCTGCTTTAGTTACTGTATTTGATAAAGAGATGTTATTTAATAATTATTCTAAAGAATTAGCGGAAACAGTTGTTAATCTTCATAAACATTCAGAAATTACTAAAGATGCTACTTTATTATATTTTTCTAATAATGAATTAGCAGCAATAAAAGATAAATTTAAGGATTTTATTGAAAAAGAAAAAGAAGAAGAAAAGGAATTATAATACTTAAAAAAAAATGGAGAAAATATATGAATAAAAAATTGTTTGAATTAGCCGAAGATATTAAAAAATACATGCGAAAAGCAATTACTATAAATGAAATATTAAAAACTAAAGTGAATACATATAATCTTCGTAATAATGATATGATATTTTCTTTAAATGATGATGAATTAAAGAAATTTTCAGATAAAGAATTAGAAAATATAGAGAAAGTAAAAGAATATTATGTATGTAATGCATTATTAGATGTAATTTCTAGTGAATTGGAGATTAATTCTTTATATCAATATGTAAAAATTAATGATTTGTCTACAGAAAGAGTTTTTCAGTTATATAAAGAGTGGGCTGAGATTACTAAAGCACCATACCCATTATATTTAGATAATTGTATGTACAAGGTTTTTTCTGAAGATAAAGATTTATCTTTGAGCGATAGTATAAAGACATTATATTTTAATCAAAATCCATGTAGTATTACTGCTTCTTATAATTTAGGGTATCCTGTGAATTATTATGTATATAGGAAGAGTTTTTCTAATAAAGATATAAATAAATTAGGTATAGCTATTAATAATATGTTTTATGACAATTATTATTCTATGGAAAAAATAGTAAAAACAGATGAATTTAAAGATATATGTAATAAAATTGATGATTTAGATACTTTGTTCAAAAACACCATAGATATAAACAAAATACAATTTAGTGATTTAGACATATCTGTGTTTTATCCTAATAATGAAAGGACAACCGTATATTCGGCTTATATAGATGAAATTGATGAATTAGATGAGATATTAGGCATAAAGACAGAAACAAATCATAATGAATGTTTTCAAGTAAATTATTATTGTAAGCTTTTAGAAGAACTAGACGATTCAAATTTTTCATATTATGCGGATGAATGTTTTATTGTTGCAACAGTAACGTTATTTGATAAAGATTTATTATATGAACAATTTCCTGATATTGCTGATAATGTAGATAAACTTAGTAAATATGCTAGTCATACTGTTTCAGAAGTAAAATTTAATAATGAGTTACTAAAAGATAAATTTATTGCCTTTATTGAATCTGAAAGAATACAAGAAGAAGAAAGGGAATTATAATATGAACAATACAGCAGAAACAAAACTAATATTGGAAGAAAAATATATTAATTTTCTTTTTATAGATGCACCAAAAGAGCTTATAAATGCTGATGACTCAAGAGATGAAATTGAAAAATTAAGAGATGATTTTGAATTTATACATACATTTATTCAACCAAATATAAGTCAAGAAGCATTTTATACTATAGAAAATTATCAAATTTATCAGTTAGAGCTTGAAGCTATTATAAATGTTTTATCTGATTTACATGATAGTTCTGTTGAAGTAGATAAAAATACTTCATTTTATAAGTGTTTAAATGATTGGAGTAAAATAGCAAAAGCTCCTTATCCTTTTATAAAAACTGTATTAGGTTTTGATTTATATAATAAATATAAAGAAAAGCCTGATGAATTTAAATATTTAGGAAGAATAAATAATATACTTCAAAGGTATGATGATGCATCTTATATGGCATATACGCATGTATGTAATGCAGAATTTACATATAATGAGTTTCTTAATATTAGTTATGGGGATAAAGTATTTAAGTTTCATAATAATATAGATAATATTTTAGATAAAGTAAAAGATATGCAAGAAGAATTAAAAAAGTTATCTTATCCAGAATATTTTAAGTCTTTAGAAAATATATTCATTGAATCTATTTGTAAAGATAAAGATTTAGAAAATACTATTGAAATGGATAATGATATAGAAGAAAGAGATATATAAAATGGGATTATTTAAAAATATTGGCAAAACATTACATTGTGATGCTCAAAAAGAGAAAATTTTTGCGCTTATGTATGAATGTAATGATTTAATTAAGGAATCAGAAAATTATAGATTAGAACATCCTGACGCTGATATTAAATCGCATAGTGCAATTATAAAACAACATTCTAAAGAAGAATTTTCATTTGCTATAGATGAATTAGAAAAGATAGGTAAAGATATTAGATTTAATATACATAATTATGATTCTATGACAGAAGCTATGGATTTAATTAATAAGGAAATTTCAAGTATAGAACATGATTTAAATAATGCAAAAACTATGGAGATGTTAGAACAAGAAGATTTTTTAGAAGATAGACTTATTAATTCAAAAGTAACTTCTGAAGAAGAGAATACGGAAGAATTGGAAAATGAGGATTTTGAATTAAATTTCTAAAATAGTTATTGGATTTTTTATATTTTTTGCTATACTATATATGTAAATGGAAAATATTTTTCTATATATTTATGTCATTTATATTTTACCCCATACCTTAAAAGAGCCGGATGATTATTATATCATTTAGCTCTTTTTTACTGTTGTTAAAATTTATATATAAAAAATGATACAAAAATCGTGTATATAATTTGACAATATAGGTTCAATATGATAATATAATACATATAAATGAGCGACACTTAAATATCAATACATCCATCCAATTATTGATATTGCTTATTTATATTCAATCCAAATAACCCAAAATCCAAAGAATAACATCTTTCTGAAAAGAAGGTGTTATTTTTTTGGTTAAAATAATATAATAATATGCTATAATATCAATATCTAATATTTTCAATATAAAAGATAGGAGGTATTGTATGAATACCAAACATTATGATCTTATCGTCCTAGGTTTCGGCAAAGCCGGTAAAACATTAGCAGCTAAATTTGGCTCCATGGGCAAAGCCGTAGCTATGATTGAAGAAAATCCACTCATGTATGGTGGCACATGTATTAATATTGCATGTATCCCAACTAAAACGATGATTATAGCCGCATCAAAAGGCTTATCTTACGATCAAGTATTAAACCAACGCGAGGTAGTTACATCTCGTTTACGCAATAAAAACTTCGCTATGCTAGACACAAATGAACATGTCGATGTATATACTGGACATGGTGAATTCATTAGTAATAAAGAAATCGCCATTACAGCTGGGAAAGATAAAATCATCTTATCTGGTGAAACAATTATTATTAACACTGGTGCTGTAGCGATTAAGCCTAACATTGATGGCATCGACACAGCAACAGGCTTCTATAATAGCACAGAAATCCAACAATTATCCCCTCAACCAAGTACTCTAGGCGTCATCGGCGCGGGCCCTATCGGCCTTGAATTTGCCAGCCTATATGCTAAACTAGGTACAAAGGTAACAGTATTTAATATTGAATCTGGCATCTTAAAACGGGAGGAACCGATCGTACAAGAATTAGCTAACGAGTACTTGACTGAGCAAGGTATTACTATTCTTAACGATGTAACATTAAACTCTGTATCTAATGATGGCAACAAACCTGTTATCACAGCAAATGGTCAAAACTATACGTTTGATGCTGTTTTATATGCTACAGGTCGCAAACCAAATACAGCTAACATCGGTTTAGAAAATACGGATATTATTACTAACGAACGCGGCGCTATCGTAGTGAATGATACATGTGAAAGCTCCGTTCCTGGCGTATATGCAGTAGGCGATGTAAACGGTGGTCCTCAATTTACGTATATTTCTCTCGATGACTTCCGCATTGTATTTGGTGCACTTACAGGAAATGGCCAATACACATTAAAAGATCGCAAAAATATTCCTTACACAACATTTTTAACACCGCCACTGGCTCGTATAGGTCTCACAGAAGAAGATGCTATCAACAAAGGCTATACAGTTAAAACTAAAGAAATGCTCGTAGCCACCATGCCAAGAGCTCATGTAAACGACTATTTAAAAGGTGCTTTTAAAATTGTAGTAAATGCAGATAACGATTTAATCCTCGGTGCTACACTTTATTCTCAAGGTGCTGAAGAGTTGATTAATCTCATTAAAATGGCTATGGATAACAACATTCCATATACATACTTCAAAAATCAAATCTTCACACATCCTACCATGGCAGAAAACCTAAACGACCTTTGTAACTTTTAATGCCATAAACAAAATCAATAAACAAATGATATAAAACGAAAATAAAAGGGCGCTCATTAGCTAACATATATGCTAATGAGTGCCCTTTAACTATTTAGAAAAATAAGATGCGATTTAAATTATTCTCTATTAGTTTTTTGTAAATAATCTACGTACTACCTTTTGTAGTTTTGGTGTCAATATAATAGCCACCACAATACCTGCAGCACTTGTAATCAAGGAGTATTGAATTTTGCTAGCTGCTACGGCTGCACTTTCAAGAACAAACCACCATGCTAAGAAATAGCCAAATGCAGTCCAAATTGTACCAATAATAAGAGCAATCAAAATACGTGTAAAGGATGCTGTCGGTTTTGTAATGGATGGTGGCAAGTAACCTGCTGTCATACCACCTACAATAAGACCTGCAATACCTTTAATAAAGAAAGAGAATACAATGTATTGCGTATGTCCACCAAAAAGATCAAATAATGCGGAACCAATAGCCGCACCTAAACCACCATATAAACCGCCAAAAAGAATGGATGATGTAAATAATGCAGCAGATCCTAAGTGAACCATGGCACCACCCGGTATTTCGATGCGAATCGTTGTTGCTACTGCACATAAGGCAGCAATAAATCCGATATATACAATATCATGCGTCTTTAATTTCATAATCTAGCTCCTCTCTTTTAGCTGAATAACTATATTTAGTATAACAAATCTCAACCAGTCTAAAAACACTAATTTCATAGGAATTAAATATATAGCCAGATTTAAAATAAAGCACCTATACCATGGTATAGGTGCTTTATAAACTTAAATCAACGCTATCACATATTATATGTTATAAGATATAATCTAAAAATTAAATCTTAGCTCGTTTTAAACGTAAAGAGTTACTTACAACGGTTACAGAGCTAAATGCCATTGCTGTACCTGCAATCATAGGATTTAATGCGCCGACAGCAGCCAATGGAATACCAATGCAGTTAAAGATCAATGCCCAGAATAGATTTTGTTTAATATTAGTCATAGTCTTACGGCTGAGGCGTACTGCTTGTACTAGTGTGTGTAAATCATTTCTTACAAGAACGATATCTGCTGCTTCTACAGCAATATCTGTACCACTACCGATAGCAAAACCAATATCTGCAGTTACAAGAGCTGGTGCATCATTGATACCATCACCAACCATGCCCACTACGAGACCTTTATCTTGTAACTCTTTTACTTTGCTAGCTTTATCTTGAGGCAACACTTCTGCAATAACGTGAGTAATACCTGCTTGTTTAGCAATATATTGAGCTGTACGGCGATTATCACCGGTAAGCATCCACACATCGATACCTTGAGACTGTAATTCTTTTACCACCTCAATAGTTTCTGGACGCAATTCATCCTCTACAGCCCATAATGCACTGATGACACCATCTACAGCGAGAACAGACACGGAAGCACCTTGTTCTTCATAGTGTAGAATATCATCTTGGACGGCACTTAGATCATAACCTAATTCAGACATCCAACGGCTATGACCAAGTTGTACAGACACACCTTGATAAGCGCCTTGCAAACCTTTACCAGGCACATCACCGAAGCTTTCTAGTTCTACAGCTTTACCTTTATAACCATGATCTTCGCCATAATAAACCATGGCCTTTGCAATTGGATGCGATGTACCACTTTCAAGGGCCATCATAAGGGACATATTTATACTTTCATCACCATTATAATTTTTGAAAGCCGTTACATCGAGAACACCTTGCGTAAGAGTGCCAGTTTTATCCATAACGATGGCATCGAGTTTACCAGCTTTTTCAAGATATTCCGCACTCTTGATGAGAACACCATGCTCCGCACCTAAGCCAGAGCCTACCATAATAGATGTTGGTGTAGCGAGACCAAGCGCACAAGGACAAGCGATAACAAGCACTGCTGTAGCATTAATGAGAGCTACATTAACAGAATCGCCTACAATAAAATACCATACAAGGCCAGTCAATACAGCGAGGCCAATAACGATAGGCACGAAGTATTGAGCTACGATATCTGCAATACGTTGAATACTTGCTTTAGAGGTTTGAGCTTCCTCTACGACTTTAATGATTTGAGAGAGCATTGTATCGGAGCCGATATGTTTTGCTTCCATTGTGAAAGCACCGCTCAAGTTAATAGTCGCCCCAATTACCTCGGAGCCTACTTGTTTTTCTACAGGCAAACTTTCACCTGTAAGCATAGCCTCATCTACTGTTGAATAGCCGTCAGTAATTGTACCATCCACTGGGATTTTTTCGCCTGCTCTAACTTGTAAAATATCGCCGGCAACTACTTTAGAAGTAGGAATATCTACAAACTCACCGTCACGCAACACATGAGCCGTTGCAGGTTG
>OIWS01003485.1_pt1 | contig 11150 bp, 10 predicted proteins | sample 1587611 | NCBI WGS metagenome assembly OIWS01 (sample SAMEA3888919, study PRJEB22519) | human gut metagenome | biome: human gut; feature: human-associated habitat; material: faeces | place: Denmark | collected 2010 | reverse complement strand
AATAGAGAAACTGAATTATACAGAGAAATGGTGAATATTTTACAAGACAATAGACAGATATGTGTTTGTCAAAATGGAATATTTATGACAGTATATGTCAGAATTAAGAATAATACAATCGTTGTTGTTGATATATTTCCAATTGATTATTATAAAAATGGTACAAAATATAGTGATGTTGTTAGATATATAAAAGAAAAAGAAGTTGAAAGAAAAAAACTAAAAACAGTAGCAGATGCAAATCATTTTAATATGTACCTGGCAGCTAATAATATATATACTTCTAAGGAAAAAACAAATTTTATAGGTTATGGTCCAGAATTAATAAATGATTTTATAAAACGAAATAAATTTTTTGATGCAGATGATATGTATCCACTTCACAAGAAAGAGTTTGAGGGTTATAAGTTCTGGGTACCTCATAATATAGGAGAAATACTTAATATAGAATATGGAGATATATATCAATGGCCTAATGATGCAGGAATGACAAGTCATGGAGTTTACAGACATTATATTTGTTATAATAAAGATGATTATGCAGTACATATAAGTGATAAAAAGCAATTAAAAAATATCAATTGGGAAAATGAAAATTGTAATATAATTGTTGATAAATATAAGATTAATGATTTATCGGATTATTTTGAGATTATAAGAAAAATAGAAGAAAATAACGTAAATTATTATGTGTATTCTTAAAATCTGTGATGAATAACAATAAGCTGAGTGAATAAATTGAGCAGATGAAATGTCTAAAAAGGTGTTTTGACATTGTGATAACAATTTACTATATGTTAGAGCATTAAAAACAAGATCATAACATTATATACAAATTACAATATATAGTATATTATATAAACATATATGTAATAATTCAGATATAGGTTATATTGAATATTGAGGGTATAAGTATGAAGATAAATAGATTATATGTTAGTAATTTTATGGCTTTTAATGAGTTGGATATTCAGTTTTCAGATAATATTAATATTATAAGTGGTGAGAATAGTACCAGAAAACAGCTTTGATTAAATTACTATATATTAGTTTAAAAACCTATTCTAAAGCATATTCATCGAATAATACACTTTCCAAAGATAACTGGAAAGTGCAATGGTGAGTAAGTTTCAAGGGTGGGGGTTATGTCAGACAATGGGTCTATAGGAAGACTTGTTAACAGACATCGTGGTAATAATAGTACAGATATAAAGATAATGTTAGGCAATAAAGAGGATATAAGCTTTGGATTTTCTAATAAGCATTCAAAACATATAGATATAAAGCATATGGGGATAAAGGGAAAAGATAATTTTACACCTGTATATATACCACCGAAGGAGATAATATCATCTACTGAGAATTTTGGTTCATTATATGATGAATTTCACATTGCATTTGAAGAAACATATTATGATTTATGTAGATTACTTGAAAGACCTTTAAGAAAGGGATCTAATACGATAGAACAGAATAATGTTATGAAAAGCTTTGAGAACATAGTAAATAGAAGCATAATCCAAAAAGATAAGAAGTTTTATCTTAAAGTTAAGGGACAAGGTGAATTCGAGATGGGACTTGTATCTGAATGTTATAGAAAGATGGCAACGATAATGTATCTTATATTATCAGGTAGTCTTACTAAGAATTCGATTCTGTTTTGGGATGAACCAGAAACAAATATGAACCCAAAGATGATAAAACCTATGTGTGATGCATTAAGTGAACTTGCCAAGATAGGAGTTCAGATATTTGTTGCAACATATAATTATTTTATTCAACAGTACTTTAATATGGAATCAATATATAATAAGAATTCTAAAATAAAGTATAATTTCATATCACTTTATTGCAACAATGATAGTGGCGAGATAAATGCACAGTGTGTTGATAATCTTGATGATATGACAGAGAATGCTATTATGAAAGAATTTGATGACTTGTATGATAGAGAGCAGAGGCTTATATATGGAAATTAACGAAAGTGGATTATCATTTGTATTTAATATTGGCACAGAAACTTATAAATTTGATGATGATAAGTTTTACAGAAATGAATTCAATATGCTTCCAGGTTCAAAAGGCATTGATATTATAGCTTCATCAGATAGGGTTGTTCATATGATAGAGATAAAGAACTGCAAGGATAATGAACGTGATAATATATGGAGAATAGGGGTTAATAATAAATACATTAATAAATTATCAGATAATGATTTTAATAGGGATAAAGAAAGCCTCGATATAGAAGTGTCAAAAAAAGTGGTTATGACAATATCTTGTCTTTATGGAACCTTCACGATGAGAAATACTAAAGAAACAGCGGAAGAATTAAAAAGTATTGGTCAATAATTAATACGGAAGCTATTGCTAAAGACAAGAAACAGTTAATTATTACCTTGTTTTTAGAGGGCGATTTTGGAAATTATTGTAAAACCAGAAGCAAAAAGATGATTATGACAGATTTGCAGAAAAGTATAAGAAGCAAATTAAGCTGGCTGAACTGTAGAGTATCAGTTGTTGATTCAAGTACATATAATCAATCATATTATAAGGTGGATTTTGTTTAGTGATTTACCATGAATCACTACAATTAAAGAGCAATTAATTATAAATTATAGTTCGAATGCAACTGGAATAAGCATATAGGATATGCCGCAAATACGTAAGGAGACGATTACATATGTACACAGAACTAACAGCATCTATGATGTGTGCCAATTTTGGCAATCTCGAGAAAGAAGTTAAAGATTTAGAAAAGGCAGGTATTGATTCATTCCATATCGATATTATGGATGGACGATATGTGCCTAATTTTGCTATGTCTTTGAATGATTTAAGGTATATAAGGTCAGCGACAGATAAGCCACTGGATGTACATCTTATGATAGAGCATCCAAGTACCCATATCAGTCTGTTTCTTAAGTCACTTAAGAAGGGAGATACCGTGTATATCCATCCAGAGGCAGAATATCATCCATCAACTACACTTCAGAAGATTATAGATGCAGATCTTGTGCCAGGGATAGCGATTAATCCGGGAACTAGTATAGAAACTGTTATGGAGATGTTACAGATAGTTGATAAGGTGCTTGTTATGTCAGTGAATCCGGGAAATGCCGGACAGATGTATCTTCCTTATGTAGGAAAGAAGATAGAAAGACTTCTAAAGCTTCGCGAAGATATGAACTTTGAAGTGTACTGGGATGGTGCATGTGGCATGGATAAAATCAAGACGTTTGCACCTATGGGCGTTAAAGGCTTTGTATTGGGTACCACTGTACTTTTTGGTAAGGATAGGTCTTATAAGGATATACTTATGGATATACGTAGTATGGTAAGTATCAATTATTAAATTAAAAGTGTTATGCCAGGTTATGTAACAGGAGAATAGAAACATATGAATACAGCACTTGTATTAGCTGGTGGAACAGGAACAAGACTTGGTTCAGATATTCCCAAGCAGTATATAAAAGTCAATGAAAAGATGATTATAGATTATTGTCTTAAGACATTAGACGAATCAGAATATATAGATGCCATATGGATAGTAGCAGATTCTTTATGGCAGGATAAGATAAAGCCTCCAGAAAAGTTCAGAGGGTTTTCACTGCCAGGTGATAACAGACAGTTGTCTATATATAATGGAATAAATGATATATATGCATATGAGTGTAACTTACACAAAAATAGTGATATGTCAGATAAAATTGGGTCACACAGGGGTGTGTGCGATAGAGCTGTGTCAGATGGAAAAGTGATTAATAGTGCCTCAGACATTGTATTAATACACGATGCAGCAAGACCTAACCTGACAGAGGCAATGATACAGGAATGTATGAACGCAGTACGTAATGATGGATATGATGGTGCCATGCCGGTGCTTCCTATGAAGGATACTGTGTATATGAGCAGTGATGGAAAAAAGATTGACAGCCTTATAGACAGATCAACTGTGTATGCAGGACAGGCTCCGGAGGTTTTTGTGCTTGATAAGTACATACAGGCTAATAAGCTTTTACTGCCTGACAGGATATTAAGCATCAACGGTTCTAGTGAACCGGCAGTTATGGCAGGAATGAATATTGCTTTAGTGAACGGAGATGAGAACAATTATAAAATAACAACTAAAGCAGATCTTGAAAGATTTATTGAAGAATGTTCAGGTGATAGCAGATGGGAGAAGTGACAGAATGAAGGCACAGGTATTATATGATGTAGCAGATCTTAGATATGAAGAGGTGAGTAAACCACAGCTAAAGAAAGGCTGGGTACTTGTTAAGGTTAAGGCTGCCGGAGTATGTGGTTCAGATATTCCAAGGATATATAAGACAGGTGCACATGTGCATCCACTTATCCCAGGACACGAATTCTCTGGTCAGGTGGTTAATATATATGATGAAAGCTCAGCTGAATGGCAGGGAAAAAGGGTTGGTATATTTCCACTGATTCCGTGTGGGAAATGTGCTCCATGTCATAAAAAGCAATACGAGATGTGTAAGGATTACAACTATCTCGGTTCAAGATGTGATGGTGGATTCGCAGAATATGTAGCAGTTCCGGAGTGGAATCTTATAGAATTACCAGATAATGTAACTTATGAGCAGGCTGCCATGATGGAGCCTATGTCTGTTGCTGTGCATGCTATAAGACAGTTTGATGGACTTATCAGGAATGGACAGAAAGCGGATAATACTGATGATTATATTAAAGATAAATCCGTATGTATTATTGGATTGGGAACCATAGGGCTATTGCTTACTATGTTTCTTATAGATGCAGGCATAAAGAATATATATGTTATATGCAACAAGATGGCACAGAAAGAACAGGCACTTGAATTAGGCATACCAGAGGATAATATAGTTGTTGAGGCAGAAAAAGAAAAGAATATAGCTGATAAGAGTGCTATATCAATGGGGTTAAAAGAATATGACTATGTATTTGAATGTGTAGGCAGGCAGGAAACTGTATGCAGGGCGATAGAACTTGCAGCTCCTGCAGCACATATTGTAGTTGTAGGGAATCCGTATTCAGATATGAGTTTTCCTAAGGATATATATTGGAAGCTGCTAAGATATCAGCTTAAGCTTGGTGGTACATGGAATTCATCATATACTAAGAACGATTCAGATGACTGGCATTATGTACTGGGAAGATTACAGAAGGGCAGTATTCATCCAGAAAAGCTTATAACTCACAGATATTCATTAGAAGATATACATAAAGGCATGGAGATTATGAGGGATAAGACAGAGGATTATGTAAAGGTTATATTATATGAATTTTGAACTTGTTTTTTTTGAAGATGAGGTAAGAGATGGCTTTTTTGTTCCAGCTGAAATGAAGCACGCATGGGCAGCAGAGCTGGAAGTATTGTCAGAGGTTGACAGAATATGTAAAAAGTACAATATACAATATTATGCAGACTGGGGAACATTACTCGCAATGGTTAGACATGAAGGCTTTATACCATGGGATGATGATCTTGATATTGTTATGAAAAGAGAAGATTATAAACGTTTTCTTGAAGTTGCACCTAAGGAACTTCCAGAAGGGTATTCAGTTTATAATTATAGCAATCATGATGATTTCTGGTTGTTTTTAGCCCGTGTTGTTGGAAAACGAAGAATATGTTTTGAAGATGATCATCTTAGAAGATTTCATGAGTTTCCATATATTGCTGGTGTAGATATATTTGTACTTGATTATGTATCAAGAGATGAAAAAGAGGAGCGTACAAGAGATAAAAATGCGATGTATTTACTTGCACTTGCTGATTACATCGGAGATGGCAGGTGTGATGATATATCGGTAAAACAGTGGCTTTCAATACTTGAAGAAAAGTATAATATAACAGTTACATATGTAGAGGACAGAAAAGAATTAAAAAGAAAGTTATATGGGGAAGTTGAGAAGCTTTTTGCTAAGTTTGGTAAGGATGAAGCTGACAAGATAACCCAGTTGTTTCCTTTTGGTGTGAAGGATAATAGGTTATGGGTACCGAAGGAATATTATGAAGAAGCGATAGAACTGGGTTACGAGAATACTACAATCCCAGTTTCTTTAAGATATTGTGAGATGCTTAGTAAAAAGTATGGCGATTATATGAAGCTTGTCAGAAATGCCGGAGGACATAATTATCCATTCTTTGAAAGCCAGAGAAAACAGCTCCAGGCAGTGCTGGATTTTGATATGCCGGAATACAGGTTTGATTATAGTCAGCTAAGAGATAATAACAGAAATAATAACAATGATATAATAGATAATGCTAATAGAGTGGCATCTATAGTACATAGTGATGGACAAGTATTTTATGGATATAAGAAAGACATAGTAGCTGCATTAGAAAAACTACAATACGGTTATATAAAGCTAAGTGCGTTTTACCAAAGTTTTGATACAGTATGCAGCACAGATACCGGGAATATCCAGTCAGTGTTACAGGAATCACAGCAGGCGGCAATTGAGCTAGGAACGGCTATTGAAAGTATGAAAGGTGAAAATGTATCAGTAGTCAGTAAGCTGGAAGATTATTGTGAATTATTGTATCAGCAGGCAATGGACATATACAATTTACATTATAATGCATCAATAAAAAAATTGCTGGATAAGATAGATAAGTGGGTTAAGATTGAAATTCTGAATCGCACAGAAATTGTCTTTATTGTATACAAGGAAAGCCAATGGAAATATATAGAGAAAATATATAATGATTATAATTGCAACAATGACAATGATGGCAGCGTGAACATTGATTGTTATGTCATGGTTGTGCCATATTATTATAAAAGATATGATGGAACTTATATTGAAAAGAAATATGAAATGGATGCTTTTATAAGATTGCATAATAATGTTAATTTTATAGATTATAGTGAATATAATCTGTCAAAGCATCATCCAGATGCTATATATATCCAGAATCCATATGATGAATGGAATGCAACATTAACATTACCACCAGAGTTTTATAGTAGAAGCCTAAGAGATTGTACGGAAAAGCTTATATATATACCGCCATTTTTTCTTGAAGAGTTTACAAGGGAATGTGAACGGGAATTTTATAATATGAAGTATTATTGTACGATGCCAGGCGTTGTATGTTCAGATATAGTGTATGTGCAGTCTGATAATATGAGACAGCTGTATATAGATAAGTTATGTGAATTTGCCGGGGAGAGTACAAGGGGTATATGGTCTGGTAAGATAAAAGCAGATGAAAGTGTATACACCTATGCAAAGGAGTACGATAACAAAAAGTCATATAATAAGGACGGGCAATGTAAAATTAAAATACATAAAAAGAAAATTGCATTTTATGTGCAGGCAGGAGTGCTTATACAATATGGTGATGAAGCAATCGATAAATTAAAGAGAGTTATTGATATATTTAGTACATATAAAGATGATATTGAAGTTTTATGGGTGTTAGATGATGTTCAGGAGAGATATCTTGAGGCTGGAAGAGAAAGCTATTTTATGTTATTTGATGAATATGTCAGATTAAAGAATGAATATCATAAGCATGGCATAGGAGCAATGATTTATAGAAGTGATATAAGCATTGATGAAATTGTAGAAAAATGCGATGCATATTATGGCTGTGAGAGTCATATTGCACTTGAATTTAGTGTAAATAAGAAGCCAGTTATGATACTATCGGTGGATTGCTGATAGTATCATAACTAGCATCTGTCATAGCAATGTATATATAGAAATTAGCAAGAGAGCATGTCTGAATATTCCTGCATAAAGATATCACGTGTTTTATAGTATTCAGACAGCTCAAGTATTCCGTCATCATGGAAGCACCATGGCTCGTCAGCTGGAAGTACCATGACCTTATATCCGGCTTTCCTGAATTCAAAGCTTTGGGAGATATCGTAATAATCCCACCCTTTAAATATATCGTCTCTCCATGGGATATCATATTGCGTTGCCATAAGTAAGCCATCTATAGCTTCAACCTCTGTAGGTGAGGTTATTTCACCGATAGCAGCCTTGACTGTATGATATATGCAGTTAGAAACAAGCTTGCCAACACGGTTTCCAAGCCACATGACACAGGATGGATCAAGTTGTGGTGTGCCGATAATGCCTATCATTCCAGTAGCTTTATCATTAAATCCTTTTAATAAACAGTTAAGAAAATCTTTGTTTATTATGAAAGTATCCTGATGCAGATATATTTTATATTTTGCATCAGATGAGAGCATACCACGGTTATAACCTGAGGTTATAGAGGCTGCATCTCGTATTACTTTTATTTCTATTTCGTACCCTTCAGGTATTGTCAGGTTGTTGATATATTTTATACACTCGTGCTCATACTGTGGATTATTGGAGCACATTATAAAGCAGAATTTATAAGGATTCATTGTTCATTCTCCATGTTTTTAAAAAGTTCATTCAGAATATCAGCGTTTTCTGACATTCCAGATAATCTAAGGTTGTGGGTTAATATTTCCATGATGTATGTTTTGTCAACAGCTATTGTGTATATGAGTTTAAATAATGCGATTAACGATATTTCGTTGTTGCTGATTTTTTCAATAATTGTTTGTATAGCTGTTGTTCTTTCAACATCATATTCTATATTAAGTATTAGAAATTTGTAATATTGTACTTTGTTTATGAGTGCATTAATATCAGGAGCATTATTCATAAACTTTACTGTAGATACCTGAGAGTTGAATTCTGATGCTGTTATGTCGGCAGCGTAAATACAGTAAGCAATATCAGAAACACTGTAAAAAGTTTTCATTATAGTCTGATTGTTAAGAAATGTGCAAAGTGTGTATATGGAATTATCTGTATTGACAGATAAGAACTGGTTAATTGAACTTCGCAGCGATGTGAGTTCATCTGAATGAAGGAAATACCATTCATTTATATTATTAATATCAGATTGCACATATTGTTCGGTATAATTAGTAATCATATAATCTCCATGTTTATATATCTATATATTTATAGTATAATAATATTGCTTGTGTGTCAAAAGTAATAAAAGTAATAAAAGCGATAAAAGAATTATAAGAGAAGGGAAAGAATAATTATGGCATCCAATCATGAATATATTGCAGAACTTGTAAGTAACCAAAGCTGGGATGAATGTTACAGTGAAATCATAAAAGGATTAAAGCAAAACTATAGGGATTATGAGCTTTATTTTGCATTGGGAGAGTATTATTTAAGTAAAAATATTAATCAGGCGTATCTGTGTTATGAAAATGCGTTATTCTATTGTGATAATGAAACAGATAGGGAATATATAGAGGGTGTTCTGCTGGATATAAAAGAGAAGGGTGTAAATGTTAAGCCATACTCTATAGTTATAGTTTCGTATAATTGTATAGATATAATGCAATCATGTATAAAGAGTATCAGAGATAATAATGATGTAAACGCAAATGAGTTAATTGTTGTTGATAATAATTCAAGTGATGGTATATGTGAGTGGTTAGAAAAGCAGAATGATATTATACTTATAAAAAACAAGGATAATAAGGGCTTTGGGGCAGCCTCTAATCAGGGGATTAAAGCAGCAGCACCAGATAATGATATATTTTTGTTAAATAACGATACAATAGTTGTACCTAATTCAATATTCTGGTTAAGGATGGGATTGTATGAGAATGATAGGGTCGGAGCTGTAAGCTGTGAATCTAATTTTGCAGCAGGACAAATGATAGATAAGGAATATAATAGTTTAGAAGAGTATCTGGAATATGGAGTACAGAATAATATACCAGATATAAATCCATATGAGAAGAAGGCGTGGTTATCAGGTTTTGCAATTATGTTTAAAAGGATGGCATTAGATAATGTCGGACTTTTAGATCTAAGATATGGCATGGGATATTATGAAGATAATGATATATGTATAAGATTACAGTATGCAGGATATCAGTGTATATTGTGCCATAACAGTTTCATATTTCATTGGGGTTCACAGTCGTTTAAAAAAGATATAGATAAGCAGAATACTTTATTGGATATTAATAGGGAAAAATTTATAGATAAATGGGGATTTGATTTGAATTATTATAGTAATTCAAGAAATGATATGCTGAATTTCATCGAAGCTGATAGAAGTGAAAATATAAAGGTTCTGGAAGTAGGATGTGGATGCGGGGCTACACTTTCAAAAATAAAATATTTATGGCCAAACGCAGAGGTTGCAGGAATAGAGTTATTAGATAATGTTGCTAGAATTGGTGCGAATAATTATGATATTATCCAGGGAAATATAGAAACAATGCAGCTGAACTATCAAAAAGAATATTTCGATTATGTTATATTTGGCGATGTGATAGAGCATTTATTTAATCCTGAAGAAACTTTAAAAAAGATTAGAGCTTATATGAAGAATGATGGACATTTAATAGTTAGCATTCCCAATATTATGAACATTACTGTTTTATTACCATTATTAAGAGGTGAATTCAGGTATATGGATTATGGTATTCTAGACAAAACACATGTTAAGTTCTTTACAATAAAATCGGCAGTTGAGATGATAAATAAGAGCGGGTTTAAATCAGAAAGCTATGTATGTATATTAAATGAAATGCTTGGAATCAATATTCCAGATAGTCAGAAAAAGGAATTTTATAAAGCATTAAGTTGTATTACAGGTGTGGCAGATGAGAAACAATTTGAAACATATCAGTATATTATAAGGGCAGATATAGAAAAATAGTTGTATATGGAATTTGAAATTATAAGAAAATTATAAGAGATTAGTATGTCAAATATAAACAATTATGGAAAAACATATGCGATATTGTACTGTAGGTGGCGGACAATTACATGTTATATTTTTAGATAGGAAGATGAAAATGAATAGAGAAGCATACAACATTATTATTTTAGGAAGTGGTTCACTATTAGATTTATTGTTTTATGGTATGGAGATATCGAATTATTCTTTTAATATATGTGGTATCTATGATGAAAAAGATGAAATACTTAGCTATAGAGGTATAAGTGTGTCAAATATATGCAATTTAAATGAATTAAAAAATTCAGAGATAGATTTTGTTTTTAATTGTTTAAGTTATAGGGTTGAATTTGAAAAGTTACTTATGGAGTATTTCTCTGTTGAGAAAGTAAAGCGATTAGAAGAAATAGAGATATTTTTA
>OIWS01003480.1_pt1 | contig 11170 bp, 3 predicted proteins | sample 1587611 | NCBI WGS metagenome assembly OIWS01 (sample SAMEA3888919, study PRJEB22519) | human gut metagenome | biome: human gut; feature: human-associated habitat; material: faeces | place: Denmark | collected 2010 | reverse complement strand
GCGCCGCGTTGCGGTCGAGCCCGGTCTCGTTTTCCATCTGCACGATGCAGTGCTCGAGCAGCTCGCGCTCGTTCTCGTCGAGATCGAGCACCTGCGCCAGATCATCGCCGCCCTCAATGAGCTTGGCCGCGCAAAAGCGCGCCGGCACGCCGATGCGGTCGGCATGGTCGGCGATGATGTGCACGACCGCATGGATGCAGCGGTGCACGGCGGAATCGTCCGAGCAGAAGTCCGTCACCTTCGGCAGCGTGCGGCTGCGCGCGACGCTCAGCGCCTGATCCACGAGCTCGGACACGCCCTCCCCCTTCGCCGCCGAGATCGGCACGACGGGGATGCCCAGCGCATCGCTCATCTTCTGCACGTCGATCGCGCCGCCGTTGGCACGCACCTCGTCCATCATGTTCAGCGCCAGCACCATCGGTACGCGCAGCTCAAGCAGCTGCAGCGTGAGATAGAGGTTGCGCTCGATGTTCGTGGCGTCAACGATGTTGATGATGCCGTCCGGCTTTTCATTGATGATGAAATCGCGCGAGACGATCTCCTCCTGCGTGTACGGACGCAGCGAGTAAATGCCCGGCAGGTCGACGACGGAGCAGCCCTTCTCATCGCGCATCTCGCCCATTTTCTGGTCGACGGTCACGCCCGGGAAATTGCCCACGTGCTGGTTCGAGCCCGTGAGGGCGTTGAACAGCGTCGTCTTGCCACAGTTCTGGTTGCCGACAAGTGCAAAGATCATGCCGACACCCCCTCGACCTCGATCTTCTCCGCCTCTTCGATGCGCAGCGTCAGCTCGTACCCGCGCACGCGGATCTCGATCGGGTCGCCCATCGGCGCCACCTTTTGCAGCGTGACGCGTGTGCGGGGCGTGAGCCCCATGTCCAGCAGGCGGCAGCGCAGCGGGCCGTCCCCACCGACCGCCGTGATGACGCCTGAAGAACCGATTTTCAGTTTATCCAATGTCATTGCTTTTGCCTTTCCGTATAGATTGCATTCCCTTTACGATAAAATAGGTGTAGCACGCGGCAGCGGGGTTTGTCAAGTATATGACAGGAATTTCCGCACTTTTTACGGAATTTTCGCGAAAAAATGTGTGTGCGCCAACCAAAAATCCCGGAGCGGCATTGCCGCTCCGGGATGTCCCGTTTTGGGGCTTTGGGGGTTGTGCGCCCGCGCCGTGATTACGGCGTTTCGCCTTCTGCGGGCGTTTGCACCGTTTCTGGCTTCACCGTTTCAACCGGCTGCGCGCTGGGTGCAGGGGAAGCGCTCGGCTCCTCGGGCGAAGAGCTGGGCTCCTCGGGTGAGGCACTGGGCTCGACCGGAGCGCTCGGCGCACTCGGTACATCCGGTGCATCCGGCTCATCCGGCTCGTCCGGCGTCAGCGGGAGCACCTGCATCATGTACTCCGCCATCATCATCGCAAACTGCTCGCGCGTCGCCGCGCCCTGCGGATCGAGCAGCGCCTCGCGGCCGACTGCGACACCGGAGATCAGGCCCTCGGCGACCGCCCATGTCATGGGCTCCTTCGCGAAATTGGAAACTTTGCCCATGTCTGCAAAGGCCGACAGGTCGCCATACACATTCATGTCACAGCCCTTGAACGCTGCGTACTCATACAGGATTTTTGCGACCTGCTCGCGCGTTGCATCGCCGTCCGGGTCAAACTTGCCGTCGCCGATGCCGGCCACGATCTTGTTCTCCGCCGCCCAGATCACCGCGTTGGTGTACCATCTGTTGTCCGCAACGTCACGGAACAGATTCTCCCCGGTGACGGCGGGCTCACCCTCGAGCGTATAAAGGATCTTGACGATCATTGCGCGGGAAAGCTTGGTCATGGGCTCAAAGGTCGTCGCGCTCGTGCCGAAGAAGAGCTTGTGCGCAACGACATAGTCGATCGCGCCGTGTGACCAGTAGTCGGTCGACGGCATGTCGCTGAAGATGTGGCCCGGGCAATGCTGATCGCCGGAGCACGGGATGCGCAGCGGATCCTGCCGCTCACAGACCGTGCAGTAGCCGCCGACATAGTGATGCCTTGCCGGGATGCGCTTTGAGCCTTCCAGCGTCGTGCCGCACACAGCGCAGACGATGCCGCCCGCCGTGCCGTCCTCCGTGCAGGTCGCCGGAACGATCTCCGTCGCCTTCGGCGTATGCGGCTTCATCGGAACCTCTGTCTGCGCAACGAGCGTCTCGCCGCAGACGGAGCAGTGCTTGCCTTCCGTCAGGCCGGTCTGCGTGCAGGTCGCATCCTTCGCCGGGTCGATCACTTCCTTGTGGCCGAGCGCCGGGATGCTCTCGTACATGATGTTGCCGTTTTCACAGGTGTAGGTACGCACGCCGTTCTCGGTGCAGGTCGGCTCCTTGGTCACGACGCCATCGTCCCACGTATCGTTGAACTCTGCGCTCATCTTTGCGATGCGCGCGCTCAGCCACGTGTTAAGATCCTTGACGGTGTCGCCGTAGGTCGTTCCGTCGGGCCAGAAGTGATTGTCCGAGCTCGGCTTGCCGACGCGGACCAGCGGCCACTGGCGGTAGTTCATCGCGGCGCTGGCCGAGATGTGATCGTAATACCCCTGAACCTTGCCGTTGTCGCCGACAAGCGCCTGCGCCTGTGCAAGGAAGGTGTTGTGATAGTAGTTGTTCACCGCAGCGCGGAAGCCGGGGATCTGGGTGAGTGCCTGGACAAGATAGCGGCCGTTGATGAAGGTGTTGTCCGACGTGATCACGCCGGACCAGCCGCCGCCGCCGGTCAGCTCCATGTCCCAGACGGGGCCGGCGTACATGAGGCCGTCCACGTCCTTATAGAAGAAGAACGAGGAGTAGAACGCGTCAGAGTTGCCGGAGAGGTACTGGATCAGGTAAGCCTGAACCAGCGAGTTCAGATCGCAGTACTCATAGTAGTACTTGCCGGTCTGCGCGTTGTAGCCGGTATAGTTGCCATCGGCATCCTGCGCGTAGACGGCATCTTCAAACTCCTGATAGTACTCGCTGATGTAGGCCATAGCGTCCTTGCCGCACCACTCGGGGCTCTTGACATTCATCGCGGAGCCCTTGCCGGTGATGAAGCCGCTGGCCTCGTCATACTTCGGATTGTAGCTGTCGTCGAGCTTCGTGCCGTTGAGCTCCAGCAGGTAGCCGCCGGTGATGTTCTCCGGCTCGGTCAGGCCGGTGGTGTACTGGTAAGTCTGGCCGTACTTGTTCTCGGCCAGTGCCGTGGAAGCGTTCTCACCGTAGCTGGGGTTGCACGCCTCGTAGGCTTTTTCCATGTCAGTGATGTTGACGCCCGTCTTGTTGACGGAGTTTTTCTCACTGACGATGTATGTGCCGCGATACACGCCGTCGTAGTACAGATCCACCCAGTCGGTGCTGGCCGTGTACGGCATGCCGAGCGACTTGGCAAGATCCTTGAACATCTTGTCGCGCATGAGTGTTGCGTCGTGGGAGCCGGCGAGCAGGGTCCATGTCTTGACCTTCTCGCCGCAGGCGATCAGGTCGGACTTGCCGTCGAGTTTGATCTGGTAGGACTTCTTCTCGGCGTTGGTGAAGGTGGTGTTGCCGCGTGCCTTGAGCTGCGTGAGCGCACCGTCATACACGGTCTTGCCGTCCTTGTCTACGACGAGCAGCTTGCCGGTCGCGATGTTGGACTTGCTGGCATCAACAAAGTCTCTGCCCTGTGTGGCCGGATCGTCACTCGTGATGTAGAGCGCGTTGATATTGGCCGACTGTGCAATGTGCACGACCGCAGCCTTCTGGCCGTTGACGAGAACCGCAAGATCATACAGGCCGTCCTGCGCATCCGCCAGCTTGGTGACGTTCACGGCAGCACCGTCGAGCGTCTGCGTGCCCTTCGTGCCCTGCAGCTCGATCTTGAGTGCGTCGCTGTTCTGCGTCGTGACCGTCAGGGCGAGCTTGCTCAGCTTCGCACTGGCCGGCAGGAACAGATACTGATCTGCACCGGACTGCATGCCGGAGATCGTCTGTCCATCGACCGTCGCACAGATGTCCTTGAACTGTTCGGACGGCGCGAACTGGTCGGCGTTGAGTGTCGTTGCGCTGATAACACTGGAATAATGCTGAGAATTGAACCATGTGTCGCCGACCTTCGTGCAGCCGTATACGCGGAAGCTGTACGCCGTCGACGGGTTCAGGCCCGTGGCCACGCAGCTGGTCTGCGAGGTCACTTCCAAGACCTCCCAGGTATTTCCGCCGTCGCTGCTGATCTCCACGCGGTAGTTCTCAGCACCGGGAGCCGGATTCCAGCCGACGGTCAGACGCTTCTGACCGACATCCGTCACCGCAACACCGGAGACGACCGGCGGAACGATCTCATACTGTGCGGACACGATGCCATAGTAATCGCCCATGCCGCGGATCGTCACGACGCCATAGCCGACCTTGGTGTTGTTGGAATAGGAAACATAGCCGTCAACACCCGCGTCGCTGGTCTTGACTGTCAGCTTCTGTCCCTCGTAGGTGGCCTCCACATAGCACGGTGTGCTGCCGCCCTTATAGGTGGCCGGCCACGTCTTGACCGTTGCCTTGGAGATGTCCCTGCCCACGAAGCCGCACTTCGTGCAGACATGGTTGTCATCCCACTTATGGCCCTCCGGCCAGAGAGATGCGCTGTGATGAACGGCGCCGCAGGTCTTGCAGGTGGTCTCCAGCCAACCGTACTGCGTGCAGGTACGGGTGTCGACCGTCTCAGTCACGTGGGCGATGCCGTCATCGCCGAAGTGGTACATCTTCTCGCCGATCTGCTGCCAGCCGGTGACATAGTCGCCAGCCAGGAAGTACATCTGCTGTTCGGTGCCCTCAACGGTCATCCAGCCGGTGTACTGCGCGTCCTTGACGTCGATCAGCTTGCCGCAGACCGCACAGGCAGACTTGCCATTCTGGTAGGTCGTCAGCTGGTGGCCCTTCGAGCAGCGGGACTGCAGCGTCGTGGAATCGACCACACGGCCGTCCTTGCTGTCGTAAGCGGTGATCGTCATTTCCTCGCCGTTGGCCGTGACGTACAGGATCAGGCCCTCGTAAGCCTGCTCCTTGTAGGCAAACGAGAAATCGGAAGTCATCGCATAGTTGACGTTTTTGGACTTCTCGCCCAGATCGCCGCAAATGAAATAGGTCACGCCGTTTTCGGTAACGGCCGCGCCGTCCTTGGCCATGATGCGCGCATAAGAGTGGTCATGGCCGGAGAAGACCACGTCGATGCCGGCAGCCTCTGCCGCGGCCGGGATCTGCTCATGGAACCGCTCGCTGCCGCCCTTGGCGTTCGTGTAATACGGCGGCTGGTGGATGGACAGGACCTTCCACATGCAGGTGCTCTGCGCCGCGTCCTGCTTGAGCCATTCGCAGGCTGCGCTCAGGTCGGCGCCGTTGTTGATGACGGCGACGTAGACATCGCCGTACTCCATGGAGTAGTAGTCCTTGCTCGGAAGCTGAAGGATATTGCTGGCAGTGCTGCCGCTGAAGTCGCCGTAGTACTCATGGTTGCCGAGCGTGTGGATGAAGTCCACGTTCGGGAACGTGTGGTTAAACGCCTCCTGCATCTCGGCCCACATGGCGTAGTTGGTGCCGTTGTCGACATAGTCGCCCGTCTGGAGGCCGAAATCGACCTGCTTGTCCTTGACGAGATCGCCGAGCGCGTCGAGAATCGCGATGCTCTCGGCATCCGCCTCACGGTCACCGGACATCTGCGTGTCGCCCATGACGACGAAGGCCGTGGTGTCCTGCTGCGCCGCGTTCGTGCGGAAGGTGTGCAGCTCGGACCATGTGCTGCCGTCGCCGACGCGGAACTCATAGTCCGTGCCGGCCGTCAGGCCCGTAAGCTGAATGGTGTTGATATAAGCCGCATCCTTGGAGGTGGAGAAACCGGTGAGCGTAGAGGTGCCATCGGCCGTCTGCCAGGCATCCGTGCCCTTGACACGGTACTGCGCGACTGCCTTGCCGCCCGTGCTGAGGCCGGACAGCCAGCTGATGTTCTGGCTCGTGCTGCTGCCCTGAACGGCGTTGAGATGGACGGCGGTATACTCCGTGCCGGCAGCGTCTGCCAGAACGGTGACCTTCGTCGCCTCGGCGACGCCCTTCGTGCCGACAGCCGTGAGCACGCAGACCGTGCCGGCGTCCTTGGTCTTCATGGCATCGGTCTCGAGCAGGCCGTTGGCATCGGTCTTGCCGATCTCCGCGCCGTCGAGCGACACAGTCACACCGGCGGCGGGACTGCCGTCCTTTTCATAGACCGCGATCACGCTGGACATGCCGACCGCCTGCGGGCCGGGCTGGATGCTGTAGTACGCCGACAGCGGCAGACGCACCGCCGCCTGGGCCGCCGTATAGGCCTCGCCATTCGCCGCGGTGAGCGCGATGTTGGACACCGTGTACGTGAACTGGTTGACCGTCGTGTCCAGACCGGCGTCGATCTTGAAGGTCAGTGTGGCCAGCTCGCCCTCGACCGGGGCCGCCGACTCAAGGTGCAGCGTCAGCATGGCCTTCTTAAAGCCGGTCTTGGTATACACCAGTTTGCCGGTCACACCGTTGGCATAGGTCACCGTCGGCTGACCGATGTCATCGTTGAGGTTGAGCATCGTGATGTCCGCGGAGCGGATCTTGCCGTCCGCCGCGACCGTCAGCGTATAGTCGCTGCCGAGCGGGACGAAGTCCGAGCCGCTGACACTGACCGTGGCCGTGTCCTGCATATCGCCGGCAACGACAAAGGCCGTGGTCTTTTCGACCGTGTTGCCAAACGCATCGGACACGGAGACCGTCATGGTGTGCTTGCCGTTCTGGAGCGTCAGACGCACGGTCGCATTCGTGTCGGAATTGTCCGACTGGAGCTCCTCGCCGTCGATCTTGATGACCGTTGCCTTGGCATTGATGCCGGAGCGGTTCTGACCGTCCACATCGTCATACGAGGCGACCGCTTCGATCGAGTTGGAGTTGATGACGGTGGAGCCGTCGTCCGCAAGCGTCTGGCCGTTGATCGTCATGTCGTGGATGACCGGGTTGTCCAGATCGTCCAGGTTTGTGCCATAGACGGCGCGATAGTTATCGAAGTAGATGGTGCCGTTGCGCCGCCCAGCGCCCGCATGTCCCATCATATCGTCGACCTTTGCTGGCTGATAGGACAGCCAGAACACACCTGCGCCGGGGATGATGCTCAGCGGGTGCTCCTCATCCTGATATTGCCAAATATCTTGAATATTTGCCGAGCAGTACATCCACCCGGTCCAGTCAATGATCGTGGAGGGCTCACCATTTGCGCCCTTATGCGAGAGCATGTACCACTTCGTACTGTAGTCTTCGCCGTTCCAGTATTCAATATCCGCATAGAGCGAATAACACGGCGTGTTTTCCGGTGCATAGATCCAGACGCCGATCTCCGTGGGCGTGCCCTCGATCTTGATCTGGTCGCCGCAGTAGCGAACATAGAAGTTGGAGTTTTTCGACCCGTCATAAGACTCGTAGTCATAGTTCAGCTCCATGGCGTAGTCGCCGAAGCGCACTTGACCGCCCTCGGCCGCCGTCGTCATCTTCAGGTCGCCGCAGCGATACTGCGTGATAGAGTTGTTCGGCCAGAGGTAATAGCTATAGCCGTTGGCGCGGAAAATGTCTGCAGCCGGAACTTTGCTGTCCCAGTTGCCCGTGAAGCGGTAGGGCGCAGAGAGCTCCGCCGTCGTCGGATTGTCGGAATACGTGCCGCCGGTCGTGACCGTGATCGGGGACACATTGCCGATGTAGCCGTGGTCGGGATTCATGCCGTTATCCACGTAAGTGGATTTGCCCCAGTGGTAGTGCGCGCAGGTCTGGCGCTGGCCGTTGATGGGCTCAAAGTCCATGAGCGTCACCGGCAGCTTGCCGATCTCCACACCGACCTCCGCCGACTTGGAGCGATCGTTTGCGTAAGTAACCGTGACGGTCGCGTTCATCGTGCCGCTGCCGGTACCGGCCACGAACGTGTTGCCGTCCATGTGGCCGACGTCATTATCCGGCACACCGGCCGTCTTGGACTTGATCGTCCATTTGAAGTCACCGGGCTTATAGGCGATGTCCACACCGTCACACTTGGCGACAAGGCCGAGATCGGATGTCGCGCCAAAGTCCAGCGACACGGACGAGCTGCTGAAATACAGGTCCGTGATGTCCGCGATCTTCACGCTCGTCGTGCCCTTGACGGTGCCGTCCACAAGCAGACGCGCCGTCACATCACCCTTATAGTTCTTCGCGGGCGTGAACAGACCGTTGGCGTCGATCGTGCCGCTCTTGGCGTCCGCGACCGTCCAGGTCACATTCTCCGGGAGCGCGGCCTCGCCGCCGTTTTTATCCACGCCGATGGCCGAGAACTGGATCTGGCTGTTGGGCGTGTAGACCGTGTTGTTCGGGGAAAGGGAGGCATGATCGAACACGCCGTCACTCTCCGCCGTGGAGACCAGCAGCAGGGCGCTGGCGACCGTGCGCTCCACACCGTCGGACGGGCGGTTGCGGACCTGAAGCTCCGTGGTACCCTCGCGCTTGGTGGCGCAGGTGGCGGAACCGCCGCCGTCGAGGAAGATCGCATTCACCACGCCCTGCGCATACAGGAACGAAACCTCCTCATCGATCGTCATGCCGACCGAGTACGGGCTCTGGCGGCCGTCGGCCAAGAAGGTCACGACCGTGCCGTCCGCCTTGATGCCGATGCAGTTGCGCGGCATGAGGTCCGGATTCCCGTTGTAGCAGGGCTGTCCATCCTTGATCAGATAAAACGGGCCGGAAATCGCTTCCAGAACGTCGGAGCAGTCCGCCCCGGCGTCACGGATGGCATAGGTACCGTCCTTCAAAACCGCAAAATACGGCTCGTTGGCAACACCGTTATTCTTCTGAATGAGGTTGCCCTCCATGATGAGGTAACCGAGCGGCTGCAGCGTCTGCATGTTGTAGTAGTCGCCGTTCATGGCCATGATGACGTTGCCGCCGGTAGCCTTAGTATAGTTAGCAGCCTGCAGCGTGGTCTTTTCCATGCTCCAGGCCAGATTGGCCGCCTTGTCCTTGCGGGACGCGGGCGTGCTGCCTTCTGTATAGTAACCGTTGTACGAGGCCTTGAATGTCGCCTTCGCACCCGGTGCAATCGTCGTCATAAAACCGGCGATCTGTGCATTGCCTTCCTTCGTATTCAGGAAGATGTCAGATTCCGTCACGCCGTCGATCAGCGTGTAATCCGTCTGACTCACAAGGATCTTACCGCTGGCAGGTTCGACGGGGTCTACGGTGTTCGCAGCCAGCGCCTGCGGGGCAATGAGCGTCAGCGTCATCAGGACGGCCAACACAAAAGCCCACGCTCTGTTCGCGAATCGGGTCGCTTTCACGACTCACATCAGCTCCTTTTCTGTAGTTTCCTCTCTAAATTTGTCAGCTCGATGTATGAAAAAAGAAGAGATGAGGTTTTCCCATCTCTTCTTTGTGCTTTGGGGTCTATGATTTGTCTATTAGCAACCGAAGTCCTGATAGAAAAACATGTAATTTTCAGTGAGCTCCTTACTCCGCGAACGCGTTGTACAGGAACTCAACAGCCTCGGCACGGTTGCAGACCTTGTCCGGGCTGAACGTGGTAGCGCTGGTGCCGACAGTCAGACCGTTGGCCCATGCCCACTGCACTTCGTTGTAGTACCATGCGCTGGCCGGAACGTCAACAAACGGCATATTGTCCGTTGCGCCGTCCGACAGCAGACGCACGAGGAAGCAGACCATCTCGGCACGGGTGCATTCCTTAGCCGGGCTGAAAGTCGTGCTGGTCGTGCCGGCAACGATGCCCGCCTCATAGGCCCACAGGAGCGCATCCTCGTACCAGGCAGCGCCCGGAACGTCGGTGAACGGAACAGCCTTGATGGTCGCGGTCGGCTTGCCGGCGGCGTTCCACAGGAACTCGACCATCTGCGCGCGGTTGCAGGCTTCAAGCGGCGCAAACACCGTCGGGGTCATGCCGGCGGTCACACCGTTCTTGACGGCCCACATCACGGCGTCATAGTACCAGGCGCCCTCTGCCACATCGACGAACTTCATTTCAGGCTCGACCGGCTGGGACGGCTGGGACGGCTGGCTCGGGGTGGACGGCGCGGTCGTGCCGGACGGTGCCGACGGCATCGACGGGGCAGACGGGGCCACGCCCGCAAGAGCAGTCGTGGCGAGCAGGCAGACTGCCACCAAAAGCGTCAATACGACTGTCAGGATTTTTTTCTTGGACATGCTTTTTTCCTCCGTTTAAAAATAATTGCAAATTCCTGTCATTGGATGCTGGAATTCCATGCTTCCAGACGAGTTAGAATTCAACACTGTCATCGTATCACAAGGTCTTCCATATTTCAAGCCCATTTCGGACAAAACATCCGGTTTTTGTACCGGTTTGTGCATGCGGGTGTCCCTCCGCCGCGCCCGGCGCTCTCAAGCCCCCCGCATAGCCCAGAACACGCGCACCGCCGCTCCTGCCGATTTGGTTTGACACACGGATGCGCATACACTTATAATAAACCACGGCATCGTCCAGACGCGCGGCAGCGATGCCGTTTTGATGCCGGAACGATGTAATTTTGACCCGAAGGAGGCGGTAGCATGATCCAGATCCTGATCGTGGACGACGAAAAGCCGATCTGCGACCTGATCCAGATGAGCCTGACCCGCGCGGGCTACCGGTGCACGTGCGTGTACGACGGTCTGGCCGCGGCGGACATTCTCGAGCGCAATGTCTTTGACCTCATCCTGCTCGACGTGATGCTGCCGAACGCCGACGGCTTTGAGCTCATGGAATACATCCGCCCGCTGGGCATCCCGGTCATTTTTCTGACCGCGCGCGGCTCGGTCGACGACCGGGTGCGCGGCCTGCGCATGGGCGCGGAGGATTACATCGTCAAGCCCTTCGAGGTGCTCGAACTGCTTGCGCGCGTGGACGTCGTGCTGCGGCGCTACAACAAGACCGACGCCGTCATCGAGATCGGCGGGCTGCGCATCGACACGCGCGCCATGCAGGTCTGGCGCGGCGCGGAGGAGATCGCGCTCACGCACAAGGAATATGACCTGCTGCTGTTTTTTGCCCGCAACCCCGGCACCGCGCTCTACCGCGAGACGATCTATGAGCACGTCTGGGGCGGCGAGTACAGCTACGGCAGCAAGACCGTGGATCTGCACATCCAGCGGCTGCGCAAAAAGG
>OIWS01003475.1_pt1 | contig 11186 bp, 10 predicted proteins | sample 1587611 | NCBI WGS metagenome assembly OIWS01 (sample SAMEA3888919, study PRJEB22519) | human gut metagenome | biome: human gut; feature: human-associated habitat; material: faeces | place: Denmark | collected 2010 | reverse complement strand
TTATCAGCATTGTGTATCCACCTACCACCCCGGCTTTCAGCCACCCCTCCTTCCCCGGAAGGAGGGGAATGGAAGATACTACCGACTTGTTAAACAGCCTCTTATTTCTTTATAAAAGACCTGTTATTATAAACTCTTTTGACAAATACGCTCGAACAAGAAAATCAGAACGCAACCCACCGCATAGCAGGCAATGTCTTTCCAATCGAACGTAGATCCGAGAATAATTTTTGCCGCCCGGTTCGTAATCCCTAAGGTTTCCACCAACTGAAAGTATTGCATCACTTCTATAAAGCAGGCAAAAAGAAATACATAGAACGGCATTCTCGGAATCCCCGTTGGCAGAAATATACGGACAAAACTATACACAAGCACAACCACCAGTACATCTCCAATGTAAGGACGGACAAAATTATCACATACGTACAAAGCTATCAATACCTCTATACAAAATATTACCAGAAAGCTGATAATGTAAAATATCCTTTTCTTCATCCTTCTCTTACTCACAGGGTTAAAAATCCGTTTTGATCTGCAAAGGTACAACTTTTTGTTTCTCCGTCAAATACTTCCAGTACCGGACAGGCATATCCTGCTTGTGCTTTCTCGGATTCATACGTTCCTTGATGCAGATAGCCTTGAAGTACGTTTTCCAAAGTTGCTGGAAAAGTTTTTCATCCTTATCCATAAGGCTCTCGTCCAGCATTCCCGTTATCAGGTGAGCTTCGCGGCTGTCGTCATCGAAGGAAATCAGCGTCACCTCCTGCAAATCATAATAAAAACCGTAGCGGCGTTTCATATCATAAATAATCCACTTCTGATTGGCAAAGCGGTCTTTGAAATGCTGCACCGTAAGCGGCAGAGCATTATACTGCGGTTCGAAAGCCGCGAAAAACGTGCCGTCCGCCGCCTTCTGAAAACGGACAAACTGCATTATATGCACACGCTCACCGTCCACCTTCTTCCAAATCTGTGCAAGCCGGAGGACGTCCGGATCGGCAAAATTCGTTTCGATAGAACGCGGCGCATCAATCGCCTTGCGGATATAACGGAAAATAAGAATACCGACCTCCGGAAGCTCCGACAGCCAACTCTGCGTGAGACAGCCAAGCGCGGAAGACGAAACCTTCTTCTGCAATCCCCGCCACACACGCGCCGCCTTCTCCTCGTCAGTGACTACGGTGTGCAGATCGTCACAGAATAACGGCAAAGCGTCTCCTTCCGACAGCAGCGCATCGGGAAAGGTCTTGCGGAAGTAAGCGTCGAAAACAGCCGTCAGCAGACCGTCGAAGGTTTTATCGTAGAGGTAGACATTCATTCGCAAAGTTCAATTCATTCGCTAAAATCGAGTAACAGTTGCCGTTCATCCACCTTCTTTTTCGGCTTCGGCAGCAACAGACTGCGTACCCGTTGCGGCGAAAGCTCGTTCACGGTCGCCATTTGGAGAGGCAGTTCCTTGCACGTAATGAAATACTGTGCCTTCTTCATCACCACTCCGATCTTCTTCAATTCATAAAATCCCAGTCGCGAGAAACGGCGGGAAGCGACAATCAGCTTCGCCGATTTCACACCGATGCCGGGCACACGGAGGAGCATTTCGTAATCCGCCTTGTTGATATCGACCGGGAACTGCTCCGGATGACGCAACGCCCACGAGAGTTTCGGATCTATTTCGAGGTCGAGATCGGGATACGCATCATCCACTATCTCATCTACTTTAAACTGATAGAAACGCAGCAGCCAGTCCGCCTGGTAGAGACGGTTTTCACGCACGAGAGGCGGCTGCTTCAATGCCGGAAGACGCTTGTCATACGTATTTACGGAGACGTATCCGGAATAGTAGACACGCTTCATCGTCGGGCGCCCGTAGAGTGCCGACGAGAGGAAAAGAATATCCTTATCCGATTCGGAGGTCGCTCCTACGATCATCTGCGTGCTCTGTCCCGCAGGCGCAAAGCGCGGGGCATGGCGGAACTTCTGCCGTTCCTCCTTACTTTCCAATACTCCCTGCTGGATGTATTTCATCGGGGCGAAAACGCTTTTATGATCCTTCTCCGGTGCAAGCAGTTTCAGGTTTTCTTCTTTGGGGATTTCTACGTTTACACTGAGACGGTCGGCGTAAAGTCCGGCTTCGTTTACCAGTTCGCGACTGGCACCGGGAATGCTTTTCAGGTGGATATACCCGTTGAAACGGTGCACCAGGCGCAAGTCTTTGGCGACACGCACGAGCCGTTCCATGGTATAGTCCGGATTGCGGACAACGCCGGAACTGAGGAACAAGCCTTCGATATAATTGCGACGGTAAAATTCCATAGTCAGCTCTACCAGTTCCGAGACGGAAAACGTGGCGCGCGGGAGGTCGTTGCTGCGGCGGTTCACGCAGTAGGCACAATCGTAGATGCAATAATTGGTAAGCATGATTTTCAGCAATGAGATGCATCGCCCGTCCTCGGCAAAACTGTGGCATATCCCCCAGCCTCCCACCGTGTTGCCCAGCATTCCCGGTTTATTGGAACGCACTGTGCCACTGGAAGAACAGGAAACATCATACTTGGCAGACTCCGCCAGTATCTTCAATTTAGCTAAGACATTTTCGTTCATGACCCCCTTTTTTCGGTTCTTCTGATTACTTCTCCGATTCTTTCGCAAATATACAATTTAATTTGAGAAACCGGCAGAAAAAAAAATTTAGCAAATATATAAGTACAAAATAAGTCAAAAATTAAGAGGCGGGAAGCTATGCTTCAAAAAGAAAAATAATAAATACATTAATTATTACATTATATATTATACAAAGCAAAATATATTTATAATTTTATCACAACAATTATTTTTTAACTACCTTTGCAGGGATTCAAAGAGAATCACACCAACTAATTAAATATTAATTTTTACAAACATGAAAAAAGTCAAAGAGATTGACGATGAGGACGAATGGAGTATTAAAGGTTTCAAATCTTTCTCCATAGCAGCAGTAGAATACTTTCCGGAGTACACCAGCACTGACGCTGCAATCAAAAGAATGCGCCATGACATAGAGAACGACGCGCAATTGCTCGCGGACTTAAAGCCTACGCACTACACCCACAAGACCGCACGCCTCAGCCCCAAACAACAGTGCATACTTTTCACCACCTGGGGACCTCCCGAGATTAAGCTGCGCGGTCATGACGAAACACCGGAAAACCAGAAGTAGGCAAAACACGGAAAAAATGAGTTGAGCGAACTATATAATATAGAATAATATATATTTTTATTTATATATGCACGGTTCGTGGCACGCCCCGTTTTTCAGCACCCGTGCAAAACCCTCATATACAAACGGTTATCATCACAAAGAGGGCGGCACGGTTGGTGGCACGGTCACAGTCCCAAAAACAGAGCCTCTATTTTCCCTAAACAAAGGCTCTATTTCCCCTAAACAGAGCCTCTGTTTCACCGAAATAAAGGCTCTGTTTCACTGAAACGAAGGTTCTGCCTTGACCGGGCAGAATCCTCGTTTTTCTCTCCTTCCCTATCAACACCGACAATTTATTACCGGCTCTTTCCGTCCAAATACTACACCGCCGTCCATATCCGCCAACAGCGTCCAACGCTATTTTGCCGACGGGAAATATCGCCTTATATTTACACCGCATTCAACAACGAGTGTAAAACAATAAACCATTTCAATTCATGAAACAATTAACTACATCATCTCTCAAACAAGGTTACATCACTATCCCCCGGGCATTACTAAACAGACAAGCAACCGACGGCGCTGCCGGAGAGACAGAAGCATTTCTCCAAATCCTGGCACACACCAATTATTCCGACGTGCCATACGACATCAACGGGACAATCATTCTATGCAAACGCGGTGACTCCCTTATCAGCTATCACCACTGGAGCAATATTTTCGGCTGGACACGCCCCAAAACCACCCGTTTCTTTCAACGACTGGCCAAAGGAGGCATTATAGACCTCATCCCTCATCAGGAAAAGATACTCCATATCCGTATCACCAACTTTGATCTTTGGACCGGACGTATCCCTTCGGAAGCCAAAGACGCCCGAAAGGAAGAAATCTCCACAGACTTCGACCTTTTCTGGGACAAATACCACACCGTGATGCGAAAGCCGAAAGTCAACGTCGCCCGCGGCCGCCGCGAATGGAACAAGCTCACCCGCGAGGAACAACAACTGGCAATAGACCGCATCGAGGACGTCTACTACCACACCAACGACACCCGCTTCATCGCCCACGCTTCCACTTACCTGAAAGACAAGGCTTTTCTGAACGAATATATGGACTAAAAAGACAAAGAATATGCAACCACACGCACCCGAACTCGAAGAAGCCGTCATAGGCGCCTGCCTGATAGAGCAGGAAGCGTTGCCGCTCATAGCGGACAAGTTACGCCCGGAAATGTTCTACGACGACCACCACCAACTGATCTTCGCCGCCCTCATGGCGATGTATCATGCCGGCAAGAAGATCGACATACTGACCGTCAAGGAAGAACTCGCCCGTCGCGGAAATCTGGATGCGATAGGCGGACCGTATGCCATTGTGCAACTGAGCAGCAAAGTCGCCTCCTCCGCACATATCGAATATCACGCGCAAATCATTCACCAGAAATACCTGGCACGCGAAATGGTTGTCGGCTTCAACAAGCTGCTCACCTGTGCCATGGACGAGACGATCGACATCGACGACACTCTCATAGACGCCCACAACCTCCTCGACCGTCTCGAAGGTGAATCCGGCCACAACGCCCACATCCGCGACATGGAAACCCTTATGGCGGACACAATGGAAGAAGCCGAAAGGCGCATCGCCAAGAGCGTGAACGGCGTCACCGGCATTCCCACCGGTCTGACGGAACTGGACAAGAAAACAGGTGGCTTACAGGACAATGACCTCATCGTTATCGCCGCCCGTCCCTCGGTAGGCAAAACGGCCTTCGCCCTCCACCTGGCACGCCATGCGGCTCTGGCGGGGAACGCAGTAGCCGTGTACAGTCTCGAAATGCAGGGCGAACGCCTTGGGGACCGTTGGCTAATGGCCGCCTGCAACATCAACCCGTACCGGTGGCGCAACGGGATTCCCAATCCCCAAGAGGTAGCGGAAGCACGCACCACCGCCTCGGGACTGGCACAACTGCCTATCTACGTGGACGACAGTTCTTCCGTCAGCATGGATCACATCCGTTCGAGCGCACGGCTGCTGAAAAGCCGCAAACAGTGTGACATGATTATCATCGACTACCTGCAACTTTGCGACATGAGCACCAAGCAGGTCAACCGGAACCGGGAACAGGAGGTGGCACAAGCCACCCGCAAAGCGAAGTTGCTGGCAAAGGAGTTGCATATCCCCGTCGTACTGCTGAGCCAGTTGAACCGTGAATCGGAGAACCGTCCCGGAGGTCGTCCGGAACTGGCACACCTGCGCGAAAGCGGAGCAATCGAACAGGATGCGGACATCGTTATACTCCTTTACCGACCGGCTATGCTGCATATTCCGACCGACCGCGAAAGCGGTTACCCGACAGAGGGACTGGGTGTGGCTATCGTTGCCAAGCAACGTAACGGGGAGACGGGAAATGTGTATTTCGGACATAATCAGTCTATTACAAAATTTTATGACTATGTTCCTCCAATGGAATATTTGAATAAATACGCCAAATAGTTTTGGTTATTTATATAAATAATATAACAGTAAATAATAGATTATCAACTATTATATCTGCCAAATTATTTTATAAATATAGAGAAAATAAACGGTTGATTACTTGACTTCGCCTCTTGGATTTTGTATATTTGTAGTATCAGAAAGAGATTATAGAATTATTTATCTAAACCTTAACTTTTTAATTTTATGGATGTATTAGTAGAACGCTATCAGCGTAGGAAGTATGTGAATCAGGAGGATGCTCCGATGTTGTATTACATTCGCCAGAAAGCCGGCAATGTAAGAGTCATGGATGTCGATACAATGGCTGCCGCCATTGAAAGCAAGTCGTCGCTTACGGCAGGGGATGTGAAGCATACCATTGAAGCATTTGTGGAGCAGTTGCGGTTGTCGCTTACTCAGGGCGATAAAGTGAAAATCGACGGGTTGGGAACGTTTCATATCACCTTGACCAGTGACGGTACGGAGGTGAAGAAGGATTGCACGGTACGCAGTATCCGCCGTGTCAATGTCCGTTTCGTTGCCGATAAGGCGCTGAAGTTAATCAATTCGAGCCACACGAGTACGCAGAGCGATAATAATGTGGTGTTCGCATTGGGTGGTAAAGGCGACGGCAGCGATCCGGACGAGGGTGGTTCGGGTAGCGGCTCCGGAGGTTCGGGTGAGGAGAAACCGGGAGGAGGCGGAGTGACACCAGACCCGTCAGTATAAAACCCAAAAAACAGTCCCGCATGGCTTCAGGAGCCGACTTCTACGGTTCCACGCCATGCGGTTTCTGTTTTCAATCTTCAACTTTCAATATTCAATTTTTAATTAAATAAGATGTTAGACAAAATCATTGATATTATCATGACCGTCCTTCCTTTTTTCGGAGGTCGCAAGAAGCGTCAACAGATGATGCAGGAAGTCAAAGAATTCAGCGAATTAGTGAAAGAGCAGTACAATTTCCTCATGCAGCAGCTTGAGAAGGTATTGAAGGATTATTTCAACCTGAGCGACCGTGTGAAGGAGATGCATTCCGAAATCTTTTCGCTGAAAGGTAAGTTGTCGGAAGCTATTGCCCTGCAATGCGTCAATAAAGAGTGTATCCAACGAAATAACGGCAACGCATGAGAGCTATCAGTCTGATCGTTGTCCACTGTTCCGCCACTCGTGAGGACAAGAGTTTCACCGAGCACGACCTGGACGTTTGCCACCGTCGTCGTGGTTTCAACGGTGTGGGGTATCATTTTTATATTCGCAAGAATGGGGACATCAAATCGACCCGTCCTCTCGAACGCATCGGTGCGCACGCCCGTGGCTTCAACAGTGAAAGTATCGGTATCTGCTATGAGGGCGGTCTGGACAACGAGGGACATCCCAAAGATACCCGGACACCGTGGCAGAAACATTCTTTGCGTGTGCTTATCCTGACGTTATTGAGGGATTATCCCGGATGTCGTGTCTGCGGACATCGTGACCTGAGTCCCGACCTCAACGGCAACGGTGAGATTGAACCGGAGGAATGGATCAAGGCTTGTCCGTGCTTCGACGCCGAAAAGTGTTGGAGCGAAGAGTAAGTATTGAAAAGCCCGGACTTTCGCAAGCCCGGGCTTTCTATATCCTCAAGACATCTCCCTTTTCATAGGGGAAATTATGACCGGCATTACGGCCGGCACAATAAGGGAAATGCATTAAGAGTAAATAAAAGGGATGCCAGTGGGAAATTATTAGGAAGACATCCCTTTTCTTAAGAAACACAGCATGGAAGAATTGACTTTCACAAGCGAATGACTTCGTACTGGTGCTTCTCGGCGTTTTCTTCACCACGAGGGTGAAGAAGGGTTTATCTTGTTGATTCAAGTTTCGCAAGCATCCTGCATAGCTTCTCCTCCTTCGGGAAGGAGGAGTCCCCGTAGGGGGAGGTGGTAGGAAAAATAATGAGTTTACCTTTTTAAAAGAAATAAGGAATATACCTTATCTCTACCTACCACCCCGCCCTTTGGGCACCCCTCCTTCCCAAAAGGAGGGGAAGCCTGCGGTATAATTCCCTGCGGTATAATTCTCAGCGGAATATTTCTCAGCGGAATATTTCTCAGCGGAATATTTCTCAGCAGTATAATCCATGCAGTACAATCCATGCGGAATGCAGCACTTACGAAACTTGAATTATTAATTCAAAGATATCTCCCGCTCCGATAAGTCCATAATGGGAATAAGCGAATGACGAGAGATATCAATGAAGTTTGTCGATATCCTGGTTTCTAAATATTTAATTATTTAGTTGAACCTTCCGGATATGTAATAATCAATTCTGTTTCAGCATTCTCCGGTGCTCCCCAAGCTGTAGTAGCTATCACTTTAATTTTCACTGTAATAGGATTAACGATTGCACCTTCTTGTTCTCTGATAACATCATTCAACTGAATAGTCTTATTAGCAGCAGCTATTTCACCTGTTTCAGCAGTGTAGCCTTCTGTATTGAAACAATTCAAGAAAGTAGCACGGCTTTCCTCTGCAACGATATATTTCACTGAGCCGCTATAAATAGCCAATGCACCGTCTACAGTTGCAGGATCCGTTGTAGCACCACCGGTTGCAACAGCAAATGTCGGCCATATTGTCACACCTCTAAATTCTTTCCAAGTGAAGTCTGTAGACAAGTCATACGTATCAGTCAATTTAGTTAGCTCAATTGCTGTTTCTTCCGGAGCTGTAATTGTACCAGCAACCTTAACAGAAGGCTTCAGATTTACTGTCAGCAGATTAGCATTGAGTACAACCGGATCTTGGTCCTTAGGAGTATAATACAGACTAAATGTATAAGATACTTCATTATCTTCTGCAGTAGCATTCACATTAAAGTCGTCGAAGTTAATAGTACTAGGGTACAAATTAGCTTCGCCTTCATCACCACCCTTAGTAATCTTCAACTGTACTGTCTTATCTGTTACCACTGCCTTTTTGAGAGCTGCGATATCTGTAGCCAAAAGTACTTCAGACAATTTTCTGCTTACTGTCAAAGCAGTCATTTCCTGAGCATTAGCAGACGGCATCAAATCTACAACAGATTTACCATCCCAGTTTATTGTATTAGCACCCAGTTTCAAATCTGTAACAACCGGAGCCAAAACTTTCACATCAACGGTGATATTTACTATTGCAGAATTAGCATAAGTTAATGTCAATGCAGGTTTAAATGTATAATCTTTAGCCTCATCACCTACTGTTTTAGCAGGAATAGTTACTACTACATCATTACCAGATGCATCAATTGTTACTCCTCCGTCAGCAGCTGTTGATTTAGCAGCACCGCTTACAGCAGCACTAAAGCTTTCATAACTTGCTCCAGCAACTTCGTTAATCTTGGCAAGAATTTTATCAACTTCTTCGGATTTAAGGTTGGCTGTCTGAGCAGCATCTTTCCAGTATAGGTCAGCCACAGCATATTCCAAATTAACACCTTCTGCAACAATCTTCGCAGTAACAGCAGTTCCTGTATAATCAACCTTAACAGGCTGGCCTTCATTAGTTGCAGTTGTAGTTACTTTTATCTTCGGTGTAACTGTACAAGTCTTATTATATCTGCTAGAAGCAGGTAATTTGCTTTGATTAACTGTAAGAGCATAAGTAGTAGGATTCAGAACAAAGTAATCCGCATCCGCAGGAGTCTCTGTCTTTTCAAATGTCACCTCAAAGAGATCGGGAGACAAACCAAGAGAAGCTAATGTAACAACCTCGGCAGCAGGAGAACTTCCGTTCTCATTATCAGACAATTTCACCTTGATATATTCTGAATTCTTCTCGGCGTCATAGAAATTGATAGCGCTACCGGCTTTATCTACCAAAAGCTCCGGACTTCCGTATGTTTTTGCAGCATAATCAACAGCATTAATATACTTCTTTGATACAATAACTGCAAAATAATCCGAATTGATTTCAGTAAAGTTGGTAACATCCTTACCCTCCTCATTATTTCCTACTACAGAAAGAGAAAGAGCATAGCTCTTCACTGCCGTTGCAGCATTCAGAGTCACAGTAATCATACCTTCGATAGCTACATCTGCTTCATCTTTAGCTTGTTCTACGCTGGCTACAGTCAGGATACCGTCATTGGTTGCAGCACGGCTAGTAATGACGTGTTTGTCCGTAGTAATTGTATACTTAGGATGTTCGCCAATCAAATCAGCTACGGCAGATGCCGGAGACACACGGAAGTTTACTTTCACATTGGTCGGAGCAGAAATTACTACAGGTCCTTCCGCAGTTTGAGCAGTAGAAGTATAGATCGATGCAAACGATACACTTCTAACCAATTCGCCACTAGCATCATATTTCTGCGGTGCAAAAACAAGACTCTTAAGCATAGAGGTCAATCCGGATTGAAGAGCATTCAATTTTGTTTCCAAAGTTTCAACTTTAGAATCAAGGTCAGAAATGCTGTTACCTATATACTCACCAATCTTCGTATTCAAATCCGCAATCTGCACATAGTTTTTCTCTAATTTTGTAGTAGTGGTATACTTACCAAACTCTGTCGCCAGATCTGTAATATCGCCTAATGCTTCAAAACATGTATTAGCTTTGTCAATCGTATTATTCTTCGGATCTGTCAAGGAATTATAAAGTTCCTCCATTGTAGACAAATTATATCCTTCCAAAGTAGCAAGACGTTCTACAATAGCCTTATAATCTTCACCTTGCTCAGCTTTATATGTTGTCCATTCCTGACGGAGAGCCTCCATTTTGGTATCAGCAATTTCACCACACTTAGCCTCAACCTGAGTCATAATATCAGTGGTAAATACACCTTCAAGATATGCCCGAAGGGCGCTTTCCGGTTTGTCCAGATTTTGTTGCAATAAAGCTACAAACTCATCATCGATATACTTCTTCACATCCGCATCTGTCTGTATAAAAGACAATACATCGTCAGTGGTAAGATGCTTTATCTTTTCAAGAGTTTCAACTCTATCACTTAGAGCATTCAAATCAACTTTAGTAGCATACAACTTCGCATATTCTGCGGCATTTGCAGCCATTAAGTCCTGAAGCTCTGTTTTCAAATCAGCGATTTGAGTTGCAATACTGCCTTTTATCGCCTCGTCAGCTTCTTCCAATTTAGTTTCCAGTGCCGCAATTTGACCTTCCAACTGTGTTTTGGCTGCATCAATCTTAGGCTGAATGGATGAATCTACCGTTGCAATAGCTTCATTCAACTCCGCTTTCAACGACTCCAGTGTGCTAGCATCAGCTTTTCCATTTACAGCTTCTTGCAATTTTGTAACAACTGCCTGCAATGCATCTAACGCTGACTTGTCTGCCTTGCTTGCAATCTTATCCAGATCTGCCTGCACTTTAGCTATTGCACTACTAATAGCAGCATTCATTGCTTCTGTTGTCACATCAGCCCCCTTCTGGTTAATGTTGTCAATCTGCTCTTGCAGACCTTTCACATCATCATCGTAGTCTTTACAACCTACATAGGTGACAGTAGAAAGTGCCAACGCCCCGAAGAACATCACTTTTACAA
>OIWS01003469.1_pt1 | contig 11195 bp, 10 predicted proteins | sample 1587611 | NCBI WGS metagenome assembly OIWS01 (sample SAMEA3888919, study PRJEB22519) | human gut metagenome | biome: human gut; feature: human-associated habitat; material: faeces | place: Denmark | collected 2010 | reverse complement strand
TGCGGAAGCGCTTCGCATTGCTGACAGAGTAGTAACGGGCGGGACGATCGTCCGTTGAGGAGAGCCGGAGTCAGACCGACTAAAGTCGGCATCCGGCGCTTGATCCAAGAATCCCCAACCTTTAGTCTGGGGAGTACGTCAAGCAGCACGGCGTCAATGCCCTTATCTGCGGCAGCATCGGCGGCGGAGCTCAAACCGCCCTGCGTGACGCCGGCTACTGCGGCGAACATGGTTGCGGACACCACGGCAACCATTAATTTTCTGAAAAACGAAAGATTCCCCTTGAGGCCCCTGACGGAACGCGCTTGCCGTTTCGTCAGAGGCAATTTCAATGGTTTTCTCAGAGAACCACCACCGTTTCATCCCTGCAGATATTGCGAAACTTCAGACAAAGCGGTTTTGCGGGCGCATGCAGCGTACCGTCCCAAAAAGCGCCCGTCGCTTTTCCGTCTGCTATCACGTGCCGCAACATTGACGTCTTGACTCAAGCCTGCAACATCCACCGCCACGCCGGCATCACTTCTATTTCAACGCCCCCCACCGTCAGACGCTCGCTTTCGGACAGGGTAAGGATCAGCCGCCGGGCTTCGAGCTTAAATTCTGCAAACCGCCGCAGCGCTTCCGTCTCCCGCTCAAACGTCGATGCCGTCTTTCTCAACTCCCAGCAGACCTGAATCGCCAAATCCCCCGACGGCACATAAAAGTCCACCTCCGAGCGTCCGTCGTTGTAATACATGACATTCTCCGGCCCATATCGCCGCAACAGTTCCAACGCCACGGCATTTTCAAGCAACGCCGTGTCATAACGGTTGGGATAAGTCGCAAGCAAACCCGTGTCCATGAAATAGTACTTCGGCGTCTTCAGTTTTTCCGTGAGTTTGCCGAAAGCATTGGCCACCGAAAACAATAAAAATGCTTCCTTCATGTAGTCGAGGTAATTCACCACCGTCGCCGGGCTCATCGGGTGCCCCGCGTCTGCAGCAACGTTTTTCAGACGGTTGACCGCAACCGGTTTCGTCACCGACTCGGCCACCTTTTTTAAGAGCACCTCCACTCCGCCGCCGTCCCGAATGGCGTGACGTCGAACAATGTCCCCCAAGAAAATCGCCTTGTACACATTATTGAGGTAGTCAAGCTTGATGGCGACATCCACAACCTCAGGGAAACCGCCGTACTGCATGAATTTTTTAAAGGCTGCCGCAACCGCAGCCCGCTCCGGCGTACTCACGGGAAAGGTGCCTTTGAACGCTACGCCCGCAGCCGCCAAATATTCCCGGAAACTGTAGGGATAAACCGCCGCCACCATGAACCGGCCTCCGAGCGTAGACGCCACGTCCGTACTCAGCATCTTGGCGTTGCTCCCGGTGATGCAGACGGAATACTTCATGTCGGCGAGCCGCCGCGCGAAATGCTCCCAGCCGTCAATATTTTGGATTTCATCAAGGAAGACGTATTTCACCTTAACGCCTCCCGTCATTTCCAGCTTGACTTCCAATAAGAGGTTCAGTTCCTGCGCCGTAATGCCGTTAATGCGTTCATCTTCAAACGACACGTAAAGCATTTCATCCGGACTTACCCCGCGTTCCAAAAGATCATGGTAACGCTGGTACATCAGGTACGATTTGCCGCTGCGTCGAATGCCGACAAAACAGTAATTGACGTTGTCTGCCACCAAAAACTGCCGGCGAATGAGCGGCAATTCACCAATCAGCGTTTCATAGTCCGAAAGGGACGCCGCAATTGCATCACGCGAAATCATCAAACCAACCTATACTGGATATTATTCAAGAAAAACATTTCGTATAGTGAATGTTTTTATCAATAACATCTTCAGTATACCGAAGGTTTTTAAAAGCTTCCAATAATTTCAACGGTTGTTTTCACGCCGCTCAGCCTCCGCCGCATAGGCCGCGGCCTGCGCAACCGACGCCCGCGCGGGTTCGTCCGCGGGCATCAACACGAGTAGCCCCTCCAGCGCCGTCCGCGCCGCCGTCCAACGGCGTGCTTGAAGAGCAAACATCGCAAGCATCTCCTTAACCTTGAGGTTCTTCTCATCCAACGCCTCGGCCCGTCCCAAAATGGCAATGGCTTCGTCCGTCGCTTTACTCGTTTTAAGGTTATAAGTAACCGCCGCATACTGCATCAGCACGTCCGCGTCTTCGGCGACAAAGCGGTTCAAAGCCACGGCCGCCTTATAAGCGTCATGCGCTCCCTGCCAATTGCCGGCATCGGCGCACTCTCTGGCATAAAGCACCCAAGCCCGTTCGTCCTCGGGGCGTTTTTTAAGGTAAAGTCGGAAGGCTTCAGGCGAAATGCTGCGGGCGTTTACGCCCAAGGTACCGTCTGTCTTCATTAAGCCCCCTTCGGGTTCCGCAGCAAAAACTTCCACCAGTCCCGGTTCCCCGAACCAAGCGTAAAGCGACAGGGACAACACCGTCACCGCGACGGCTGCCCCCAACGCGACACCGACGGAAGGCTTCACCGTTGACGGCTTATGTTCAGCGGCTTCTCGCTGCAATGTCGCCCGCCTGACGTCGTCCTTGGCGGCTTCGCCGTCTTTTTCACTGAGCAGCCCCGCCTCGCGGTCGCGGTCAATCTCGGCGTAGTCGTCCGACAACACCGTAAGCGTCGAATCGCGGGCGGTCTGAAAGGGCGTCTTCCCCATCAAAGCCGCCGCCACCGCACCGACGCCGAGAAAGAGAAGCGAACCCACGGCCGCCCAAAAGAAAAACACCGTCATCGTACCCACCCAAAGAAAAAGCGGACAACCGAGTTTACCGACTGTCCGCTCTTTTGCTACGTCAAAGGAAGATTACTTCGCGTTCTTCTTCTGCACGGCGTCCCGCAGCAGTTTCGTTGCTTCCTGAGCCGCAGCAGCCGACTTCGCGAGCGAGTCGCGCGCCATTTCCGGATTGTGGAACCAAGCCCCGTTCACGGCCGTCCAGTATTCCCAATTCGTGTGGGCAACGCTATGAAGTTCCCGTGCCTTGTTAAGGGTCGCTTCGTCCACGCCCATCGCAAGTGCAATGTCAAAGGCGTTGAACATGTCCGTCATGCGGCTTTCGGCTTCGCGGATCTTACCGTTGTAGTAAGCCTTCATGGCGTCGACGGTCTTCGTCATCTGCTCGGCGGTCTTGTCTTTGTGGCAGGTGAGGCACGTTTCCTTCATGTAGTGCTTCGGCGACGTCGCCCAGTGCAGCGTGTAGGTCTTGCCGTTCTTACCCTTCACTTTGGGCATGTGGCACGTGGCGCAGTCCGCGCCCGCCTTCGCGTGCTTACTCGTCCAGAAGGTTTCCACGTCCGGGTGCTGCATCTTAGTTAAAAGTGCACCGGTTTCGGCGTGTTTGAAGTCCTTGAAGTTGATATGCTTGTAGAAGTCATCAATCTTGTCGGCCGCCACAAACGGGAAGACGTTCGTTCTCTGATCGTCCATCTTCACGGGCTTACCAGTCGCCGTGTCGATACCCGGGTTGCAGTTGTATTCCACGTGGCACTGCGCGCACATCAGTTTCGCATCCGCCTTCTCGAGGAACGCAATCTTGCGGTCAAAGCCGCGTACACCGACGTCCTTCACATCGATTTTGGTGCGGTTCGGATCTTCAGAATAAACCGTCGGGTAGTCCGTGCGGGTCAGAGCCTGAATGAGTGCATCACGCACGATACGGGGTTTGGCGGAGTGCGGATCGTGACAGAAGTTGCAGTTCAGGGAATGCGAGGTCTTGCGGGCCATGTCGACGACGTTGCTCTGACGCGAGAACGTCGCCTTGTCATTCTTGTCGCCCATATAGGCCCAGTCGAGCATCAAATCGGTGGATTTGCAGCTGATGCACACGGGGTTTGCAGCCGCCGCCGTGCCGATACGCTGCGGTTTCTGCGCATTATTGTCGGGCGCAATGTCCTTCATCACACTCCAGGCATCGAAGTCACCGCTTCCCATCGTAAGGTAGAGCCAACCGTCCTTCGGTTCAAAACGGCCGCCGAACGCGCGGTCGCAGAGGAACTGATCGAGCACCATAAAGTTGTGGCTTCTGAGTTCGGAGTGTTCCTTCGTAAAGCCGTGGCCGCCCAGAGCTCGGTCAAAGAAGGGATCAGGCGCCACGCCTTCCGCATTCTTCTTGGGCACACGGGCCATGCGGTCGGGGTTGGCTTTGTACATCGACTGGTACTGATCCTGATGGCAGCCGCCGCAGGTCGCGGGCGCCAAACTCGTCTGCGGACGCGTTTCTTTGCCGGGGGCTTTCAGATGCGCAGCCAGACCCGTATGGCACGAAGTGCAGCTCACGTTTTTATGAGCGCCGGATTTGTGGAAATCCCCCACCTGGCTGTGGCAGGCCACGCACATCGTGGTGTTGACTTTTTCCTGTGCGGCCTGTGCGGGCATCAGCGCCGCGGCCACCGCAGCCGCGAGCAACGCCTTCAAAAGAGTGCTCTGCATAGACGTCTCCTTGTTTGTTTCAGGCGGCGTCAAAACCGGAGTTTCCGCCGCCATTTCTTATGCAAGTCTTAATCTAGCAAAAGCGAAAACCGCTTTCAAAAAGGACGAGCTCATCTGATTTCAAAGAAAAGAATGCGCCCTCTCTCTCGAAAAAATTTCAGCCGTTTCCGCTGACTTTCCGGAAAGCTTTGATTTTCTTAAACTTAAATTTGTCTGAGGCAAGCACCGAAAAAGTGTGCGGTTTGTTTCGTCCCTCCGAACGAATTAAGGGAAAATCCTAAACACAGCCGCGGGGTTTTCACCACCTCTCCCGGCGGTTCAACGCGAAAAAAAACGCAGGCACCCAAGTGGAATACCTGCGTCACTTTCACGGAAACGACCGATCAGCCGTTCACGACTTCGCGCCCAATCAAATCGTAATCCCGACTGTCCATCACCTTCACGTCCACAAAGTCACCGGGCTTCAGATGACGATCCGTCGTAACGTAAATCACGCCGTCGATATCCGGAGCGTCCGCCGTCGTGCGGCCCACCGCGACGCCGTCCTCGTCCTCGGGCTCATCGATCAGCACGCGCTGTACGGTGCCGATCTTTTCCTTTAATCGAGCCGCCGAAATTTCCGCCTGCACCTGCATGAAGCGTTCGCGCCGTTCTTCGCGAACTTCGTCGGGAAGCTGCCCCGGGAATTCATTCGCTTTTGCGCCCTCCACCGGGGAATACGCAAAGCACCCCACGCGATCGAGTTTCGCTTCCCGCAGGAAGTCCAGAAGGTACTCAAACTCCTCGTCCGTTTCGCCCGGGAACCCGGCGATGAACGTCGAACGGATGGTGATGTCGGGGCAAATCGCGCGCCAGGCGGCAATCCGTTCCAGGTTCTTTTCCGCGCCCGGCCGCTTCATCGCCTTCAAAATCCGCGGATGTGCGTGCTGGAAAGGCACGTCAAGGTACGGGAGGATCTTGCCTTCGGCCATCAGCGGAATCACTTCGTCCACCGAGGGGTACGGGTACACGTAGTGCAGACGCACCCATGCGCCCAAGTCGCCTAAAGCGCCGCAGAGATTCAAGAGATTCGTCTTCACGGGGCGCCCGCCCGCGAACCCCGTGCGGTAGCCGACGTCAAGACCATACGCCGCCGTATCCTGGCTGATGACGAGGAGTTCCTTGACGCCGCCCTTCACGAGATTTTCGGCTTCGCGCATCACGTCACCGATCGGACGGCTCACCAAGTCGCCCCGAAGCTGCGGAATGATGCAGAACGTGCACTTATGCGAACAGCCTTCGCTGATTTTCAAGTACGCATAGTGCGAAGGCGTCAATTTCAACCCCGCCTCAGGCACCAAATCCGCAAAGGGTTCGTGCGGCCGCGGCAGGTACTGATGCACGAGCTTTAAAGTTTTTTCCGTCTCCTCCGGCCCCGTCACTCCCAAAAGTTTCGGGATGCGGTTCATCACCCAGTTCTCACCCTCGGGCGTTTTCTTCCCGCCCAAACACCCCGTCACGATGACACGACCGTTTTCGCGCAGCGCTTCAGTGACGGCTTCGATCGATTCGGCGACCGCCGCATCAATAAAGGCGCAGGTGTTCACGATGACGAGGTCGCTCGTACGGTAGTCCTTGGCGATGCGATAACCTTCGGCCCGCAAATCCGTCACGATGCGCTCCGTATCCACCAACGCCTTGGGGCAACCGAGGCTCACAAAGCCCACGCTCGGAATGGAATGGTTCGGGGTCATGTTTTTCTCTTTATCGATTACTTGTTTTCAGGGGCCGCGGCTTTGATCCACACCGCTGCCGCATGCCGTCCTGTCTTTTCGCCGTCACGGCGGTAGCTGTAAAAATGCACGTCGTCCGCCACGGTGGACAATCCGCAGTCCTCAATCGCCGTCACGCCGACCTTGTTGAGGGCCGCTTCGGCGTATTTGGCAAGACTCAGGAACACTTTTCCTTCGTTTTCGGACGGTTTCACGGCCCCCGGCACGTCACCGAAATGCTCCGCAAACACTCGGGCGGTCGCTTCGTTCGTTTCAAAATCGTCGTCACCGATCCGGGGTCCCAACCAGGCTTTGATTTCTGCCGCATCGTCTCCCAGACGTTTCCGCAAGCGCGCCACCGTCTTCTCGATGATGCCCGCGGACAAACTGCGCCAGCCGGCGTGCACGGCCGCGACACCGCGTCCCTGAGTTTCCGCGAGAAGCACCGGCAGGCAGTCCGCCACCTGCACGACGCACACGACGCCCGGCGTCACCGACGTCGCCGCATCGGCTTCAACGGCATCCGTGTCGATTAATTCGGCGTCCACGACGGTCGTTCCGTGCACCTGCGTCATCCAGCGGGGAGCGCCTTCGGTCATCTGCGCGACGATATTGCGGTTCATGCACACGCACCCGGCGTTGTCGCCTACGTGCGTCCCGACATTGAGTCCCATGATGCCGTCCTTGCCGCCCCAGGGGCCGGAGGAGACGCCGCCCAAACGTTCCGTGAAAACGGCCCCCACTTTCTCACCCAACTCAGGGTGAATCACATCCAAATCGTTTCTGAAAAAAGTTGCCATGTCGAAGTCCTCAAAGAGCGCGGATTTTAGTCGTAAACATGCACGGGTTCATCCGTGGGACCGAAATCCAATAAGTCCATCAGTTCGGCCATATCCTCGGGAGCCGGCGCAAACCATTCCATCACTTCATTCGAGGCCGGATGCACGAGCCGCAGGCGGCTCGCGTGCAGCGCCTGCCGGGGAAAATGCGCGGCAAGTCCCGCGGCTTCCGGCAGAACGGACGCCGCCGTTTTATAGACGGGATCCCCCAACAAGGGAAGGCCCACGGTAGAAAGGTGCACGCGAATCTGGTGCGTGCGCCCCGTTTCCAGGCGGCAGGCGACCCAACTCACGGCGCGGCCGGCAATCCTCGTCATATCGACCAGGCGACAGTGCGTTTTCGCCGGACGGCTTCCGGCGCCCCCGCGGCACACGAATTTCTGCGGATTGCGGGGATCGCGTCCGATCGCCCGATCCACGAACCCCGCTTCAGGAGCGACGCCCGCCACAATCGCCCAGTATTCCCGCGCAACCGAATGATCCTGCAGCTGCCGCACGAGACTCGTCTGCGCGGCCTCCGTCTTCGCAACGACCATGAGGCCGGACGTAAGACGATCCAGGCGGTGCACGATCCCCGCCCGCGGCAGTTTCTTTAATTCGGGCCAGCGGAAAAGAAGCCCGTTTAAGAGCGTCCCCGTCCAGTGCCCCGCTGCGGGGTGCACCACGAGTCCTGCCGGCTTATTGATGACGATGATGTCGTGATCTTCATAGACCGTTTCAAAGTCGATGCCGTCTTCGGGTTCAAACGCACTTTCTTCCGGCAGCGGCTGCGGATGCACGACGACGGTATCGCCCGCCGCCGTCTTTTCCTTGACGCTTTCGGCTTTGGCACCGTTTACTTCCACCGCCCCCGCTTCAATCCAGGACTGAATGCGCGCACGGCTCACCTGAGGAATTTCCGTAGCGAGAAACTTATCCAAACGCAGACTTTCCGCGTCAAACGGCCGTTCAAACGTCATCACTTCGGGCAAAGGTTCCGTTCTCGGAGCAAAAAAGCCGTCACCGAGCTCTTCTTCCTCTTCCTCAACCCCGATATAATCAGAGAACTTTTCTGCAGTATCTTTCACTATGAATCTCACACTTACGTTGCGCCGCCGGTTGGCGGGAATTTGTGCCGCTGGTCTTGCGGCCGTCACGCTCTCCGGCTGCGGCTGGCTGCAGGATCTTGAAATGGATCCCACCCGCGACTGGACGGCCAATCAACTTTATACCGAAGCCCGCTCCGCGATGAACGAAAGCAATTGGACTCAGGCAAGGGATTACTATACCAAGCTTGAAGCCCGATACCCGTTCGGGGCATACGCTCAGCAGGCGCAGATTGATCTCGCGTACTGTTACTTCAAGGACGACGACGCCGCAAGCGCCGTGCAGACCTTGGATCGGTTCCTTCGGGCCTACCCCAATCACCCCAACAGCGACTATGCGCTTTACCTGAAGGCGCTCGCCACTTTAAACGAACGAGACGGTATTTTGGCCTCGATCACGCGTCAGGATTTATCCGAACGCGACGCACAGGCCGCGCGCGACGCGTTTGACCTCTTTAAAGAACTGGCGGGGCGCTTTCCGGATTCCCGCTACGCCGGCGAAGCCCGTCGCCGTATGCATGAACTCGTGAACGCGCAGGCCAACCACGAAATCTCGACGGCCCGCTATTACTTCGTGCGTCACGCCTACGTGGCGGCCATCAACCGCGCCAAAGTCGTTTTGTCCGACTTCCAGCAGACGGCGGCCTCCGACGAAGCCATGCAGATTCTCGCCGACAGCTACCACGAACTCGGGATGACGGATCTTGAAAACGACATGCGCCGCGTGATGGAACTCAACAAGAACCGCAAGCGCCGCTGATTTCAGCTTTGCGCTCTACGGGGAGCCCGACAAAGGCTCCCTTTTTTTTGCGTTTCGAAACGACGAAGCCCGAACGTACCGGGCTCCGTCGTCAAAAAACAGCCTCACCCTACATATCTTCGAGGCGCCCGTGCTTTTCATAGCGCGTCACGCGCGTCGCCTGATTCTTTTCATCCACGAACACCACCCGCGGAGGATGCTCGGGGATTTCCTCCGGGGTCAAGCGTGCATAACTCATGATGATCACTTTGTCCCCGACGGCCACGCAGCGCGCGGCGGCACCGTTAAGACAAATGACCCCGCTTCCCGCGTCCCCGGCGATCACGTAGGTTTCAAAGCGCGCGCCGTTATCAACGTCCGCAATCTGAACTTTTTCGTACTCATAGAGTCCCGCGGCTTCCATGAGTTTTACGTCCACCGTGACGGAGCCCACATAATTTAAGGCGGCCTGCGTCACCGTCGCGCGGTGAATTTTGGACTTCAGTCGTTCAATCAACATCGTTACGCTCCCACGATGAAGTTATCAATGAGACGCGTCTTGCCGATATAAACCGCCATGGCAAAAAGCGTTCCCGCAGCGACGGCGTCCACCGGCGTCACCGTCACGCCGTCCACGGCCTTGACGTAATCAATCTTGGCAAGCGGTTCGGCTTCAATCAGTTTCACCATGGCGGCCACAATCGGTGCCGTCGCGGTTTCGCCCGCCTTCACCATCGATTCACCGAGCGCCACGGCGCGGCTTAACACAAGGGCCGCCGTCTTTTCTTTCTCAGAGAGATACGTGTTGCGGCTTGATTTCGCAAGTCCCGAGGCTTCACGCACGATGGGGCACGTCACGATTTCCACGCCGAAATTCAAGTCACGCACCATGCGGCGAATGACCGCAGCCTGCTGTGCGTCTTTCTGGCCGAAAAAGGCCTTGTCCGGCGTCACGATGTTAAAAAGCTTCCCCACCACCGTGCAGACGCCGCGAAAATGAATGGGACGCGTCACGCCGCACAAGTCCTTGCTCGGCACGCCCGGTACGATCCAGGTATCAAAGTCGGGCGCGTAGAGTTCCGTAGGTTCCGGATGAAAAACGAGGCTGCAGCCGTTTTCTTCCAACAGTTTCGTATCGCGTGCAAAGTCGCGCGGGTAAGCCGCCAGGTCTTCGTTCGGAGAAAACTGCGTGGGGTTGACGAAAACGGATACCACCACGCGGTCGCACATCGAAGCCGCCCGACGCACAAGCGACGCGTGACCTTCGTGCAGATAGCCCATGGTGGGCACCAAGCCCACGGTGAAACCTTGTCTTTTCCAAGCGCGGACCGTGTCGCGCACTTCATTTACCGTCGTTGCAATCTGCATGTCAGAGTAACCCCTCAAGGCCGATTAAAAAAGAATCGGGAAATCTTAATAGAGTTTTGCAAGAACGTCGTCGGAAGCGGCAAAACTTTCATTGTCCGCCGGGAACGATCCGGCCCGCACGGCCGCCGCGTAATCCGCAAAGCCCTTCTTCATTTCGGCACCGGCGGCCGAAAAGCGCCGCACGAATTTCGGCGAAAAGCCTTCGTTTAAGCCGCTCATGTCCTGCCACACGAGAATCTGACCGGCCAGCGCATCCCCGACCCCCGCGCCGATTCCGATCACGGGCACCGTCAAGCGCTCGGCGGCCCACTGGGCGACTTCCCGCGGCACGCACTCAAACACCATCGAAAAGACGCCGGCGGTTTCAAGACTCCGGGCATCTTCAAGGAATACCTGCGCAGCGTCTTCGGTTTTCGCCTGCACACGATAGCCCCCTAAGGCATTCACGGACTGCGGCGTCAGTCCCACGTGGCCCATGACGGGGATCCCCGCACGCACGATGGCACGCACGACGTCGGCGTACGCCGCACCGCCTTCCAATTTCACGGCCTGCGCGCCGCCTTCGGCGATGAGGCGCCCGGCATTTCTGACGGCCTCTTCCACCGAAACCTGATAACTCATGAAGGGCATGTCGGCGACGACAAAAAGGGACGGCGCCCCGCGCTTGACGGCCCGCGTATGCCGCACCATGTCGTCCATCGTCACGGACAACGTGTCCGCATACCCCAACACCGTCATGCCGAGGGAATCGCCCACAAGAACGGCTTCAATGCCGCTTTCCGCCATTAATTTCGCGGTCATCGCGTCGTAGCACGTCAGCATGGCGATTTTTTCGCCCGCGGCCTTGCGCTTCGTGAAGTCCGCCGTCGTCATCGGTTTCATTAGTTAATCCTCATAGAAATTACGCGAGGAAACCCGCGACCTCAGTCGCGGGAGGAATCGCGTTCTCCTTAATAAGTTGAGTTAAAAACGTTTTTC
>OIWS01003468.1_pt1 | contig 11198 bp, 10 predicted proteins | sample 1587611 | NCBI WGS metagenome assembly OIWS01 (sample SAMEA3888919, study PRJEB22519) | human gut metagenome | biome: human gut; feature: human-associated habitat; material: faeces | place: Denmark | collected 2010 | reverse complement strand
CCCGATTGCCACGGCACCGGCCAGGTGACTGTGCGGCGTCAGACCGCCATCGGCGTAATGCAGATGCAGCAGCCCTGCGCCCGCTGCGGCGGACGGGGTCGCATCATCAAGGAGCCCTGCCCCAAGTGCGGCGGCAAGGGCCGTGTCAAGGTCAGCAAGACTGTGGCCGTCAATATCCCTGCCGGCATTGATGACGGCCAGACCGTAGCGGTGCGCGGCCAGGGCGACAGCGGCCGCAATGGCGGCCCCGCCGGTGATCTGCGGGTGACAGTCAGCGTCCGGCCCGATCCGCTCTTTGAGCGTGACGGCTATGATATCTGGTGCGAGATCCCCATTACCTTTGCCCAGGCGGCTATGGGTGATGACATTGTAGTCCCCACCGTGGATGGCAAAGTGAGCTACCATGTGCCGGAGGGCACCCAAAGCGGGACGGTATTCCGTCTGCGGGATAAGGGCATCCCTGCCCTGAATGGCCGCGGCCGCGGCGACCAGTATGTGCGTGTGGTGGTGGAAGTGCCCAAGAGCATGACCAAGGCCCAGAAGGATAAGCTGCGGGAATTTGACGCGGCGCTGAGCGACAAGAACTACCAGAAACGCAAGAGCTTTACGGAACGGCTGAGGGACTGCTTCAGCGACAAGTAAACAAAAAGGGAGAGCCTTTGGGGCACCCTCCGTAAGGAAGGTGCCCCAAAGGCTTTACATTTGACTCCTTTTCGGATTGTGTTGTCACAATCCGATGCTCGCTATCCCTATGGACTCGGTGACATATGCTTCGTATTATTTGTTTATAACTTCTTTGTACCAAGTTGGAACGGGTTTTGTCATATTATCATACCAACTTAGTACATCTTTTGCTTGATTTACCATTACTTGAATTTGGCTCTGCCCAAAAGGAATTGCCCAAGGCACAGAAGATAAAGTATTACTGCTGATATAAAGTGCGAGCAACTCCCAAAACTGAACCGGCACATCATTATCGAAGTACCCGTTTACCATTCCGGTTGCAAATAAAGGAGCAGCTTGAGCACACCACACAATGCGGTTAAATTCTTCCCACGGATCTCCAAAGTCATTTCTGTTAAAATCAATAATGTAAAGTTGCTTATCATTCCCTATCATCATATTGCCGATATGATAATCTCCGTGCTGATAAGTTCGAGGGCGACCGCTGAGTAAATATCTGTGAGCATTAATGTAATCAATGAAGGCTTGCCCATTTTCGTACTTGATAGGACATTCTTCATACATTTTGATTTTGCGGTCTGCTTTACGATTAAAGTAAATTTCCCAATCTTCTATTCCTTTGGGAGCTGGGATTTTGTGAATCTCCTTCAGTATTCTTCCCGCTTCAAAACCATAAGAATATTGTTCTTCGCATGTTAAATTATGTACATTTTCTTCTACATCAACGCCATCTATCCAAGTTTGAATAGAATAAACTCCTTCATCAGATGTACCGAACTCTAAAGGTTTGCACATTGGCACACCGAGAGTTGCTACCTGACTCATAAGTTCATATTCACTTTTCTTTCTGTCATACTGTTCAATCGGAGAAACACGAAGCAAAAATCTTTTTCCTTGTTCGTTAGTAAGACAGTATTTTTTATCTTCTGACCAACCTTTATCTATTAGTTGCTTTGTAATAAACTTATGTTGTGGCACAGTCTTTCCCTCCTTCAGATAGCAAATAGTTATTTGCTATCTGAAAATTATTATACTATAAAATGATTTTTCCGCAAACCAGTCATTTTGACGACTTACAAAAGCAAAAAGGGAAACGACTTCCTTGCGGAGTGTTTCCCTTGCAGGCTCTCCTTTTTGGGCCTTGCGGGGGGCTTGCGAAGGGGGAGGGGGTAGGGCGCCCGCAGGGCAAACCGTCCGCAGGACGGTTTCGGCGGCGGAGCCGCCGGTTCCGGCGAAGCCGGAACGCCCTGCGGGCGCCCGGGGACCGGCCTACATGTCCGCCGCCAGCTTTTTCAGCAGGCCCTCCGCCAGGCGGTCCACTTCGGCAAAATCCATCGCCCCAATGTAGTGCTCCTCCAGCTCATCGTGCCGCCGGTGCGCCTCGGCAATGGCCAGCTCCGCCTGCCGCAGCAGTGTCGCGGCTGTCTTTTGCAAAAAGCGGATGCGTACCCGCCGGGATTTTATGGCGCTGCCATCATCGGTAAAACGCTGAGCGTGGATGGCCCGGCCCGCCAGCGGTACCCGGTGCAGGCTGTTGCTGGTCACAAAGGCCAGCCCCGCTTCCGGGATCAGCAGATGATCCAGCTTTTCGGGGGAGAGGGGACAGGGGCAGCTGATGACATGGTACCCCCGTGCCACTGCTTCATCCCGTAGCCGGGGCAGCAGTGCCGCGGCTGCCGCCCCGCAGGGGTCCTCCAGGCAGATAATTCGCTCACACAGCGTCGAAATTGTTTCATGAAACAAAATGATGCCCCGGTCGGTCACCGCGGAGAGCAGCCGCAGCGCCTCGCTGCCCGGTTTGCCCCGGTTAGGCAGCTCCCGGGCAGCCAACCGCTGCACATAGTGCTCGATTTTTTCCCAGTTTAGGGTCTCCGCCGCCAGCCGGCGCACCTCCCCCAGCAGGGCCCCCGCCCCGGAAAGATACCGTACCGCCTGCCAGTGCAGCCCGCTGATCTCCCGCCCCAGCTGGACGATCTCCTCCCGCCGGGTGAATAGAAGCTCCTCATCCCAGCACCCACACAGGGAAAACGGCTGCTCCACCGCCCCTGGAAACTGCGGTTCCAGCGCGTGGGGCGGGGTGGCATCCAGCAGTACCGTCCTTTGCTGCGGCAGAATGACCCCATCCAGGCTGGCGGCATCGGAGGAACAGTGGATCTCCTCCACCGGCTGGCCGCGCTGCAGGGCCAGCTTTATTACCCGCTTCATCAGGGTGGATTTGCCGGTGCCCGGCCCGCCCTTAATAAGGATGCAGCGCCAGCCCTCCTCCGGCCGGGTGAACTGTCCGAACAGCGAATAAAACCCGTTTTGGGAATTGCACCCCATAAACCAGCGGCAGGGGATCGTTTTTTCCATGAAAAGGCTCCTTTCGGCGGGGTATGGCGTTCGCGCCCGCTGGTGCCATTCTATGCCGCCCCGGTGGATGTTGCCCCAGGCTCCTGCAGGGTGCCGGTTCGGCCCGCAGGGCAAACCGTCCCTCCGGGACGGTTTTAGGGCGGCTTCGCCGCCCCACGGGCGCCTGCGACGCCCGGCCCTGCGGGCCGCCTGTCCCCGCCGCTCACCCGTGCGAAAGCCACAAAAAAAGAAGGCCCGCAGGCCCTCCCGGTACAAAAATCATATCTTTATCCCCAGCTCTTGTATTTTCTCCCGCAGCGAGAGAAAATCCGCGAAGCCGTTTTTGGTATTGTAGGGGTTGCGCAGCAGCGCCGCCGGGTGGAAGGTCCCCATCATCCACACCCCGTTTTTTTGGATCCACTCGCCATGCTGGCGTGTTACCTTGTAATCCGGCTGGATCAGCGTCATGGCGGCAATGCGCCCCACGCACACAATGATCTTGGGCCGGATGAGCGCCACCTGGTTGCGCAGGTAGCCCATGCAGGCGGCGATCTCCTCCTGCTCCGGGTCGCGGTTCTGCGGCGGGCGGCACTTTACTATATTGGCTATGTAGATATTGCGGCTGCGGTCCAGGTCGATGTAGTGCAGCATTTTATCCATCAGCTGGCCGCTGCGCCCCACAAAGGGCTCTCCCTGCTCGTCCTCGTGCTGGCCCGGCCCCTCCCCGATGAACATGATCTCTGCCTTGGGGTTGCCCACCCCAAAGACCACATGGTGCCGGCCTTGGCACAGCTTGCAGGCGGTGCAGTGCAGCGCGGTATCTCTCAGGCTTTCCCAGTCCATCATGGGTGTCGCCTCCTTTTGTAAATTTTTCGATGAATCTATTATATCAGATAATTAGACTCTTTGCAAAATAGAACATGGGTGTTATAATATTATGGACAAAAAAGTATGCGACAATAAGGAGGCATCCCCCTATGGCAAAAGTATTAGTAGAAACTTCCGCCCGTCATCTGCACCTTTCCCAGCAGGATCTGGAGACCCTGTTCGGCGAGGGCTTCGAGCTGACCTTCAAAAAAGCGCTTTCCCAGCCCGGCCAGTTTGCCACCAATGAAAAAGTCGAGGTCATCGGCCCCAAAAAGTCCATGGGCATGATCTCGGTTCTCGGCCCCGTCCGCAAGCAGACCCAGGTCGAGCTTTCCATGACCGACGCCCGTTCCATCGGCATCGCCCCCTTCGTGCGGGAATCCGGTGACCTGGCCGGTACCCCCGGCTGCCGTCTGGTTGGCCCCAAGGGCGAGATCGAACTGAAGGAAGGCGTTATCGTCGCCAAGCGCCACATCCACTTCACCCCGGAGGATGGCGAGAAGTTCGGCGTTAAGGATAAGCAGATCGTCCGGCTGAAAATTGATTCCGATGGCCGCAGTCTGGTGTTCGATGATGTCATCTGCCGTGTTTCCCCCACGGCCGGCACCGCCTGCCACCTGGATACCGATGAAGCCAATGCTGCCGGCTGCTCCGGTGAAGTCTACGGCGAGGTCATTCTGTAAAATCACGCACCCCCGGCGGCAGACTTACCCACAGTCTGCCGCCTTTTACAAAAATCAAAGCGACCGAAAGGAGTTCTTCTATGGCCACCCTTTTGCAGCTCTGCCAGCCCTTCGATCACGCTGTGATGGCCGTCATCCAGCAGCTAAGCGGCGCCATGATGGATAAGATCATGCTGGCGTTCACCTTCCTGGGCGAGGAGACCTTCGCTATTCTGCTGCTCATCGCCGTGTACTGGTGCTGGGATAAGCGGATCGGCGAATATCTCTTGTTCTCCCTTTACACCGCCATGAGCCTCAACGGCCTGCTCAAGGATATCATCTGCCGTCCCCGCCCGTTTTTGAATGACGAGTTCAGCGACCTGCGCTATGTCAAGGTAAAGGGCCTGCTGGTGGATACTGAGCACCTTTCTTCCTCCTGGTCCTTCCCCAGCGGCCACAGCCAAACCGCCGGCAGCATCTACGGCAGCCTTATCAATGGCCGCAAGCTCGGGATCAAAGTCTGCGGCATCGCGGTCATCCTGCTGGTCATGCTCTCCCGGGTCTATCTCGGCGTCCATTACCCCACCGATACCATTGTGGGCGCGGTGCTGGGCCTGCTGTGCGCCTGGGTGTGCGGGCTGCTGTTCCGCCGCTTTTATCAGCACCGCCTGCTGCTGATGGCCGCCGCTGTGCTGCTTTCCGGCCTGATGCTGCTGGTCAGCCCCTCCGGCGACAGCGTAAAAACCCTGGCGATGGGCGTGGGCGCTGTATTGGGCATGTGGCTGGAGGACGGCCTGGTGGAGTTCCGCTCCGCCAATGGCTTCTTCGGCGGGGCGCTGCGGCTCATTTTGGGCTTTGCACTTATCATGGCCATCCGCATCGGCCTTAAGGCCCTGCTGCCCGATATGATGTGGTGCCACACCCTGCGCTACGGCCTCATGGGCCTGTTCGGTACCTTCCTGTGGCCGTGGGTCTTTACCAAATTGGGCTTTTGATAAAAAGACAACCCAGGCGGCGAACGCAAAAGCGGGTGCTGGCTGCGTTGCCCCCTCGAAAGGCATAAGCCCGTCTTGCGCCGGGCGCGAGCCTTCCTTCGGGTGCAGCCTTGCCATCCCCTCCCTTTTCCGCCCGCCGCCCGTATCACCATAAAAAATTCATTTTAGGAGGTCGTATTATGGGATTTCTGAAAAATCTGCTGGGCCTGGGTGTTGCCGCCGGCACCGCCTATGCTGCCGTTAAGGTAGCGCAGAAGTACAACGAAAAGAAGAACGCGAACGCGGATCTGAACGGCGATGGCGCCGTGGATGCCAAGGATACCGTCTACGGCGTTAAGGAAGCCGCCCGCGAGGTGTACGCGGAAACCGCCGCCAAGGTGCGGGAGAAGGCCCCAGAGGTCCGGGAAAAGGCTGCTGCCGCCATCGGGGCCGTGCAGGAAAAAGCCCCCGAGTTCATCGAGAAGGTGAAGGGAGCCGCCGGCGAAGCCTGGAGCGCCATCCATGGCGAAAATTTCCCTGCCGCCGAGGTGGAGCTGGAGGAAGAACCCAGCTGCTCCGAGGATGTCACCGCCGAAGAGACCGAAGAGCCTGCCACCGAGCCGGAGACCCCCGCCGCCGGGCAGGAGTAAGCAAACCCCGCAAACCAAAAGACCGCCCCAGCCGGGCGGCCTTTTTTGCTGCGCTTATTTGATGAAATTGGTGCGGATGGGCGCTTCCCGCTGGGGCAGGCCGTATTTCTCCCGGCCCAGCGCGATGCTGCGCATCAAGAAGGTCATATTGCGGGCCAGCGTGCGCATGGTCTGCCGGCCTTCCTCGTCCTGCTCAGCTTCGCCGGGTGCCCGCCCGTGGATGCTGTTCCAGTATTGGCTAGAAGCGACCGGCATCCCCGCTATGGTAAAAAATTTGTTCAGCTCATCAAAGGTCGCGCTGCACCCGCCGCGCCGCGCGCACACCACACTGGCCCCTACCTTCATGGATTTATCAAAGTGGCTGCTGTAAAAAAGCCGGGTCAGGCAGGCCACCAGCGTGGCATTGGCGCTGGCGTAGTAGACGGGGCTGGCCACCACCAGGCCGTCCGCCGCCTCCAGCTTGGGCGCCAGCTCGTTTACGATGTCATCAAAGACGCACCGGCCGGTCTCGGCGCATCTGCCGCAGGCAATGCACCCCCTGATATCCCGCGCGCCCACCTGCACCGTTTCCACCTCCACGCCTTCCTCCCGGAAGATCCTTTCCATCTCCTCCACCGCCACAGTGGTATTGCCGCCCACACGGGGGCTGCCGTTCAGGATCAAAACCTTCATTGCCGTGCCTCCTATCTGTTAAAATGTGTTCAGCCTCATTATATCTGCTTTGGGTGGAATTTACAACAGCCCCGCCGGGGCAAAATATTGCACAAAAAAGAAAGGTAAATTTGTGCACCCCACCAATTGTTTCCTGTACCAATTGACACCCCCGCCCCGCCGTGCTATCCTGTTTATACCAATCATATCCCCATGGGGATATTTTGTGTTTGCTCCGCAAACACAACCCCGCCTGCGGGAAAAATAAAAAAGAAGAGAGGTTTGTTCAAATGAAAAAGCTTTTAAGTGTTGTGCTGGCGCTGCTCATGCTGGCCGTCATGCTGCCGGTCGTGGCAATGGCGGATGATGCCAATTACTGCACCATTGAAGGTGTCGATGGCAAGTTCGATACCCTTACTGCCGCCGCAAAGGCCTGGCGTGAGAGCAAAGGCGTTGTAACCGAAGGAAATACCTTCGGTGCAAACAATTTGGGCACAGTAAAATCCATAGTGTGGGACATCTATGGCACGGTTCCTGTTGGCGATGGCGCTGGTGTTGCAGGCGACAATGGCGCAGGAGAATGTATCTTTACTGGCGGTTACTTTACGCCTGCTGTTACTGTAAGTAAAGTTACCGTTACTGGCCATAACAATGCTACTATCAGCAGAACAACAAATGATAAATACCGTGTAAGCGTAAACGCAAATGAAGTGGTATTTGCAAACATCACCTTTGAAGATACCATGAGAAACGATGGTAACCCAGGAAGCCTTACTTTTACTAATTGCACTTTCAAAGCGGACCTTAGAATGCCCCATAACAGAGAGAACGCTACTCTGAAAGTGGAAAATTGCACTTTTACTGGCGAAGTAGCTAGTGATTATGCGATATTTGTGCAGGGCCCTAACGGGGGCACAATGAGTAATGTAGTGCTTTCCGGGAATAACATTTCCGGCTATCGGCGTGGCGTAAATGTCCAGGCGGGTACTGGTGCCACTGTTTCTATCACTGGTAATACCATCACCAACTTGACCGGATACACCGAGAATGATCAGACCTATGGCGCAGCCATTCAGCTTACCACGGGCAGAGAGTTTATCATCACCAACAATAAGATTGATGTCAATACCGGCAATGCGTTCCGTTTTTATAGCGGACTGGATGCCGATGTGACAATCAGCGATAACATTATTAAGGCACCTTATCTTGTATGGAATCAGGCTGAATTGTCCAATGAGAAGATTACTTCTCAGGATAATAAACTTACAATCACTAACCCGAATAAAGCAGCAACCAGTGATGGTGCTCTTGAGGACGCTACCGTAATCAAGGCCGCCCCCACTCAAATCGTCATCACCACCCCCGCCGGGGACACCCCCAAGACCGATGACCAGAAGAACCCCACCACCGGCGCCAATGATATGGTCGCCGCAGCCGCAGCCCTCATGGCCGTCTCCGCCCTTGGCATGGCCGTCCTCTCCCGCAAAAAATAAAATCATCCGCCCCACCCAAAAAGCTCCCCCACCGGGGGAGCTTTTGCTGTGATAAGGTAAAGGTTCACCAAAAGAAAAAGACGCCTTTGGGCGTCTTTTTCTTTTGGTGAACCATCGGGGATTCGAACCCCGGGCCCTTTGATTAAAAGTCAAATGCTCTGCCGGCTGAGCTAATGGTTCATATTGCCGCATGGCAACAGATATATTATAATGGCCTCCCCCCGGCTTGTCAAGCATTTTATCACTATACTTTCCATCTCTCTCCCATCTTTTCCCCGCAATGGGCTATAACATTTCCCCGCCCCGCATTGCATTTCTCCCGCGCTTTCGTTATAATACTTTCAGCGTTAATTTTGGGAGGATTGTTTATGCTTTTCTGGATCGGTCTGGGCGTTCTGCTCATCGGCGGCATCATGGTCCGCGTCGCTTCTAAGCGCGGTGACGAGGGCGAAGCCCTCAAAAAGGTCGGCATCGCGCTCATCTTCATCGGCACCGCCATTCTGCTCTTTGTGCTCACCATCAATATCCTGGTGTGGACCGGCCGCTTCGGCGTTGCCTCCTGATCACCCTGCCCCCCTACGGGGGCTTCCTTTTTTAACCGCCGCCGGGTATAATAAACTCATACCCAAGTACTCCCCGGAAAGGAGGCCGCCCTGTGCCGCTGGAACTGCAAAGCGATATCCGCTACCTCAAAGGGGTAGGGGAGAGCCGCGCCCAGCTTTACCATAAGCTCGGCGTGGATACCGTGGAGGACCTCCTCTACCACATCCCCCGCCGCTATGTCGATCTCACCCATCCCACCCCGCTGGCAGAAGCCATTCCGGGGCAGAAATGCGCCGTCCGGGCGCTGCTGGCCGCCAAGGGCCGGGAGCAGCGCATCCGCCGGGGGCTTTCCGTCTTTCGCCTCACCGCCGTGGATGGTCCCGTCACCCTCCACATCACCTTTTTCAATGCCAAATACACCGTCGATTCGCTGCGCGAGGGGGAGGAGTACCTCTTTTACGGTACCCTTACCGGCGGCTTTTACGCCCGGCAGATGGACTCCCCGCAGGTGTTCCGCCCGGAGGAAGCCGGTACCCTGCTGCCGGTCTATCCGCTCACCCAGGGCCTCAGCAATAAGATGGTCAGCCGCCAGGTCGCCGAAGCCCTTCACCGGGTGGAGCAGCTCCCGGATCCCTTGGCAGGCAGCGGCCTGCCGCGGCAGTACGGCTTGATGAGCTACTCGGAAGCCCTCCATGCCGTCCACTTCCCGCGCGATTGGGCGGCGATCGAAACCGGCCGCAGCCGCATGGTCTTTGATGAACTGCTCTGCCTTACCATCTGCTTTGCCCGGATGCGCCAGGGCCGGGCATTGCGGCATATCGCCCCCATGCAGCCGCATCCCCTTACCGCCTACTACCAGGCCCTGCCTTATCAGCTGACCGGTGCCCAGCAGCGCGCCATTGCCGAAGCCATCGGCGATATGTGCAGCGGCACCCCCATGAACCGCATGGTGCAGGGGGATGTGGGCAGCGGCAAAACGGCGGTGGCAGCGGCCTGCTGCTATTTCGCCTTCCTCAATGGCGCCCAGAGCGCCCTAATGGCCCCCACCGAGATCCTGGCCCAGCAGCATTACCACAATCTCGCCCCTCTCCTGGAGCGCCTTGGTATGCGGGTGGCCCTCCTCACCGGCTCCCTTTCCGTCAAAAAGAAGGAGACCCTCAAAGCCGCCCTCGCCGCCGGGGAACTCGATCTCTGCATCGGTACCCATGCCATCCTCACCGCCGATACCGAATTTTCCCGGCTGGGGCTGGTCATCACCGATGAACAGCACCGGTTTGGGGTGCGGCAGCGGACCGCCCTGCGGCAAAAGGGCCAGGATACCCATGTCCTGGTCATGTCCGCCACCCCCATTCCCCGCACCCTGGCTATGATCGTCTACGGCGATCTGGAGCTCTCCATCATCGATGAGCTGCCCGCCGGCCGCCAGCCGGTGCGCACCTACCTCATCAATAGCGAGATCCGGGAGCGGGCCTTCGGCTATATCCGCCGCCACCTCGATGCCGGTTATCAGGCGTATCTCATCTGCCCCGCCGTGCAAAGCGAGGAGGAAGAAGCGGCCGCCGCCCATCTCAAATCCGCCGTGGAATACGCCGAGGAGCTGGCCCACGGCGCCTTTGGGCAGTATCGGGTCGGTTTGCTCCACGGCAAAATGCGCCCCGCCCAAAAGGAAAAAGTCATGGCGGAATTTGCCGCCGGGGAGATCCAGCTGCTGGTGGCCACCACCGTGGTGGAAGTCGGCGTGGATGTCCCCAATGCCGTGATTATGATGATTGAAAATGCCGAGCGGTTCGGACTTTCTCAGCTCCACCAGCTGCGCGGCCGGGTGGGCCGGGGCCAGGTGCAGTCCCACTGCATCCTCCTTTCCGATACCGATAACCCCGAAACCAAGGAGCGCCTGCGGGTGCTGTGCAGCACCAATGACGGCTTCAAAATAGCGGAAGAGGACCTCAAGCAGCGCGGCCCCGGCGATTTTTTCGGGGAACGGCAGCACGGCCTGCCGGAGCTCAAGGTGGCGGATCTTGCCGCCGATAGCCGCCTGCTGCAAAAGACCCAGCAGGCCGCCGGCGAGCTCCTCGCCCGTGATCCCCAGCTGGATACCCTTCCCGCCCTCTCCCGTCGTGTGGAGCGGCTGATGGCCAAAATGAGCCTGTGAGGGGGCAGGGCAGTGGACGCCTTCGGCGGGATACTTCCTCGGAAAATATCAGTCCCGCGCCCCAACCCCCGCGACCCGTTAGGTTATGGTAAGATATCGCCTGACGGCGGGATGAGATTTTTAGTTATTATAATCAGTACGGCTCGCCGCCGGGGCGTTCCTTTTGTGCGTACAAAAGGAACCAAAATACG
>OIWS01003467.1_pt1 | contig 11201 bp, 10 predicted proteins | sample 1587611 | NCBI WGS metagenome assembly OIWS01 (sample SAMEA3888919, study PRJEB22519) | human gut metagenome | biome: human gut; feature: human-associated habitat; material: faeces | place: Denmark | collected 2010 | reverse complement strand
GCCGTAATGGTAAGAGAACAGCTCCAGCTGCTCTTAAGATCGCTTGCGATTTAGTAGATGAGGGACATAAGACACCAGCTGAGGCTGTTGCAATGATCGACCCTCGTAACCTTGATACATTATTACATCCACAGTTCGATGCTGCTGCACTTAAGGCTGCAACTCCACTTGGAAAGGGTCTTGGAGCATCTCCGGGAGCTGCTTGTGGTAAGGTTGTATTCACAGCTGATGATGCTGAGGCATGGGCTGAAAGAGGAGAGAAAGTCGTACTTGTACGTCTTGAGACATCTCCAGAGGACATCACAGGAATGAAGGCTGCTCAGGGTATCCTTACAGTTCGTGGTGGTATGACATCTCACGCAGCCGTAGTTGCACGTGGTATGGGAACATGCTGTGTATCTGGTTGTGGTGATATCAATATGGACGAGGAGAACAAGAAGTTCACACTTGCAGGACAGACATTCACAGAGGGATCTGAGATTTCTATCGATGGTACAACAGGTAACATCTATGCTGGAATCATCCCAACAGTTGATGCTTCAATCGCTGGTGAGTTCGGACGTGTTATGGCATGGGCTGATGAGTTCAGAAGACTTAAGGTTCGTACAAATGCAGATACTCCTGCAGATGCTAAGAAGGCTCGTGAGCTTGGTGCAGAGGGAATCGGACTTTGCCGTACAGAGCATATGTTCTTCGATCCAGAGAGAATCGCTGCATTCCGTGAGATGATCTGCTCTGATACAGTAGAGGAGAGAGAGACAGCTCTTAACAAGATTCTTCCATATCAGCAGGGAGATTTTGAGAAATTATACGAGGCTCTTGAGGGATGCCCAGTAACAATCCGTTTCCTTGATCCACCTCTTCATGAGTTCGTTCCTACAGAGGATGCTGACATCGAGAAGCTTGCAAAGGCTAAGAATAAGTCAGTAGAGGAAATCAAAGCTATCTGTGAGTCACTCCATGAGTTCAACCCAATGATGGGTCATAGAGGATGCCGTCTTGCAGTTACATATCCTGAGATTGCTAAGATGCAGACAAAGGCTGTTATCCGTGCAGCTATCAATGTAAAGAAAGCTCATCCAGACTGGGATATCGAGCCTGAGATCATGATCCCATTAGTATGTGAGATCAAAGAGCTTAAGTTCGTTAAGAAGATTGTAGTTGAGACAGCTGATGCTGAGATCGCTGCTGCAAATGCTGACATTAAGTACCATGTAGGTACAATGATCGAGATCCCAAGAGCTGCTCTTACAGCTGATGAGATCGCTACAGAGGCTGATTTCTTCTGCTTCGGTACAAACGACCTTACACAGATGACATTCGGATTCTCTCGTGATGATGCAGGTAAGTTCCTTAACGCTTACTATGACAACAAGATTTTCGAGAACGATCCATTTGCTAAGCTTGACCAGACAGGTGTTGGTAAATTAATGGAGACAGCTATTAAGCTTGGAAAGCCAGTTAATCCTAACCTTCACGTTGGTATCTGTGGAGAGCACGGTGGAGATCCTTCATCAGTTGAGTTCTGCCACAAGATTGGACTTGACTATGTTTCATGTTCACCATTCCGTGTACCAATCGCTCGTCTTGCTGCAGCACAGGCTGCTATCGCAGAGCAGGCAAAATAGACAAAGGTTGATGCAAGGTAAAGCCAAATATTAAAATATGAGGCAAAAACAATATTAGAATATAGGTCCTTAACTATCTTGAAATTATTATATTCAATTTAGTTAGGGACTTATTTTTTTATAATTATATATATTTTCCGGCAGATATATATGATATATTTTTTGCCCCATTATTGATATTTTAATTTGCCTTTAATTATGGTATTTTTTATCTTAACTATTTTTGGGAACTATTTTATTGCCAAAAATAAGGATTTCTTCCCAATAATAAAGGTTTATAAGCATTAATTGGGCTTATTATCTATGTTTTTTGGGATATTTAATTATTTTTGGGAGAAAGTGAGGATAATATGATAAAAAAGAATTTTAAAGGCAGATGTGAGAAAAGGTATTCCGACAAAGGGCGAGGTGTATTAAAGGTTTATAATGATATACAGGCAAAGTATATTTTATTATTGGAAAATAATACAGAAATTAAAAAAATACAATGTAATGTATTATTGGATGAAAAATTTAATGATAATGAATATACTACGGATTTTGTATGTGAAAAATTAAATGATGATTTAATAGTACGTGAATGTGTGCAAAAGAAATATTTAACAAAACCATTAACAGTTAAATTATTAGATTTTTCAAGAAATTATTGGTTGAAAAGAGGAATAAAAGATTGGGGGATTGTAATAAATGAATAAGAATGAACTTTATTATTATAATAATTCCTTAATCAGAATTTTAGAAATAACTGATACATCATATTTTGTTATTGATTGTGTAAAATGTAATATGCCATATTTTATAAAAATAGAAGAGTTTAAAGATTATAATTTATGTGAAAATAATATTTTTACAGCTTTAAATATTTTGTTAAATAATAATGATGATATAAATGATATAAAAATAACGGATTTTTCTAAAGAAAATCAAAATATAGCGCATAAACGATTTTCTATGATTTTTCCAATATTGCCATATATTATGAATAAATCAGATAGGAGCAGATTAATACATTTAATGGCAGATAGTAATAATGTAAGTACTCAAACAATAAAACAATATTTGTGTAAATATTTAGCATATCAGGATATAACAATTTTAATTGCAAAACCAAAAATTAAAGAAAAAATATTATCTGTAGATGAGAAAAATATTAGATGGGCTTTAAATAAATATTTTTACACTACAAAGAAAAATAGTTTAAATACTACTTATATATATTTATTGAAAGAAAAATATTGTAATGAAGATGGACAATTAAAAGAAAATTATCCAACATTTAATCAGTTTAGATATTTTTATAGAAAACATAAAAAATTACAGAACTATTATATTTCCAGAAATGGCTTAAAAGATTATCAAAAAAATAAAAGACCTTTATTAGGCGATAATATACAAGAATTTGCAAAAAATATAGGTGTTGGAATGTTAGATGCTACAATATGTGATATATACCTTGTTAATGATGAGGGAAATATAATAGGCAGACCTATACTTACAGCCTGTATTGACGCATATAGCAGCTTATGTATGGGATATTCATTAACATGGGAAGGCGGTATATATTCACTTAAAAATTTAATGCAAAATATTATAACTAATAAAGTTAATTTATGTAAAAATTTTAATATTGATATAACTAAGGATATATGGGATTGTGATAAATTACCAGGAATATTTGTTACAGATAAAGGCTCTGAATATATTTCAGAGAATTTTGAACAGATTTCAGAATTAGGTGTTACAATAATAAATCTTCCTTCTTATAGACCGGAACTTAAAGGTGCTGTAGAAAAATTTTTTGATTTAATACAAAATTCTTTTAAACCATATCTTAAAGGAAAAGGCATTATTGAAGTAGATTTTAGAGAAAGAGGTGCGCATGATTATAGATTAGATGCTAAATTAACTATGATTGATTTTGAAAAGATAATACTTGAATGTATTATATATTATAATACAAAACGAATATTAAAAAATTTTCCATATACAAAAGAGATGTTAGAAAGGCAAATACAGCCATTTGCTAATCAAATATGGAATTATAGTTTAAATACTATGGGCTGTAATTTAATAAATGTATCAAGTGAACAAGTAAGATTAACTTTATTGCCTCGAATAAAAGGAAAATTTACCAGATATGGTCTTATAGTTAATAAATTAAGATATAAAAATATATCTTATACAGAAAAATATTTAAAAGGAGAAGATGTGATAGTCTCTTATAATCCACAAGATTTATCAACGGTATGGATTATAGAAGATTGTGATTTTGTTCCTTTTACTTTAATAGAAAATCAATATGAAAATATGAATTTAGATGATGTTGAACAATTAAGGAAAAAGAAACAGGAATTAATTGCATCTGTAGAAGAGCAGAATATTCAAGGAAAAATTGATTTAGCAAAATCAATTGAAAATATCGCCAATAAAAATATTAATATTGATGTTAATTTAAAAGCAATTAGGAAAAATCGTAAAAAAGAGCAAAATATTACGCACAATCAGAATTTATAAGGAGAATATGTATGAATATATCAGATATTTTAAATCCATTATTAAGTGGAGATACACTTATTTCTCAATTATCTGTATTTCCTTCTTATGATACAGATATTATAAATAAAAGTGAATCTGAAAGATTAATTGCATTAATGGATATTTATAATTTATATATTCCATCACAAATGAGTATTGAAATATATAGTAAATTATATTTGGCTACATTAAGGTCATTGCAAAAGAAAGATACAAAGACTGCAATTAAACAACGATATGAAAATTATAATTGTATAAATAATAAATCCTATCAGGGAATAATAGGTGGTAGTGATAGTTTTACTATAATTGGAACTAGTGGAATTGGTAAAAGTAGTGCTATTTCAAGAGCTGTAAATAGTTTTATTAAAAATGATGTTATTAAGCTTGTTAATCCATATGCTGATATAATACCATGTCTTATAGTTCAATGTCCTTTTGATAGTTCTGTAAAAGGATTATTACTTGAGATATTAAGAAATATTGATAATAAATTAAACACTAATTATTATAATTCAGTAGTTAAATCAAGAACAGCAACAACAGATATGCTTATTGGTATGGTTAGCAATTTAGCTATTAATCATATAGGCTTATTAATTGTTGATGAAATACAAAATGTAGTAAATAGCAAAAATGGGAAAAATCTTATTGGTTCTCTTACTCAATTAATTAATAATAGTGGTATATCAATATGTATGGTTGGTACACCGGAAAGCAATAGATTTTTTGAACAAGCTATGTTTTTAGCAAGACGTTCAGTTGGATTAAATTATAGCTTTTTACCTTTTGATGATTACTTTATCAGCTTTTGTAATGTCTTATTTAAGTATGTTTATGTAAGAAACCCAATACAATATAAGGATATACTTATAAAATGGTTATATGACCATTCTAAGGGGATTACTGCGGTTGTTGTAGCGTTAGTACACGATGCACAGGAAATTGCCATATTAGAGGGATTAGAGGTATTAGATATAAATACATTAACAAAAGCATATAATAATAGAATATCTCTTTTACAGAATTATATTGATATACAAGATACTTCAGTAAGTTCTAATGTAAAAAATGATACAAAAGTTAAAACTGAATTTAATAATACTTATCAATCAGAAAATATAATAGAGCAGTTAGTAAAAAAATCTAAGAAAGAAAATTTAAATATCATAGATTTATTAAAAGATATTTGTAATATCGAAGAGGTAAGTATATGATTACATATTTACCTAATATTTATCCAGATGAATTATTATATAGTTTATTTTGCAGATATAATATATATTCAGGAAATATAACACATAAAATGTCATTTAATGATTTATATACAAAAAGGTCTGATGTACCAAGTCAGGAATTTGTAGGAAATTTAAATGCTGATATTATGAATATTTTAGATAATATATATGATATAAGAAAAATATGTATTAATCATACAATGTTTCCGTATTATGCCAGATTCTTCTCTAAAGAAAGAAAATGTGAGGCATTAAATACTATTATAAAAGGTAATTGTGATACAAAAAATGTATTTTCTATCTTAAAAAGATATGATATTGATAATTATTTTAAATATTGTCCTTTATGTAAGAAAGAAGATATTGAAAAATATGGAGAAACCTATTGGCATAGAATACATCAGATAAGAAATATGAGAATATGTACAAAACATAAATGTAAACTACATAGTAGTAATATTAAAATAACCGGAAGTAGTTATATATTTTATGATGCACAAAATAATACTAGTAATAATGATATTGTTTTTATTGATAATACAAAAATATATAATTTCTCAAAATATATAGAAGATATATTTAATTATGATATTGATTTTAATTATGATATACCAATACAAACTATATTATGTAATGTGTTTAAGAATACTAAGTATCAAAAAGGATTGCAAAGACATATAAGTAAATTTGTAGATGATTTTACAATATTTTATAAAAAAATAGGCATTAATAATATACCAACAATAAATCAGATTAATCGAACATTGCTTGTAGGTGATAGATTTGATTTTAACACAATATGTTTAATAGGATATTTTTTAAATATCAGCAGTTATGATTTAGTGCATAAAGTATATAGTAAAGAAGAAATAGAAAAAGAAAATAAAACACATTATAATAAAAAAAATACAAACATAAAGAGCTTTTCTTAATTGAAAGGCTTTTTTTGTAATAGAAAATGCATTTATATTACGATACTATATATAGCAGTAACATTATAGCTCAAATAGGAGAAATTAAAATGAATAATAATTTTGAAAATGATTATGGACAATTATATATTTATGTAGGTAATGATGATTTATTTAAAAAATTATGTAAAGAAATAAATTATGATACAATTACATTAAAATATTTAAACGATATGGTTAAATATCATAGTGCAACCAGGAGTACATTAACTCCGACAAAAGGAGCTTTTATAAGGTTTGAAAATGATTATTATGAAAGTGGATGGGATGACTATGATAGTTATAATAAAAATTTTGATGAAAGAATAACATTTTTTAATGCATTGCAAAGAGATGAGTGTAATTATTATCTTAAAAACTATATGAAAGATATAGAAGATAATGGATATATTAATATTGAAAAATATGAATATATTAAAGGATATAAATATGAATATCCGGAGTTATATGATAGTTTAGATTATGAAGATTTTAGAAAATTATGTTTAAAATGTATAGAGAATAATTATGATGAAGATACACTAGAATGTTTAAATTATGCAACTAGATTATATAATAAGGAACAAAAATATAATATAGATTTAATGAAGGATTATGTAAATGCCTTAGACAATAAAGATAGTACAAAAGATTTTGTTAAAAATTTTGTTAATGATGATAAAGAATTAGAAAAAGATAATTTTGAAAGAGATGATTTTGAAAGATAATATTTTGTTGTTACAGTAAGATATAGGAGATTATAAAAATGAAAATAGTATTTTTGATATGGATTATATTACTTGTTACAATTTTAATACAAATATATTTTATAATACGTTATATTAAAAATGGTATTTCTATACCATATAGTAATGATTATTCAAAAGAAACATTAGAAAAGACAAAGGAATAAATGATATTGATACAGTTGAAAGGTTGCTTTCACATATTATTACTAATAATAGTACACCTAAATATGATAGTTCAAAAACTCTAATACAATATAAAAATTTTTTATTATCTGAATTAATGAAAGATATATTAGAACTAAATGAGGAAAAGTATTATGGATAAAATAATTAAATAAAGACAATGATTATTTAGAAAAATAATATATAAATTAGGTTCGTTACTTAATGATAAAAAGAAATATCGTAGATTATTTATTCGTAAGAAAGTGAGGGTATGATGAAAAATCCATTTTATCCATTTAGTATTGAGGTGTCTGGGTATACATGTTTAAAGAGTTTTGAAGGAATTTATTATAAGCGAAATGTTGAATATTATCAAAAGTTCAAAAAGTCATTAATGGTATGTTCTCTTTTATTAGCAATGGTTTGTATAGTTGTTATTGTTCTTTCAACAGGATGGATGCAATCACTGTTTGCAACGCTATTAGGCGGTACTTTAAGTTCTATTGTTTGGCTTATTTCAGTAATAATTACTGATGATATGAATTATAGAATAAACCAAATAGATAATGTTATTTTACAAGTGGATAAATTAATTACTAATCTTCATATATTTAATCATTATTTTGTGGATGGAATAACGGTTATAAATATTGATGCTAATAATCTGATTTATCGTTTATGTAATCTTTTACAAGTTATTAGCGATTTACAAATCATAAACAATATTGACAGTAGTAATTTGAAATTCAAATGGGTTGATGAAACTGATATAAATGTTCAAAAATTTGAAGAACGTTCTGAACAAATATTATCAAATATAAATGATATATTAAAAATATATACTATAAAGAAAATAAGCAATTTTGTTATTTATAATGAAAAATATTTAGATGGACAATTAAAAGGGTTGAAAGAGGTACTATTAAAGCGTAAGGGCTATATTCTTTGTGGGAAAGCACTTATTCCGCAAGATAAAGTACAAGACCGGCTAAATAAAGCAAAATTATTTGATAAAATTTTTAATCACAATATTCAGAAAGAAACAAAATTAAACTAATTTAGGTTATAATAGCTAATTTACAATTAATAAAGGATAATTATTATGAATGAAATAATAGATATATATAAAGACTTATTTAATGCTTCAGATATATTAGGTGTATTGGTAAATTATATAGCTAATTCAAAATGTGGTTTACAATATGATTTTGGAAGTACTGTTTTGAAAAAAGGCAAAATATTATATCGTATCCGTAAATATTCTGATGAAACCGATTTCTCTAAACCTAATGAATGGAAACCAGCTCCAACTAAACCTCAAAATCGTTGTAATTGTAAAGGTGAAACAGCATTATATTTAGGGAGTGATGAAAATATATGTTTATTGAAAACACATATAGGTAAAGGAGAAAAATATGTTTTAGGTGAGTATGAATTATTAAATGATATTAAAATTTGTGGTTATACATATGTTAATCCTAATAGTTCAGAATGGAAAAAACTAACAGCTATACTATTCAATGATTTTTTAATTGCACCCATAAGAAATAAAAATAATAAGGCTTTATTCGATATAATAGATGCTCATTTTTCTGATATAGATTTTTCAAATATAACACTATCTACATTAAAAAATTCAGAAGAAGAAAAAAATCTTTCATTACGAATTGGTCATATAACTCAAAAGGATGAGTATTATAAAATTACAAATAGTATGTGTTCTGTTTTGAAAAATCAAAATCCTAATGGAATTACATATAGTTCATGTTATTTTCCAATAGAAACCTTTGGAATTAAAAGTAATGCATATAATATCTGTCTATACGAAGATGCTTTAGAAAATATTAAATTTACAAACTACAACATTAAAATTAATAATAGTGAATTAGTAGCAGAAAGTATAATAAATCTTATGTTAAATAACTCATAAAAGATATAGTTAATAACTATATCCTTCTTTGTATGGAACCAAATTAATCTTTATTTATATAGAGGTTTTAACAACAGTTATAAATGTACACATAAATAACCCAATGGTTTTATGAGAAAAAATATTATTTTACTACACGAAATATAATATAAATGTGTTAAAATAGGCAAGTAAAGAAATTAAGTATAACTTTTTCTTTATCATATATATACTTATTTTATATGTATGTGAGGTTACTTGGGCCCTTAAAAGTGAGGTGAGTACCAAAGGGTATCACACTCACTAGAAGTAGTGTTATATATACTATTGCCAAACTTGACCATGAGGACAGACCATCTAATGATGGCTTTGTAGTAGTTAGAATTAACACTATTACCAAATTGGGGAACATATATAATAATACAGTCGAAGGTTTTGGAGTTGTTAGAATTAATACTATTGCTAAACAAGATAGTGATGGTACTAGGTATGAACTTATTGATTACAATATTTCACGAGAAAAACTATATAAGCGTGGAGTTATTGGAGAACTTGTCGTAACAGTTGAAACAAAAAATGTAATAAAGACTAAAGAATTTGATAATGAGGATGATAGCCCTAATTTATTCATTGGTGAAGAAACACAAGTGTTTATCAATAACTTTATTCCTGATAAAGCTTTGAATTAACACTGCTGCTAAATAAGAGGAAAGCATGATGATAATAATAAGAGCATTAATGATAGCAATGTTTTTTATATGTATATTTATATTTTTTATATATAAATATGAATCGGCATTAATACGTAGTATTTTCTTTTTAGGAATGATTCTTTTCTTTTTAGGAATGATTTTTATATTTTGTATATTGCCTCTTACATATAATAACATGACTATCGGTAATCAAATAAATTTTTAAAAGTAAATAATAATAAATTATTTTAAAGGGCTTTGCATAACAGCATTGTCCTTCTTTTATGCCATAAATTACCTATTTAATTTGTGCATTATGCACAAAAATGAAAAAATTTCAAAATAAGTGTCCGAAAAATGTTTCTCATTTAGATACTAATTATACATAAGAAGATTACTTCTTAAAATTATTTGTTTAAATGTTGCCTTGCATAAAGCCAATGTCGGGAGATATAGGTCAAGGAAACTATTATATATTATTACAACTAATTTTTATAATTTTAGTATATAGTAGTACAGCTAGGATGCGCTGTATAAAAATCAAGGTTACTAGGACCTAATTCAAAGAGTCTAGTCGGCTTTCTTATAGCCTAAGTGTCATATGAGAAATAACGTAAGGGGTTGAATATGTTGCAAGACCTCAATAAGCCTAAGTTCTATATTATAGAATAAAAGTGAAAGTAGAGAGACTACTGAGGTACTTGAAAAGGTTAAAAGTAGAACATGGAATGGGAAATTTGGGATGTCTATAGTTGTTAAGACATCAGGGAGCCTATCAATTGCCGGAAACGGCTGACAAGTTGAGGACAATGGATAGCTTGGTAGATAGGTATATTTAATACATATAAAATATTTTTGATTGAACATATTTTTTATATACATAATTAAGAGTAGTATTAAATATAGTACATGACACAAGAATACGGATACAAACAAACTTTGACGGATGTTTTTGTATTTTCTTATTTTCAGGATGTATCTCTTTCCTATGTTTCATAGGGAAAGTACGCCCTGAAGCCGTTTCAATTCCTTTTCTGGATGATATTTCATAAATAGTAATATGTCAAGAAAAAATTGTAATATTTTTCATAAAAAATGATTTATTTTCACAATACCGTATAAATAAAAATAACACAGTATTGATTACAACAATATTGATTTTTAAATAGTGTATTGTGAATAAATATAATATATAACAATAAGATAGCTATATTGTCATAGTGTATATTGCTATATAAAAATAATACCAATACAAAAATAATACAGTTTTGTTTTCACTATGACATATATAATATATATAAAGATATAAGAGATAATAAAATATATGAATAATAA
>OIWS01003466.1_pt1 | contig 11209 bp, 9 predicted proteins | sample 1587611 | NCBI WGS metagenome assembly OIWS01 (sample SAMEA3888919, study PRJEB22519) | human gut metagenome | biome: human gut; feature: human-associated habitat; material: faeces | place: Denmark | collected 2010 | reverse complement strand
GCACCTTCCAATGCTCCAAAAGATGCAGATAATCGCACAATATCCGCTGACAATGCAGCGTCTCATTCTGGAACGTCTTTGCCAGCGGATATTTTGTTTTCCGCAGCGCTGCCGCAGCCGGGGGCTTGTCCGGGTCGATCCCAAAGTCATCCGCCAGCTTCTGCGCCGCCTCATAGTTGCTCAGATTGAACAGCCTTGCTACAAAATCGATCACATCACCGGTAGCCCCGCAGCCAAAGCAGTAGAAGTAGTCCTCGTTCAGCTTCATGCTGGGTGTACGGTCATTGTGGAAGGGGCAACAGGCCATGTCGCCGCGCCCGACCTTCAAACCGTAGTGTTCGGCAGCCTGTCTCACTGTGACCACCGCCTTGACTTTTTCAAACAGGTTCATACAAATACCTCCGTAATTTTTTTGACAATTTCCTCTTGTCACCTGAATATACGGGGAAAAACGGGTTGAGCCGGAAAATCCGGCATTTCCGCAAAAAAAGAAAAAGCCGCCCTGAATTTTTGCAAAAATGCAAAAATCACAGGACGGCAAATGTTCACAAGATATGCCTTGATATTATTCCACTTATTGAATATAATAAAATTAGTTTTGGGGAAGGAGGGCGAATGCGAATGAAATACCTGTCAACCTTTGAAGCAGCAGAGAAATGGGGCATCTCCCATCGGCGCGTGAACGTTCTCTGTAATGAGGGGCGCATCACCGGCGCACAGCGGGCAGGAAGCCGCTGGATTATCCCGGAAAATGCAGAGAAGCCCGCCGATGCCAGAATCCGAAGCGGGAAGTATATCAAAAAGCCGACAGAGGAAAGGGGGACATAAGCGATGGCGAACACCTTTTTACCCGGTACTGTCCGGGAGCGGATTGCCGATCTGATGAAATACCATAAAGTATCCCAGACAGACCTTGCGCTGAAAATCGGCTGCGGAGACAGCTTGCTCAGCCGGTTTCTGACCGGAAAGACAGACAAGCTTGGAGACGAAAACATTATCCGCATTGCCAGAGTCTTTAACGTCTCCACCGACTTTCTTCTGGGCATAACTAACGTCCCTGACAAAAAGAATTATGCCATTGACGAGCTTGGCTTATCTGCACAGGCGGCAAGGAATCTCTACGCCGGAAAAGCAAACGCTCAGGTAGTCAATTACCTTCTGGAAAGCCCTCGTTTTCTTGATTTGACCTACATATTGGAGCAGTATTTCAACGATACGGTTGCCGCTGGGTATGCTGCGCAGAATCAGCTATATACGACTATCAGCAGCCTGACGCGGAAAACGGTAAAAACGGAAGCTGGCGCACAAGCCGCAAGGGACATTGCGCATCTGAGAACATCGGTTTATCAAGCTGACCTTGCCACCATTGAGAATCAGTTTATGCTTGCGGTCAGGGAAGTGAAAAAGGAAATCGGCAACGACTTTGCCGCCATTCAGTCGATGACCACAGAGCAAGCCAAAAGAATGTTTACAGAGGTTGCAAAAGGGCAGGATATGACAAATCCAACCCTTACACCGGAGCAGGTATCTGATCTGATTATCGGCAGTGTGGCTGGCTTGGATGGTGTCAATCAGGATGCGTTGAATACGCTTGGACAGGCGTTGACTGGCTTTTTCCAGACCACCTTAGAGCAAGCACCATCACAGGAGAAGGACGATGAAGAAAGAGGATAATGAGCGGCTCTGTGCGCTGGCTCAAAAAGGGGACACAGAGGCTCGTGACCTTCTTCTGAAAAACAATCTGGGTTTCATCCGCAAAACCGCCAATGAGATTTATTTGAAATCCAATCTGGCAGAGAGCGATCTCAGTACAGAAACCAGCGATCTGGAACAGGAGGGCTGCCTCGGTCTGCTGACCGCCATTCCCCTCTTTGACAGCAGTAAGGGCATCAAGTTTTTGACTTACGCCGCCCCGTTCATCCGCAACACCATGACCGACCTGATACGGAATGTTTTCTCCCAATATGAGCAGAGAATGACCAGCACCACAGACGGACTTGCCTTGCAGAAAATCCGGTTGGATGAGATCCTTCCCGGTGAGGAACGGCTGCTGCGCATTGAAGCTATTGCGGATCCGACCGTCAAGTCTCCGGAACAGATTTATGTGGACAAAGAAACCATGCGTGAGCTGTACGAAGGTTTGGGCAGACTTTCCGAGCGTGAGCAAGCCTATCTGCTGTACCGCTATGGCTTTACGGACGATGTGGAGCATACGATGATCGGCTCAGCAATTCATTTCAATCTGAGAGAGAGCCGTGCAAAGACATTGGAAGATACTGCAATGGATAACCTCTGGCTGGAACTGCCGTGGTGGTTTTAGTGTGTCGCTGCGGCGGGACGGGGGCTGTATATACCTCTGCTTCCTTCTCCGGACAGTCGGATTTTGCTTCTCAAAAGCCCTGCGTTTGTGTCACCTTGGTGTCACAAAATCCGCCTGTCCTACTGACGCTGAAAAGTGTCCGCCAACCGCTATCTGCCCGTACAGCAGATGGCGAAGCCAGCCCCTTTCCAGCGTCAGCCGGAAGCAAAGGTATAACACACTAGACTTTGCAAGCAAAATCGTGTGCCAACAGGGCGGCTCGCGCCCCTATTGGAAACCCAGCGGCAAAGGGGCGCGGGTCTCCGGTGGAGACCTCAAAGCGTGAAACGCTTTGAAGCGCTGACCGAGCCGACAGGCGAGACCTCCCTTTGCAATCCCTCATTTTCCTCGCGGGTGCATATACAAACTGCCAAAATGCAGCTTGCAATGCCTGCTCAGAAAATGCAAAACCGCTGTAATCTCCATCCTGCGCGGGATGGGGATTACAGCGGTTTCTTTCTGACGCACAGAGCAGCTTTACTCCGTATAATACTGCGCCTGTGCGTTCCAGAGCGCGTAGTATTTGCCGCCCCGATCGGCGAGCAATTCGGCGTGGCTGCCCTGCTGGATGACCGCGCCCTCGTGGAACACGGCGATCTCGTCGCAGAATTTGCAGGAGGACAGGCGGTGGGAGATATAGATGGCAGTCTTATTGCCTGCGATCTCATCGAACTTACTGTAGATCTCTGCCTCGGCGATGGGGTCCAGCGCCGCCGTTGGCTCGTCGAGGATGATGAAGGGCGCGTCCTTATAGAGCGCGCGGGCAATGGCGATCTTCTGCGCCTCGCCGCCGGAAACCTCGACACCGTCCTCGGAGAGATTTTTGTAAAGCATGGTGTCCAGACCCTTTTCCATCGCTGCAAGACGGTCTGCGAAGCCTGCATCGATCAGAGCTTTCCTTGCCCGGTCACGGTCATATTCCATGCTGCCCGCCACATTCGCGCCCAAAGGCTGGCAGATGAGCTGAAAATCCTGAAATACCACGGAAAATATGCCCATGTAATCGTCATAGCGGTACTTGCGGATGTCGATGCCGTTGAGCAAAATCTGCCCCTCCTGCGGGTCGTACAGGCGGCACAGGAGCTTGATGAAGGTGGTCTTGCCGCTGCCGTTTTCGCCCACGATGGCAAGCCTTTTTCCGACCTTGAACCTCATATTCACATGGCGCAGCGCCCAGATGTCCGAGCCGGGATAACGGAAGGATACATCCCGAAACTCCACGTCATACTGACGATCCGACCTCTTTTCGGTGGTGAGACTCCCCTGATACATGGAATTGGGAATGTCGAGAAACGTATAGATGGCCTTGAGGAACTCAGCATTGGCCCGCATATGACTGACGGTGCTCAGTAACAGGGCGGCGTTGCCGGAAAATGTGGTCACGGCGCTGACATACTGGGTCACGCTGCCGATGCCGAAGGCACCGCCCAGCGCCTTCAAGCATACGAACACATACACAACGCCGGAGAGAACAGCGGATAGAGAGGCGGCCAGCGCCTTGCTCAGTCCCACAGTGGTTTGGGACGCCTTTGCCACGGGAGAGCCGACGCCGAAGATATTCACTGTGCGGACATAATGCTCCGCCAATTCGCTCTGGCGGTACATTCTGCGATCCATGTCTTTTTCCTTGTCCCCCGGCTGCATGAAAACGAAGTGGCTGAACACGCGATTGCCGAAGCATACCTGCTCTGCCAGCGTGTTCCAGGCAGAATAGGCTCTGCCGGCCAGCGCCGGACCAAGGCAGGTAACGGCGGCAATCAGCAGAAGGATGCCCACAAGGAAAAGCGGGTGATTGAGAGCGGTCAATTTTCCCGCCGAGGTCGGGACTTGCCGGGTGAACAGGCTCACCGTCAAGGCGGCAGCCCCTAAAATGCCGGTGATGCCTTGGACTGCCTGCGTATAGTACAGCTTGAGATGGGCAAAGCCCCAACCGGACCAGTCGGCATTCTGCCGGATCTGAGAGAACAGATCACGTGTTTCCTGCCTGTCACAGTCGGCATAATCCATCCGCAGAAATTTCTCGGTATACAGAACTTCTTTCTGTCTGTCAAGCAGTTCGCTCCGGACATTTTTCCACCTCTCCAGCACGGCCTTGAGCAGCTCTGCCGCAGCACTGACCGCTACGATCCAAAGGACCCATTTGGCCAGAATCTCCGGTCTGCAAAGGGTGGATAGTTCATCGACAAGCCGGGCGGAGAGCCAGATGACCGCATAGGGCGATGCTGCCTCCACAACAGCACAGAGGATAAACGGCATAAAGCAGCCCGGTGCGATCCGGCGCATATCTCGTGCCGCCCGGCGGTGGATGGCAAAGGTCTCCCGCAGGCTCATGCCCTCAGCTTTCTTCTTCATCCTGCACACCTCCTTCCTGATAATAGCGGCTCTGCACGGCAAATAGCTCCGCATAAGCACCGCCCTTTGCCAGTAACTCCTTGTGGGTACCCTCCTCGGCGATGCCGCCGTCTGCTATAAAGAGGATGCGGTCACAGAAGCGGGTGGACGCCAGTCGGTGGGAGATGAACACGGAGGTCTTACCCGCCGTCATATCGCTGTACTTTTGGTAAATATCGTTTTCCGCAATGGGATCCAGCGCCGCCGTAGGCTCGTCCAGAACGAGGATGGGCCCGTCCTTATAAAGCGCTCTCGCCAGCATCAGCCGCTGGGTCTGGCCGCCGGAGAGCTGTACGCCGTCCAGATACACCTCCCGGCCAAAGTGGGTATCCACCCCTTGGGGGAATTTGGCAATAGCCTCTGTCAAGCCGGCCTGTGCAAGGCAGTGATCGACTTTTACTCTGTCGATATGCTCGGTGGTCTGGGCAACACATTCCGCAATGGTGGTATCCAAAATGGAAAACCCCTGAAATACAGCGGAAAACAGGCGGTAATACGCGCTGCGGTCAAATTCACGAATATCCTGCCCGTTTAGCAGCACGCGCCCCTCGGTGGGGTCGTAGAAGCCGCAAAGCAGCATCACCATGGTGGTCTTGCCCGCACCGTTCAAGCCCACCACCGCCAGCTTTTCGCCGGGATGGATGGTCAGGTCTATGTGTCTGAGAATATCCCTCTCCGTGCCCGGATAGTGGAAGGACACGTTCTCCAGCCGCAGCTCATACCCGTCGGCTGCGGGCGGCTGCGCTCCGCCCTCAAACTGAAACGGCTCCGGAATGTTCAGATATTCCTGTATTTTGGACAGGTCGATGCTCTCCTTATGCAGTTGGCTGCACTGGGTCAGGATGCCGGTCACCCACGATGCAGCGCCGCTGACGGCGGTAAAGTAGAGCAAAAATGTCGATGCAGGCCAGCCATGTACCAGAGTTTGCCGAATCAGATACGCATACGCGATGCCGTTGCGAAGAAGCGTCAGCGCCACGTCAGCCACATTAGCCCAGAGATAAGTCCTTTCCCGGCGGGCGATGAAGGCGGAGAGTGCCTTCATGGATTTTTCCCGCAATTCCCGCAGCCAAGGGACTAAACCAAAGACGCGGATGTCCTTGGCAAGCTGTATCTGCCGAGGCTGCGTCAGAAAATAGTGCAGTTCCTTGTCATACTGTTCCCGTTCATCCCGGTGGCGGTACTCCCACTCACTGATGTAGTGGGAAACGAAGAAGTCTGCTGCGGCGGTCAGCACCACCAGCAGGATCAAAAAGCGGCTCAAGCGGGAGAACAGCAGCAGATATACGGCAAAGCCGCCGAGATTTGCCAGCAGCTCCGTCAGCGTTCGCCAAATATGTTCCGCCGCATCGTCGTTGCCGCTGGTGGCCCGCTGCGCCTGCTCCTCCAGCTTCAGAATTTTGGAGTCGTGGACATTTGGGTAGGAGGTCTCGCCGCTTTTCCGGGAGATCATGCGGATGATGGCACAGCGAACATCGACCTCACCGGGCATCCGGATGGCATCGCAATACGCCGCAGCCCCCTGTAAGAGAAGAAGTGCCGCTGTGAAAAATCCGATAGTTGTCAGCAACTCCCCCACGGGAACGCCCTGCTCCACCCTCGTAAGAATTTCCGGTGTGACATAGAGCTGCGCCAAATCCAACGCCACTTTGATGGCCGCGACCACAACGCAAAGGAGCAGCACTCTCCTGCGCTTCTCCCAAGCGGTCCGCACCATAAAGCAGACATTTTGCCGGACGCTGTACTTCGGTTTTTCTCTGTGTTTCATGTCGTTTCACCTCACGCGCATAGCATAGCAGAAAAAATCGTCCCCGGTTGATTCCGGGGACGAATCGCTTTTTCCGGGGGATGAATTGCAGCTCTCACTCCTGCGGAAGCAGTATTTCAGTGGTGAATGCACCGTCCTCGCTGTTGCGGCTGATGTATCCGTCCAGCCGCTCCACGATGGCGTCGATGCGAACAAGGCCAAAGCCATGCCCCTCGCCCTTGGTGCTGCGGAACAGCCCTCCCTCCTTCTGCATTTTCTTCCCGGCGGTAAAATTGGTGAAGGAGATGTAGAGCTGGGTGTTTTTCATATCCATATAGACCCGGATGAGGCGCTTATCCTCCGGCAGCTTCATGCTGGCCTCAATGGCGTTGTCGAAGAGATTGCCGAGGATACAGCAGAGATCGATCTCCGAGGACTTCAGCCTGACGGGGATGTGGGCATCGGCCATGACCTCAATGCCCTTCGCCTTTGCAAGGGAGATCTTGGAGTTCAAGATGGCGTCGGTCATGGGATTGCCGGTCTTGATGACCGTGTCCACGGTTTGCAGATCGGTGTCCAGCAGGTCGAGGTAGTTTCGGATGGCGTCCCAATCTCCCGCGGCAGCGTAAGCCTTCATGGTCTGAATATGGTTGCGGTAGTCATGCCGCCAGCCGCGGATCTGGCGGTACATATTGTCTACCTCCCGGTAATGCGTTTCGATCAGCTCCTGCTGATAGGAGGCGAGCTGCTTTTCGATTTTCTTTGCAAACAATTCCATACGCCTTACCTCATGTTGATAATGGCACGGTTGACGCCCTCATACGCGCCCCGCGGCAGCGGGATGGCGGTTCCGTCACTGAGCCGGATCTCCGTCTTGGTGACGCGGCTGATCTGCGTCAGATTCACGAGCGCAGAGCGCCCCACGCGGTAGAAGCACTCGTCGAGCTGCTTTTCAAGCTCGCCCAATGTCATTTTCACCGTCACATCCGTTCGCGCGTGAACGGTCACATAGTTGCCGAGCACATCTGCATATCGAATCTGATAAATCGGCACACGCACCATTTCTCCGCCGACCTCGAAGTGCAAGACCCGTTCGTTTTTCGTTATCTTTTCCACGGCGCGGTCCAGCACCGACCGGAGCTTTTCTTCCTTCACAGGCTTCATCAGATAGTGGAGCGCCGCCACCTCGTAGCCCTCTGAAATGTAATCGGAGTAGCCGGTGATGAAAATGATCTGCACCGTGTCGTTGCTCTTGCGAAGCTCTTTCGCCATCGTGACGCCGTCCATCGCGCCCATTTCGATATCCAGCAGAAGAATGTCGTAGTCGCTTTCTTCTGCGTAGCGGAACAGGAAGCTCTCGGCGGAGGGAAAATCGTCGATATGCACCGTGTGACCGGCGGACGAAGCCCAGGCGCGCACCATATTCAAAACAAACTGTCTGTCCGCACCGGAGTCATCGCAGATTGCAATTTTGTACTTCATACCCTCACCAACCCCATCTAAGCGATAATCTGTAATAAGCATATTGTGACGCGGCACGGCATGGTGTCCGTCACCATCCCACCCACGTCCCATATCCGCTTGGCATCTGTCCTGTGATATTTTTATTCTATCAAAAAAGCCGGAATAATCAAGTGGCGCGTCAAAGCCTCGACTGTATTGATCTTAATCGATGCAGTCATTTCTTACCATTTTCAAGGATAGGCAGCAGTATCCGTAAATAACCCTACCTGTGTTCTGAAGCAAAGCATACGCAAAATAGCAGGGCTATGATCGCTGCGTATCATTTATAAAACGCGATCATCTCAGCAACACTCACTTCGAAATTTCCAATACAAAATACGCTGCCAGCCCCAAATGTGTTAGAGCATAAGAGATAAATACGATAGCTATAAGTAACATCACCGTTGCAATGGCTCTGCATATTCGCTACCATGTTACATGCGCAGGAAACCGTCAAGGACAACCTCCTGCACTTCGTCCAGCGCCGACAGAAGCGCGGCGAGGTCATTGAGCTCGTTGAGACTGATCTCTAACCCGTCCAAATGGGGAGCGAGATACTCAAAGGCATAGTAGTCTTCGATCTCCATGTACAGGATATCGTCTGTCTGAAGGCGTACCTTGTCCAGCGCGTCCCACAACTCCCATGAAGAGACGGGCAAGTTCAGCTTGGCATATCTTTTCACATCGTCGAGGTATTCCTCGTCAGCGGGGAGGACGAGGGTGTAGTCCGGCTTTCCATCGACACGCAGCGTCATGCGGAGCATTTCATCCCTGCTCTCATCCCGCCAAGGCTCTGCCGGCGAAAGGTAGCTGCGGTCGATCCCCATATCCGGCGTCAGCAAGCTGCGGGCGTTTGGGACAAAGGCACTGTACCGGGCATAATCCGCTCCCTGCGTATCAACAAGGATGCCATCATTTCGGCCTACTCCCAATACAAGGAAACCATGCCTCATCCCGTCATCATAGTGAAGCGAAGCCCTGGCCTCTCTGATGAACGGATATTTCTCCAGCATCGACCGGCAGAACTGGTCAAACTCTGCGGTGGAAAGTTCGACCACCTTCTCCACCACGCAAGCCTCCACCTCTAGCGCGACCTGCTTGCAGCGAAAATCTGCTTTAAGTATCATTCTTCTGCCTCCTCTCGATTTTCTCCATATCTGTCCGCAGGCAAGTCCCATCCCGATGCCAGCAGATACTTCCGTGGGCGGGATACGGGCATCCGCGGCATCGTTCGTTCTCAGTGCAAAACACCGACTCCGGCGGCGTCGGCACAAATGCCGTGCAGGTGCGTTTGTCTACGCTGCGTCTGATCCCATCGATCATGTCTACCTCCTTATCCATAAAATACAAAAGGACGAAGTCTGACCCTTCAAACTTCGTCCCGTGACATTCTGTATTACACTATTACATTGTCTGTTCCATCGCGTCTTCCTGCTGCCGGATGCGCTCGGCCAAATCCGGCACACAATCCTCGATCTGCTGCTGTACGCTTCGGATCACCTTTTCCTGTTCGGCGGTGAGGTCGAAAAAATCACCGTCTACAGAGTCGGCGCAGCAGCGGTAGATCTCTGTCATCTGCTCTGGGCTGAAAAGCTGCTCCTTGTGGATGAGGCCGCTTCGTATGGCAAAATCTTGCTTGGCTCCGTCATAGTTCTCCATGAAATAGTGTCCGTGGGATAAGCCCGTGCGGTCATAGTCCCAATCCCAAGTGACGAATTGGACGCTGTGTTTGCTATGTGTTCCCGCCAGCACTGTGCCGTTGAAGTCGGCAAGGATTCGATAGTCGCCCTCCAGCCCGCTGGCTTTGAGCTGCGGAGCGGTTTCCATAGCGGTCATATACTCCATCGTTTGGGTGGCGATGTCCTCGACACGGAGGAGGGCATCCTCTGCCAGTGGTGTATTCACATCTTCCCGCCGATAGAACACGCTGCCCTTGCCGGTGATCCGGCAGAGAGGCACGCCATTCCAATAGACAGGTATCTGCGAGTCCTCTAAAGGCTGGGTTTCAAAGCCAGCGCGGTGCAGGCAGGTACAGACTTCCTCAAGGTAGCGGTTCTGCTGTTCCGTATTGCGGTCATTCATGTTGTGATCCTCCCATTTTGTAATGAAAAGAACGCCGGCTCGATGGTTCTACGAAACCAACAAATCGACGCCCTGCCCCCATATTTATGTTGTGCTATGCGATCCTATAGGCAGAATGAATCCACCTCGCTCTTACCATCCGAATCTGTCCGAAGTATGCACAGCGTGAATCCTCCCAAATTGGGTTCAGTTTCTTTGGCGAGGGCAAGTATTTCCTCCGATATCTCTTTGGATGTCAAGCAGAACGATCCGACCGCATTGCAGAGAACAATAAACTTCTTATACTTGCAGAATAACTCTTTGTATTTGTGGTACTTATTCACAATTCTTTCGGAGTATATTTTGTATCTCTCCGAAAGGTCGATGAGGCTCTCTCCAACCGCCACCGCTTCGCCCAAATCGAAGTATGAGTAGTTTTCAGCTTTTCCGCCATGCACTTTTTTCGCATTCGCCCTAATATCCGCCGCAGTGCGCCCTTTCCCAAAGTTTTCTTTTGAGATTCTCCGCATGACAGACTCGCTTTCGGTTGTCAGTCGTGTAACTTCAATGCCAATTTCACCGGAATCCCCAAGCACAAAATCCGGCCGCTCAGTTTTAAGAATTTTCATACTCTTGAGTTCTCTATAGTGTGAGGATAAGTCGAATAGAACCGCATATTCTTCTCGTACTTTTATATCATCGGGCAATTTGGCTTCTTCAAAAAAATGGCACAAATATTTGCCAAAATTGCGGTAATCTTGTGTGCTCAAATTGTGCGTATACTCGCAGAGAGACAACTTGTCAAACACATACTCAGCCCCGTCTATATTGACCGTTTCCCGTGCTGCGTCAAAAGTGTCGTATTCAAATGATTGGAGTGATGCAACGGCTTTTGCCAGTTGTTTGAGCGTAGCATTTCGATGCATTTGCTTTTCGTTCATAATGTTCTCTCTCATAACACGGATGCGAACCGATTGGGGCCAATACTCCCTAAGATCTCCAAAATTCGCCGGAAACGCTCGGTTCGCATCCATATAAATCTCTCCAAATAGTTGCAAAAAAGCTGTGAAATATGAAATTTCACAGCTTTTCGTGGTGGACCTGAAGGGATTCGAACCCTCGACCTCTCGGATGCGAACCGAACGCTC
>OIWS01003460.1_pt1 | contig 11236 bp, 7 predicted proteins | sample 1587611 | NCBI WGS metagenome assembly OIWS01 (sample SAMEA3888919, study PRJEB22519) | human gut metagenome | biome: human gut; feature: human-associated habitat; material: faeces | place: Denmark | collected 2010 | reverse complement strand
CGGGAGCCAGGCTTCGAGCCGCTCCCGCGGCGGCAGCGGATTCTCCCGGGCGAAAAACGCCCCGCCCGGCCAGTCGTTGAGTGCGCCGTCGGTGAGGAATCCGGTACGGCGCCCCTGAAGCCTCGCCTCGCCCAGCAGGGACTCCACTTCATCCCCGCCCGGCGTCACACCGAGAGAGCGATCCCCGGCGTAGCCGCAGGCGAGCGCATTCAACGCGGCGATTTCCAGATTGCGGAATCGTCCGGTCAGCGGCAGAAGTGTCCCGCCCACCGGCATGGCGGCAGTATTGGAGAGCCCCGCCCGGCTCAGCCCCGCCTGTTTTGCCAGCTCCAGCTGTGCAAGATTGACGCCGTTGCAGAGAATCAAAATAACGTTGCGGGTGCCCGCCGAAAGTCCGACGGAATACACCAGCAACGCAAGCAGCAGCCAGAACCGCAGAAAACGCCTCATGAAACAAGCCGATCCGCTCAGAGATCCGAAGCGGTCTTGCCGCGGGAACGGCGCCGCTCCAGTTCAGTCAGGAAGAATTTGCGCAGACGGATGTTTTTCGGCGTCACTTCGACCAGCTCGTCATCCTCGATATATTCGAGCGCCTGCTCGAGCGACATCTTCCGGGGCGGAGCAATCTTCATATTGCGGTCGCTCCCGGCGGCCCGGAGGTTGGTCAGCTGTTTGGCGCGCTGAACGTTGACGACCAGATCCCCTTCCTTGCAGTGTTCGCCGACGATCATTCCTTCATAGCAGTCCACGCCGGGTTCGATGAAAAACTCGCCGCGCTGCTGAAGTCCGTCGATCGCGAACGGAATCGCCTTGCCCTGCGCCATGCTGACCATGGTTCCGTTGGTCCGCGACGGGATCGGCCCCTTGAACGGTTCGTAATGATCGAAGAGATGCGAGACAATCGCCTCGCCCTGGCTCGCGGTCAACGCCTTGCTCCGCAGCCCGATGAGACCGCGGGTCGGGATGAAGAAATCCAGGAGCTGCCGCTGTCCGCGCGACTCCATCTGGATGAGTTCGCCGCGGCGCATGCCGACGATCTCAATGATCTTGCCGGCAAATTCCGAAGGCACATCGACCGAAAGCCGTTCGATGGGTTCGTTTTTCACCCCGTCGATCTCCTTGCAAATGACCTGCGGCTTGGCCACGGCGAACTCGTACCCCTCGCGCCGCATCGTCTCGATGAGAATCGCCAGGTGCAGAACACCGCGCCCGGAGACCTTGAAGGCCTCGCCGTTGACATCCTCCACCCGGAGCGCCACATCGCGCTCGACCTCTTTGAAGAGGCGTTCGCGCAGCTGGCGGCTGCCGACATATTTCCCCTCGCGCCCGAAGAACGGGGAGTCGTTGATGCGGAAGAGCATCGAAATCGTCGGCTCGTCGATGGCGATCGCCGGCATCGCTTCGGGGTGTTCCGCGTCGCAGATGGTGTCGGAGATGTCGATGTCGGAGATGCCGACAATCGCACAGAGGTCGCCGCACTCGACCACGCTGGTCTCTTTCCGGCCAATTCCCTCAAAGGTGAAGAGCTGCTTGACCTGTGCCGGTTCCTGCCGCCCGTCGCGCTTGATGATGGTCAGCGGTTTGCGGGTGTCGAGGGTGCCGCGGTAGACGCGGCCGATGCCGATGCGGCCGACGAAGTTCGAATAGTCGAGCGTGGCAACCTGCGCCTGCACCGGCCCCTCCACCTGCTTCGGCGCCGGAACGTATTCCAGGATGGCATCGAGCAGCGGGTAGATCGATTCACGCGGATCGTTGAGGTCGCGAACCGCCCAGCCGTCCCGCCCGCTGGCGTAGAGGGTCGGGAAATCCAGCTGTTCATCGGAGGCGTTGAGTTCGCAGAAGAGGTCGAACACCTTGTTCTGCACCTCGTCCGGCCGCCCGTCCGGTTTGTCGATCTTGTTGATGACCACCACGGGCCGCAGATTGAGCGCCAGCGCCTTGTCGAGCACGAAACGGGTCTGCGGCATCGGCCCCTCCGCCGCGTCGACCAGCAAAATCACGCCGTCAGCGAGTTTGAGCACCCGTTCGACCTGACCGCCGAAATCGCTGTGTCCGGGGGTATCGATCACGTTGATCTTCACCCCTTTGTAGCGGATGCTGATATTCTTGGAAAGGATGGTGATTCCACGTTCGCGTTCGAGGTCGTTGTTGTCGAGGAAGCACTCCTGCACCACCTCGTTTTCGCGGAAGACCTTGGCCTGCCGCAGGATCTGGTCGACCAGCGTGGTTTTGCCGTGGTCGACGTGCGCGATGATCGCGATATTTCTGATGTCGCTCATAGATGTTTCGGATACCTGTCTGTAACGGTTTGAAAAATGATCTATTAATATAGCATCTTCCCCGGCTGTTTTCAATGGATCCACCGCTTGCCAAACCGATAAAATGGTGTATATTAAAAAGAACGGCAAAAGTATGCCGAGCCATTCAACCTCATTGAGAAAGCGTAGTTTCAATGAACACAACCAATTTCGTACACCCGCGCGACCAGATCGTCGAGATCATGAAGCGTATCTACGGGTACGGCATGACCACGACTTCCGGCGGAAACCTCTCGATCCTCGACTCCGAAGGAAACATGTGGATCAGCCCCGGCAGTGTCGACAAAGGCACGCTGCATCGCGAAGACATCGTCTGCGTCAAGCCGGACGGCACGGTGATCGGCCGCCACAAGCCCTCGAGTGAATTCCCCTTCCACCGCGCCATCTACAAGATTCGCCCGGATGTGAAAGCGATTCTGCACGCGCATCCGCCGGCGCTGGTCTCCTTCAGCGTCGCCGGGAAGATTCCGAACACGGCGGTGCATCCGACGGCGAAGATGATCTGCGGTACGGTCGGCTACGCTCCCTACGAGGTTCCCGGCAGCGAAGCGCTCGGGAAGAACGTCGCGGCGGCCTTTTCCGCCGGACACAGTACGATTCTGCTGGAAAATCACGGAGCCTGCACCGCCGGTGCGACACTGCTCCAGGCGTTCCAGCGCTTCGAAACGCTGGATTTCTGCGCGCGCCTCATCAACCGTTCCACGCAGATCGGCACGCCGCACTACCTGTCGGATACCGACATTGAGTTCAGCATGCTCGACCGCAATACGGACTTCCGCCCCTTCGATCCGGAGATCCGGACGAGCGAGGAGATGGAGCTGCGCTACCAGATGACCGAACTGATCCGCCGCGCCTACCGGCAGATGCTCTTCACCAGCACCGAAGGGACTTTCGCTGTGCGGGTTGACAAGGAGCGTTTTCTGATCACTCCGCGCGGCGTCGACCGCGGCACCATCAAACCGGAAGATCTGGTGCTCGTCAAGGGATTCCGCTACGAATCCGGCCGCAAGCTCAGCCGGGCGGCGTGGTTCTTCAAGGCGATCTTCGACGCGCAGCCGGAGCTCAATTCGCTGATCATTGCCAATCCGCCGCACCTGATGGCGTACACGGTGGCGCATGAGAAGTTCGATCCGCGGGTCATTCCGGAAAGCTACATTCTGCTGCGCGAAATGCCGACCTTCGAATACGGCACCAACTACCGCGACCTCAAGCGGATTACCGATACGCTTTCGCCGCGTTACCCGATCATTCTGATTCAGAACGACTGCATGGTATCCAGCGGCAAGACGCTGCTCGAAGCCTACGACCGCATGGAAGTGGCCGAATACAGCGCCAAGGCGACGGTCAGCGCCCGCAACCTCGGCGGCATGAAGCCGATCACCGATGCGCAGATCGCCGACCTGGTCAAGGCATTCAAGCTGATTCCGTAAGGCGACGGCGACAGAACAATGCGAAAGGCAGCGGGCTTGAAGCCCGCTGTTTTTTTGCCGGGCCGGGAAGGTTTTTCGTGGATTTTTCCCGAACCTGAATGGAAAATCTCCGGATTTGTGGCAAATTAAACCAGGTAATCATGCATCAGGAGAATCGTCAGAATGCTTTTACGCACGACACCGGAATCCGTTGGAATTTCCTCTTCCGCCATCAGCCGCTTTATCGACTCTCTCGCGGAACTCGACAGTGTTCACAGCTTCATGCTCCTCCGCCACGGCAAAGTGGCGGCGGAATTGTGGAACGCCCCCTACCGCCCCGACGTGCCGCATGAACTCTTCTCGCTCAGCAAGAGTTTCACCTCGGCGGCAATCGGTTTTGCCCGGCAGGAGGGAAAACTTCAGCTCGACGACAGGATCGCGGAGTTCTTTCCGGAAAAGCTGCCCGAAGACCCTGATCCGCGTTTTCTGCGCATGACGGTGCGCCATCTGCTGACCATGTCCAGCGGGCACGACCGCTGCGCCCTCTGCTACATGATCAACCGGCATGAGCCGGATTTCGTCAAAAGTTTCTTCCGCAGTCCGCTCGTCTACGAGCCGGGCAGCCGGTTCGTCTACAACTCCGGAGCGACCTACATGCTTTCGGCGATCATCCGCCGCCTCACCGGAGAAAATCTGACCGAATACCTGCGTCCCCGACTGTTCGCTCCGCTCGGATTCGGCGAACGAGAGTGGGAAAAGGACCCGCAGGGAACCGAGCTCGGCGGCTGGGGATTCCGTCTCACCACGGAAGAGATCGCCCGCTTCGCCCAGCTGCTGCTCGACGGTGGCCGGTGGGCTGGCCGGCAGATCCTCCCGGCGGATTATCTGGAGCTGGCCACCTCGTTTCAGATCGACAACTCCATGAACACACAGCCGGACTGGCAGGTCGGCTACGGATTTCAATTCTGGCGTTGCCGCCACAACGCCTACCGGGGTGACGGTGCCTTCGGCCAGTACGCATTGGTCATGCCGGACCAGGATGCCGCGCTCGCCGTCACCAGCGGCATGCGCAACATGCAGTCGGTCCTCGACCGGGTCTGGGAGATTCTTCTGCCGGCCATGCAGGATGCACCGCTGCCGGAAGCGGCGGTGGAGCAGCAGGCGCTCCGGGCGAAGATCGCCGGCGCGGCCTTTCCGGTTCTGCCCGGTCCCGGCCGGGAAACTCGCTGGGAGACGGTGGAATTCGAACCGAACACCATCGGTGCGGAAACGCTTCAGCTGGAATCGACCGCCTCAAGTTGCCGGCTGATTCTGCGCCGGAATGGCGGAGAAGAGATTCTGGAAGCCGGGTTCGGGCGCCGGATTGACAACCACACCCGCTTCGGATGCTCCTGTCTCCGCCGGATGGCCGCCAGTGCGGCATGGCGGGATGACGAAACGCTGGAAGTGCTTGCCCACCTGTATGAAACACCGTATCGACTGCGGTTTCTCCTCCGCCGGGAAAACGGTGTTCTGACGCTGGAACGCAACGCCAATCTGCTCTTCTTCGGGCTGGAAGAGTGGCCGCTTCTCTGCGGGCGCTTGAGCAGGGCGTGAATCGATTTCCCTGCCCTGCCGCAATCGGCGGGGCAGGAAAAACGGGCCGCGTTATTTCCCCTCACGCTTCCGCAAAATAGCCTGAAGCGCCCGGGCGAGCTGATCCGGGCAGGAGGTGGGTTTGCCGCCACAACGGATTCCGCTGAGCCGCTCGATCACCTCCTCCGGTTTCATGCCGGAAACGAGCTTGCCGATTCCCTGCAGATTGCCGGGACAGCCGCCGGCGAACTCCACGGCGCCGATGCGCCCGTCATCCCGGATTTCAATCCGGATTGCCTGACTGCAGACCTGTCCATCTGTGCGATATTGATACGTCATTTTTCTTCAGCTTCCTTCTTCTGAATCACTCGGATCAGCATGGTCGATTCAATCCGGTTGATGGCCGCAGGATCGTAGTTCCACGCCAGGACCAGCCGGATTCCCGACTTCTGCTGCTGTTCAAAAACCCACGGGATGGAAAATCCCGCAAATGCAATCTCCACCGTTTCTCCGCCGACATCGACCGTCAAGGTTCGAGGCGGATTTCCACTCGGCTTCACCTGCCGGGCACCGGGGAGAAACCAGTTCAGCTCCACATGCCGCGCCGCGGAAACGCCGTTCAGAAAACGCATGCTCCAGGTGAGTTGAAGTTTGCCGTCCGGCAGAGACTCCACGCTTCGGGTCATCACGGAGGAACCATCCGTCCACGAACAGACGGCATTGGGCATGTTCTCCTTCCGGGAACCGGGTGCGACAGCGAATTCCGCCACTCTCCGCCAGTCGGCGTCGACCATCGCCGGCGCGTCCTCCATCAGAATTTTTTCGCCGTTCAGCGTGATGCACATCTTCCCCTGCGCATCGACGGAATATTCCGGCACACCGCCGAACACAACGGAACATATTCCGGCGATTCCGGCAAGAACTCCCGCAAATTTTTTCATCTCCGCCTCCTGTGTCCGGATTCCAAATCAATACAATTTTCATATTGTATCCCCAAAAAGAGAAAAATCAACTCATTTTCTCAAAATGACTGGCAGGAAACCTGAAACCGTGGTATATTACCGGGAATAATTGTAACAGGAAAGGGCCCTCTACTCATGGCACGCTCCAGGCATGAAAAATCCAAATTCCGGATTTATCTGGAATATATTCCATTTTACCTTCTCTACCGCGTTCTGCATTGGATGCCGCTGAAATGGGGATACGCTTTCAGCGATTTTCTTTTCCGCATGCTCTTCTTCATCGACCTGCGCCACCGCCGGCGCTCCATCCAGCATCTGATGCATGCCGGCATCGCCAAGAACCACCGGGAAGCGATCCACATGGCGGCCGCCTCCATCCGGGAATTCGGCAAACTGCTGGTCGAAATCGTCAAGATGGACCAGCTCTATTCGCCGGAAAAGATCACCGTCTCCGGCGATCCGGAGGCGATCGACTACGCGCTTTCCCCTGACCATGAAAATCACCAGGTCATCATCATCACCGCGCACTTCGGCAACTGGGAGGTCGCCGGAGAGGCGTTCTCCGAAAAGGCGCGCATTCCGATGCTCTCGATGATGCGTTCTTTCGGCAACCCGCTCATCGGCAAGATGATCCTGGCCCACCGGGCCGGAAAAATGCATGAACTCGTCGACAAGACCGAAGGAATCCGCCCCGTGCTGCGCGCAATCAACAAGGGCAAGAACGTCACCATGCTGATCGACCAGCATGCCGCGGGCAACGAAGGCGTGGAATGTGTCTTCTTCGGCCATCCGGCCCGGGTTCATATGACGCCGGCCCTGCTCCATCTCAAGACCGGGATTCCCATTCTGCCGGAACTCACCTTCCGGACGGGCAAAAATTTCAATTTCGACCTCCGGGTCGGCAAACTGATCCGCTACACCCCGACGGGGAACAAAGATATCGATGTGCAGGCGATCACGCAGCAGTGCATCTCCGCGCTCGAGCAGATGATCCGCGAAGCACCGCTTCAGTGGCTCTGGGCCCCCCGTCACTGGCTGGACATCAACCGCCGCCAGGCGCCGCTTTACAAGGACTGGAAGCCGCCGGTCCTGCCCGCGCAGCCGCCGCAACAGCACTCCTGACACACAGCACCGCACCGCGGTTCGGGCAGAAAAAAACGGGTTCGGAGAAGTTCCTTTTCTCCGAACCCGATTTTTTCTGACTGGCATCCGTCAGTCGCGACGGTTCACGTAAGCGGTATGGAGCAGCTTGTGAGCGGCGTGACTGCCGGGTTCCCCCAGAAACTCCTCATACAACCGGATGATGGCTGGATTCTTGTGCGACTTGCGGATCGGCTTGTTTCGGTCATCCCGATAGAGTGCCTCCATGCGTTTTTTGAGGATCGAGGTGTCGCCATGATGATAGGGTTGGCCGCCGCCGTTGAGGCATCCGCCCGGACAGGCCATGATCTCAATCGCATGATAGCTGGCTTCGCCGTTCTGAATCCGCTCCAGCAGCCGCCGGGCATTGCCCAGTCCGGAACAGACCGCGACATGCAGCGACAGCCCGTCCACTTCGACCGTCGCCTCCTTGATTCCCTCAAGACCGCGAACGGCGGTGAATTCGATCTCCTGCAGATCCTTGCCGGTGATCCAGTCGGCAGCGGTCCGCAGCGCCGCTTCCAGCACGCCGCCGGTGGCGCCGAAAATCACCGCCGCACCGGTCGATTCGCCGAGCGGAGAGTCGTATTCCTGCTCTTCAAGCTGGTCGAAACGGATTCCCGCCTCACGGATCATGTCGGCGAGTTCACGGGTGGAGATGACGATATCGACATCGCGGACGCCGTCGTGCGAAAACTCCTCGCGCGACGCCTCGTATTTCTTGGAGAGGCAGGGCATGACTGAGACGACCACCAGATTTTCCGGCGCGACGCCGATCTTCTGCGCGTAGTAGCTCTTGGCGATCGCGCCGAACATCTGCTGCGGCGACTTCGCTGACGAAGGCATGTAAAGCAGTTCCGGGAACTGATGCTCCAGAAACTTCACCCAGCCGGGACAGCAACTGGTCAGAATCGGCAGTTTTTCGTTCTTCTTGACCCGCTCGATGAGTTCCGTGGTCTCCTCCATAATGGTGAGGTCGGCGGCGAAATCGGTATCGAACACCTTGTCGAAGCCGAGCATCCGCAACGCAGTCACCATTCGCCCGGTGCTGATCGAACCGGGTTCGAGACCGAAGCTCTCGCCGATAGCGACACGGACCGCCGGAGCGGTCTGCACCACAACCGTTTTGGCTGGATCGTTCAACGCCCGCCAGACCGAATACTTGTTGTCGATTTCACTCAGCGCACCGACCGGACAGGCCTGTACACACTGCCCGCAGAAGACGCACTCCGTTTCCGCCAGCGGCTTGAGTCCGGCCGGAGCGACCACCGCCTGAAAACCGCGGCCGACGGCGGAGAGCACGCCGACCGTCTGTACGGAATTGCAGGCGGTTTCACAGCGGCGGCACATGATGCACTTGTCCAGGTCGCGGGCAATCGCGTTGCTGGAGAGGTCGCGGTTGTAGGTGGACTGCTCCCCCTTGAAGAGCAGATGATGCAGCCCCATCTCCTGCGCCAGCGCCTGCAACTGGCAGTTCAGATTCTTCGGGCAGATGAGACAATCCTTCGGATGGTCGGAGAGCAGAAGGTCGAGAATGGTGCGGCGCGCATTGATCGCCCGCAGTGTATTGGTGCGGACCACCATGCCTTCCGTCACCGGCGTCGCACAGGCCGGCGCGAGATTGGGGCGCCCCTCGACCTCCACCACGCAGACGCGGCAGGAGGCGCAACGGTGTTCGACATGGAAACAATCCATCGAGAAATGGCAGAGAGTCGGGATGCGGATTTCGAGCTTCTCCGCCGCTTCCAGAATCGTGGAGCCGGCTTCGACGCTCACCGGCTGATCGTTGATTTTCAGATTGACTTTCATATGGTAAATCTCCTGTTCTCAAATAACTTTCAGTGCTTCTCCACCGCGTGGAACCGGCAGGTCTGGAAGCAGACGCCGCACTTGATGCACCGGCTCTGATCGATCACGTGACGGGCGCGGCGCTCGCCGGTGATGCAGTTGACCGGGCAGTGGTGGAGACAGAGGCCGCAGCCGACGCACTTGTCGGAGATTTCGAAATGGATCAGCTTGGCGCAGACGCCCGCCGGGCAGCGGGATTCACGGACATGTGCGAGGTATTCCTCCTCGAAATTCGCCAGCGTCGAAAGCACCGGATTCGGCGCGGTCTGGCCGAGTCCGCAGAGCGCGGTGTCCTTGATGGTGGCGGAGAGCATTTTGAGCTTCTCGATGGTCTCCACCGTGCCGCGCCCGGAGGTGATCTCATCGAGCATCTCGTACATACGGCGGTTGCCGATCCGGCAGGGGGTGCACTTGCCGCAGGATTCGTCGAGGGTGAACTCCAGGAAGAATTTGGCGATGTTGACCATGCAGTCATCCTCGTCCATGACGATCATGCCGCCGGACCCCATCATCGAACCGATCTTCTTGAGCGCCTCATAGTCGATCGGCAGATCGAGGTTCGCCGCGGTGATGCAGCCACCGGAGGGGCCGCCGGTCTGGACAGCCTTGAACTTGCGACCGTTTTTGATGCCGTCGCCGATTTCGTAGATGATCTGCCGGAGGGTGGTTCCCATCGGCACTTCGGCGAGCCCCACCTTGGAGATCTTGCCGGCCAGCGCAAAAACTTTGGTCCCCGGGGAACCCGCCGTACCGATCGACCGGAACCACTCCGCCCCCTTGCGGACAATCGCGCCGATGCAGGCGTAAGTTTCGACGTTGTTGACCACGCTCGGTTTCTTCCACAGCCCTTCGACGGCGGGGAACGGCGGCTTCACCGTCGGTTCGCCGCGCTTGCCCTCGATCGAATGAATCAGCGCGGTCTCTTCGCCGCAGACGAAGGCGCCGGCGCCGAATTTGATTTCGATGTTGAAGTCGAAGCCGCTGCCGAAGATGTTCTTCCCGAGCAGGCCGCGCTCCTTCGCCTGCGAAATGGCGATATCGAGCCGTTTGACCGCCAGCGGATACTCCGCGCGGATGTAGATGACGCCGGTGTGTGCGCCGATCGCATAGCCGCCGATGGCCATCGCCTCCAGGACGGTGTGGGGGTCGCCCTCCAGAACCGCGCGGTCCATGAAGGCGCCGGGATCCCCTTCATCGGCGTTGCAGATGATGAACTTCTCCTCCGACTTCTGATCGGCAGCGAACTGCCACTTGCGGCCGGTGGGGAATCCGCCGCCTCCGCGACCGCGCAACCCGGAGGCGCTGATGAGATCGATCACCTCCTGCGAAGTCATCGTGGTCAGAGCTTTCGCAAGCGCCCGGTAACCGCCGGCAGCGATGTATTCATCGATCTTTTCCGGATTGAGCCGGCCGGTGTTGCGCAGGACGATGCGCGCCTGCAGTTCGCCGGGGGCAGGCTCTTCAAACTCCGGATAGTACCAGTTGCGTTCGAGTGTGCGGGTGCCGGGAGCGACGCCGTCGATTCCGGCGGCGAGGATGGCGGGCACCTGCTGCGGCGTAACCTCGCCGTAGATCACTCTGCGGCCGGTGGAGCGTTCGACGAACATCACGACCGGTTCCGCATAGCAGAGCCCCATACAGCCGACTTCGCTCACCTCGATGGCGTTTTCCAGCCGGCGTTCGGCAATCTCCTGATAGATGGCTTTCAAGACGGGAGTGGTTCCGGCGGCGATGCCGCAGGTTCCCATCGAAACGAGCAGTTTGACCGGCGGTTGCGGCCGGTTGTCAAGTTCTTCGGCAATCCGCTCTAGAGCGGCGGGAGTATCGATTTTCACGGCGGAGGCGGATAAAAAGGCGGCGTTTAAGAAGGTCATGCTGAATCCGTGCGTGATCGTGATCTTTATCGGACTTTTCAGAAGTTTCACAGACTTTACTCTGCCGGAATTTCTGGCAAAGTCTATCACAGGACTTGGAAACTGTACAA
>OIWS01003450.1_pt1 | contig 11269 bp, 7 predicted proteins | sample 1587611 | NCBI WGS metagenome assembly OIWS01 (sample SAMEA3888919, study PRJEB22519) | human gut metagenome | biome: human gut; feature: human-associated habitat; material: faeces | place: Denmark | collected 2010 | reverse complement strand
ACCAGCCAGCTTGTTGGGCGATAAACAAGCCTGCAAAGGCTGTTAAGTAGAATAACCCAATAAGGGATAACCACAATAATCCACCTTTTACACTGTGTTTCGCATGCTTAGTCAGAGATAAATTCAACCAAGCGAAGATTGGTGCTGAAACAAATGAAGCAATCATCGCAAATTTCAGCATTGGCCCAACGGCATTATTAAAGTAGAAAATAATCGCTAAACCCGACAATGCAGCCAAAATCATGCCGATGTTTAAAACTCTTACTGAACTTTCTTGTTTACCGAACAAAATACGTAATGCTTCAACATTGGTACGTGAATACCCATCAATTACCGTAATTGTTGTACCAAACATACACATAAATGCAATCACAGCAATCAATAAACGAGACCATTCACCGATAGTACTTGCATACATATTGATAAGCTGTGCGATATATTTTCCACCCACCATCTCTACGGTTTCTGGAGAACCATATTGTACCAATGCACCAAGCGCTAAGAATACGACAGCTAAAATGGCTGTACCGATATAACCCACATTGAAGTCAAATAAACCGTCTTCATAAGATACTTTTGTTAGACGACGTTTTGCCACCACCCACATAGAGTTAACAGCAGAAATTTCAATTGGCGCCGGCATCCAGCCCATTAAGGCCACTAAAAAGGCTAATTTGCTTAATTCCCATGGTGAAGGTGCAACAAAATCAGCTGTCGCAACACCATTAATCCCGTTACGCATAAAAGCAATCACAACAGCGCTCACGGTTGTTACCGTTAAAGCAATCATGATGATTTTCGATAAACTATCTAATAAACGATATTTCCCTAACAATAAAATGCCGGTTGTCACAAGAATCACTAATGAGCTTAATACTGGCATTGGTAGAGGAATTGGCGTAATGAAGGTTAAAATTGCTGCCGTTAATAATCCCACTGCAGCAGTATTAATTACTGTGGCAAAAACGTTTAAAGCAAGGAATAACCAAAGGTAGAACTTCCCTTTTTGACGGTAACCTTCTAACAAAGTATTACCGGTATCTAGGGTATATTGAACACCGAAACGGAAGAAAGGATATTTAAATAAGTTAGCAAGAATCACAATGCTCACTAATTCCCAACCATAGATCGCACCCGCTTGGGTGGATGCAATAATATGTGAACCACCGACAGCTGCTGATGCCATCACGATTCCAGGGCCTAAGGCTGAGAATTTACTCGCCCATGTTGATTTTTCTACTGGAGTTGAAACTTCACTCATAAAATGTTCTCTTATAAATTGACCATAAATTAAAAGGGACCTATTTATAATAGAATTTTATCCTTGAGTAAAGTAAATAAAGTTACATTTAAAGAAGAATAAAAGAGTAAAAATCTAATTATTCCGAAATTTCAGGATATAACTTCAAAACAAATGAATTTCACCAATATTCATACCAAAAAACTGATGTCTTTAAGTGAATAAAATTTTTTCAATAAAAAGAAAGTGCGGTCAATTTTGCACTATTTTTTGCATAGGTTTGAGAAGGTTTTAAATGGTTTTTAAAAGGATTTTAAAATTTTAAATCAGGCTATGCCCAATATGCACCACTTACCCGATAATCTGTAAATGCTGGGCATCTTTGCCTGTAATGCTAATTGGCGGGTACTTTTCTTTGTTATCGCTGATAAGCGAAATGCCGTCCCATTCCATTTTCACACGTTTTACCCACATGCTTTCGCCGTTTTGAACAAGGTAAATGCGGTCGCCTTGAATTTCTTTGCGGCTTAAATCTACCAACATCTGGTCTCCATCGTTGATGGTGGGTAGCATAGAATTGCCGTTTGCCCAAAATACGGCACATTTTTCCGCTTTTACGCCTAAACTGCATAATAGGCTATCTGAATAAGGCTCTTGCCCGTCGGCTTCTGTTGCCCCTTCGTTAAAGCTGCCAAAGCCTGCTGAAACGTTGATAGAGCTATAACAGTCCACCATACTCACGCCCTCATCTAGTAACTCTTGCATTCTCTCAAACGCACGGCTGACAAGGCTTCCTGTCGGTTTTTCTGTCGTTGTTTTATTGCTTGACCCGCCTTACTTATGCACTCGCCAAGAGAGCTACAAGCAAGCCACTTACTTTGATTTGATTGATTTTTTACGCCTAATCAATCTAACCAAGCCTCCTTATATTTTCTTCAGTAGCACAAAAAGTGAATTTATCCGTTATTTGGACTATATGCAGGAATGTAAAACCGATAACTGGCAAGCGTTTGAGAATTACGAGCGAATTGTGGTGAAGACATCAATCTTCAAAGATGGGGTTATGAGGATAATATGATTTATAAGTTCTAAATTTAAACCCTCTTTAAAGTCGATTTAAAGAGGTTTTTTTTGTGGCTTATTTTGCATAGGGCTTTGGAGATTAGCTATGCAAAATAATTTGCAAAACTATGCAAAAAATTTTGCAAGCTTACAATTATTTTGAAGATAAAGTGTTTGATAAATTCTCAATTATTGGGTAATAAATATGCTGGAATATTCCAGCATTTTTTATTTACATTTTATTAATAACTGTTTCTAATAAATTATTTTTTTCAAATAAACATTTAATAGAGTACTTATCTTTTTCTCCATGAGAATTTTTTAAAGTTATACTAGAAATTAAACTAACTCTTCCGTTAGGGTGTTGAAGGTAAGATACATCTAAAAATTTAGAAAAATTAACTAATTTTTGTTTAGAAAATCTACGTTCTACATCTTTTTCACATAGTAGAATAGCTTTTTGTTGAGAAATGTATTCTATTGATTGCGATTTCCCAGAATTCATATCATCTAAAGAAAAAAATACATTAAATGACGATAATCCTTCTCCGCAAGTAACATAGAATACAGGATTGCTTTTAGTTCCCTTGGTTGATGAGACATCTAATACTGCAGGATCGATTTTTTTACAGTTAGCATTTTCTCTATGAATTTTATTAAGTTCTGCTGTTATTAATTTCTTATAAGGCTTTGTTATATCATTCCAATTAACATCTTCTTCTTCAATAATTCTAAATCCTTTTTCATCGAATTTAGCTTCTTTTAAAAATGAGCTTTTAATCCAGCCAACATGAGAGTCAGATAAATAGGAAGGGGATACAGCTTTAACTAAAGACCAAGAGTGATTAGGAGTATGGCATAATTCTCTCACAACATATTCATTGCTAAATTCAATATAAGAAATTTCATTTATAGCTTTACTGAGTGTTTCATTAATGACTTTCTCGCTCTTATCGCTTGGTTTTATGTAAACAGGAATCTCACTTCCTTTTGGTATGTACTCAGCATCAGTTTTCACATCTGTATCGGTACAAAGCTGAATATTCTGAGCATATGTATTAATAGAAACTCCGAAAAATAATAAAAATTTAAGAATACTTTTCATAGTAAATTCCTTAATCGCTAATTATAGATAAAACAAAAGGGGAATAATCCCCCTTACATTATTCAGACTTAGTAACTTGAATCGCTAACTCTTCCAACGCTTGTGGATTTGCATAGCTTGGAGCTTCTGTCATTAAACACGCTGCCGCGGTCGTTTTCGGGAATGCAATCACATCGCGAATATTTTCAGTGCCTGTTAAAAGCATGGTTAAACGGTCTAAACCAAATGCTAAACCTGCATGTGGCGGTGTACCGAATTTTAATGCATCTAATAAGAAACCAAATTTTTCACGTTGTTCTTGTTCATTGATACCAAGAATGCGGAATACGGTTTGCTGCATTTTCGGATCGAAAATACGCACGGAACCACCACCTACTTCATAGCCGTTGATCACCATATCGTAAGCATTTGCTACCGCATCGGTTGGATTCGCTTCTAATTGTTCTGGCGTAAAATCTTTTGGTGAAGTGAATGGGTGGTGCATTGCTGCAAGATTACCCTCTTCATCACGTTCAAACATTGGGAAATCAATTACCCAAAGTGGTTGCCATTCGTCTAAGCGAGTTAAGCCAAGATCACGACCTAATTTCAAACGTAATGCGCCCATTGCATCCGTCGTGGTTTGCCATTTATCTGCACCGAAGAATAAGATATCGCCAGTTTGAGCTTTCACACGTTCAGCTAACGCTTTCCATACCTCTTCATTTAAGAATTTCGCAATCGGGCTTTGTACGCCTTCAAGACCAGCATTAATGTCATTTACTTTCGCCCAAGCCAAACCTTTTGCACCGTAAATACCAACAAATTGTGTGTATTCATCAATTTGTTTACGAGTGATTTCAGTACCATTTGGTACACGAATCACTGCCACACGGCCGTTTGGATTGTTTGCTGGCTCATTAAATACTTTAAATTCAACGTCTTTAACGATATCAGCTACATCGACTAATTCAAGCGGGTTACGCAAATCTGGTTTATCTGAACCAAAACGAGTCATCGCTTCTTGCCAGGTCATTTGTGGGAATTTGCCTAAATCCACACCAATAATGTTTTGCCATAAGCCGTGCACCATGCGTTCCATGATCTCACGTACTTCTGGTGCAGTTAAGAAAGAGGTTTCCACATCGATTTGAGTAAATTCAGGCTGACGATCTGCACGTAAGTCTTCATCACGGAAACATTTCACGATTTGATAATAACGATCAAAACCAGACATCATTAAAAGCTGTTTGAAAAGCTGTGGTGATTGCGGCAACGCATAGAATTTGCCTTTATGCACACGGCTTGGCACTAAATAGTCACGCGCACCTTCTGGCGTTGCTTTGGTAAGCATTGGGGTTTCAATATCAAGGAAACCATTGTCATCCATAAAACGACGCACAAAACTGGTGATTTTTGCACGGGTTTTCAAACGTTGTGCCATTTCTGGACGACGTAAATCTAAATAACGATATTTTAAACGTTGTTCTTCTGTGTTGTTTTGGTTGAAGTCTAATGGTAAAACGTCAGAAGCATTGTAGATGCGTAATTCTTTCGCCAATACTTCCACTTCGCCTGTCGCCATATTTTTATTAACTTGATTATCAGGACGCGCGATCACTTCACCTTTAATTTGAATACAAAATTCATTACGTAAGCCTGAAGCTGCAGTTAACGCTTCTTGATATTTAGGGTCAAAACAAACTTGCACGACACCATCACGATCACGCATATCAATAAAAATTAAACCACCTAAATCGCGACGACGATGAACCCAACCGCTTAATGTTACTTCTTGTCCAATATGGTTGCGGTTTAATGCACCGCAATAATGTGTACGCATCATTTCTATATTCCTTTCATTTTTCTAAAAATGGATAATTAACGCGTTGATTATACGGAAAAAGACGGGGCATTTAAATTGAAAAGCGAAATTTATTTGATCCTTTAAAAACTTTCACTAAAATGACCGCAGTTTTTTGCATTTTATCTAAATAAATGCCCTCTCAATACAACAACAGAATTCAATCATGATGAAAGATACAATTTTTGCCGCCCCGATTGAAAAACTGGGCGATTTTACTTTTGATGAAAGCGTGGCGGAAGTTTTCCCCGATATGATTCAACGCTCGATTCCGGGCTACTCCAACATTATCACCGCGATTGGTATGTTGGCTGAACGTTTTGTGACGGCTGACAGCCAAGTCTATGATTTAGGCTGTTCACGCGGTGCGGCAGCCCTTTCTATGCGCCGCAATATCAAACAACCTAATGTAAAAATTATCGGTGTCGATAATTCTCTCCCGATGGTTGAACGCTGTCGTCAGCATGTGGCGGCTTATCATAGTGATGTGCCCGTAGAAATTCTTTGCGATGATATTCGTCAAATTGAAATTAAGAACGCCTCAATGGTTGTACTCAACTTCACGTTGCAATTTTTACCACCAGAAGATCGTGTAGCCTTGCTCACCAAAATCTACGAAGGTTTAAACCCAAATGGTGTATTAGTGCTCTCTGAAAAATTCCGTTTTGAAGATGAAAAAGTGAATGAGCTACTGATTGACCTCCACCACCAATTCAAACGTGCTAACGGTTACAGTGAACTTGAAGTAAGCCAAAAACGCACTGCACTTGAAAATGTAATGCGTACTGACTCGATTAACATCCACAAAGAGCGGTTAAAAAACATCGGATTTTCACACGTCGAATTATGGTTCCAATGTTTTAATTTTGGCTCAATGATCGCGGTGAAATAATCATAATCCAATCAATAATCTAAAAAATAAGGGCGTATCAAATACGCCCTTATTTGTCACCAATGCTTTATAGCCCTTTTAAATCCTTATCTAATAAACGAGCGAGCAACAAAATACCGTCTTTAAAGCGATATTCTGCATATTCCGCTTGTGCATAATGTTCACCTTTCCCTTCTGCAAAGAAATAATCTTGGCTTGGTAATTCAGGAAGCCAACCTTTATAACGAATTGGCAAATAAACATTTGGTGTGCAATGTTTAAAATCTGTTGGTATCTCTGATTGCTCCTCACAAAATGTCGCAACATGATTTTTATCAAGATGAACAAGGATATACGCTTTTTTTCCCGAAGGACTTGATTCATCTATACCAATGGTTTCATTCGCTTCACCGGCATCAATAGACTCATTGCTTTCAAGGGATTCATTCGATTCAGATAAAAACTGACTTTGCTGAATCTCAGATAAAATAGCATAATTCAATACCATATAATCGCCTTGCATCAATGAACGAGGATCCACTGGGGCGATTTTTAAGACAACAGGCTTACCGGTAGCCAGCACATCTTCAAATTGCTGCACTTTATAGTTCACCGCCCCCAATAACGCAATCACAAAGACACCAACAAGCCAAATCGGTGCTTTAAAAACAGAATGGTTTTCGACCGCACTTTGTGAAGGCGTTTTATAACGAGCATGCAAGAATAAAGTAACAATCGCAAAAATAACGGCAAAGCTCACTAACAATGCTCCTTTATAGAGTAATGGGATGCTCAATTGGTAATAGAACCCACCTAAATAAACAACAAAGGCAAATACCAAAAGACCGAAGAACGCACGGCTGTCCGTCCAATAAACAAGCAATAATAACGCTGTTAAATATAAAATGACGGGTATCCCAACAAAGCCTAATGCAAACAAGGTTAATACTAATAAAATTAACACTGCTTCTGTGTGTTTGGATTCACTATGCTTATTCATTAGTACATAGACAATTAATGGTAATGCACAGATAAGCAGATATAAGATATGGCTAACATCAAACTGGAAGTGTGACCAAAATTGTCCACTTAAAACTTGCAACACATTATCAAGACTCATCGCGTCTGCTGGCATGACATCACTTGAAACATCTGTATCAATAAGGCCATAATCTACCCAAGGAATCGTCATATACGACGGCACAGAGATCCATAGAGAGAATAATACTGTTCCCCAGGCAATAGGCTTTAAATGAATTCGCTCTGATTGATGAGGTCTCATGACCCAATAAAAGAGTACAATCGAACTCAAGAGCTGGATTTTATTAAACCATCTGTTATTAAACCATGTGTTAAACCATGCGTTATTCAAGCTGTAATTATGGAAATATAGATTATAGGAAATTTGCCAAAAAACGAGAAGCTGGGTAACCAGTAGAATCCTCACTAAAGAATTCGGCATCAATTTGTAGCTAACAATAATAATGACGGTAAAAATCAGTGTGGAAATAAAGATACCGAGATTTGAATCTTTGCTAAATTCATTTCCTAATAAAAGAAAAAAATCATCAAATTTAACAAGCAAATAGAATCCTAAAAAACTGTTTGCGATTAGAAAAAATAAACCTGCTAAAATTGTAGTGTATTCATTTTTATCTTTATTTAAAGTAATCAACCAAGCTATACCAAATAAAAGAATACCAACGATGAATGCACTAGACTCATCTAAACCTAAAAATAAAAATAACCAAACACCTATAGTCACGAAAGCTATCAATAAAGCTATCATCCATAGTATTGAAATCGCCCAATGGAATTTCTTATTATTTGGATATTCTTGTTTATAGAGTTTCACTAACCACTTGATTGCCATGACAGTGAAAACAAAGCCAATCAATCCTAAAACCACCCCCTCTTCTACACCGCGAATAAAAAGAGATGCCAAAAAGCAATAAGCGCCAAGCAAGGCTATGACTGAAATAATTAAATTAATAAAATCAAAGCGATATTTGTGATATACATAAAGTGCGATTAAGGCAGGAATAGCAATTAGCATAGCACTTAGCAAAGAACTGAGTGATGAACTACCAAACTCACCCCAAGCATAAGCATAAAAGTACATATCATGAATTTGTACTGCTAAACCAAATAGGTTAACAAAAGTCAGCACTAAAAATACTTTAGGTAAAATACGCCAATGTTGATCATGAAAAGTTTTACTGAATAATTCAGATACCACGAGGAATCCAGTATTAATTAGCACGGCATAACCCATTGAGTTATAGGAGTTTTGTTCATTAAATAAATAAAACGCAACATTGGCAGTGGCGGCAAATAATAATGCAGAGGCCACATTCGGAAATAATAATAAAAATGGAAGTTGGCAAAGTGTCCAAACAGCAAATAACTGCCATACATCAGCCCCCGTTTGATAGGTTTGGCCGACTAAGGCAAATAAAGCGCCAATCAAGACAGAAACAACAAAAAAGAGGCTATATGTCTTCCACTTTAATTTTTCTTTGGCTTGTCGACGACTCTCTCGAATAAAGCAATAAATACCTAATACTACTGTCACCACAAGCAATGTTTGTAAGCCATAAATTTTGGCTAAATCAGAAAAATAATCTAAATTAGCTGCAATTAACGTGACTACTCCACTCGTTAAAAATCCGACGGTTAATAATAAAAACAGTAAATTTAAATAACGTTGCCAAGAAAGATTAAAAAGGCCTGTTATATTCATTCATTTTTTCCTTTTTATAAAAAGATCAGTATTATCTTAGCATAATAGTAAGGTAAATAAATAACAAAAAAATGTGGCTAAATGATACAATTTAGCCACATTTTAATTTAGGTAAAATAATATTTATTACGCTGCATTCGGCTTATGGAGTAAGGTAAAAGCAATGAAACCAAATCCTAAGAAGCAAGAAACGATCAAGGCATAAAAACCACCATCCCAGCCAAATAAGTCGACCAATTTACCCATTACATAGCCTGCACTTGCAGAACCTAATAAGTAACCGAATAGCCCGGTTAGACCTGTCGCTGTACCTGTTGCAACACGTGGCACAAGGTCTGCTGCTTGAAGCCCGATCATCATTACTGGACCATAAATTAAGAAACCGATAGCAACAAGACAAATATTATCTACGAGTGGATTTCCTTCTGGATTTTTCCAATAAACAATAATCGCGATTAATACACCGGTTAGGAATAATAACATCGGCGGTGCACGGTGGCCTTTGAACACTTTATCACTTAAATAACCGCTAGCAAGCATACCAAAGATACCTGCATATTCGTAAAGGAAATACGCCCAACTTTGTTTATCTACAGAGAAATGTTTCACTTCTTTTAGATACGTTGGTGCCCAGTCAATAATGCCGTAACGAATGAAATACACAAATACGTTCGCAAGTGCAATCGCCCATAAAAACTTATTATTAATGATGTATTTCATAAAAATATCTTTAGAAGAAAGCGTGTGAGCTGATTCAACTTTCTCTACGATTTTTTCACCTTTCCATTCATCTACCGGCGGTAATCCTTGAGACTCAGGTGTATCGCGCATTAAATAGAACATAATGAATGCTAATACAATGGCGATTAAGGCGGGTAAATAGAATAAAGATTGCCATACGCCGAAAATCGATAAACCGAGGAGCGCTAATGGGCCGATTAAACCACCACCTAAGTTATGCGATACGTTCCACCAGCTCCACCACACACCACGTTCAGAAACTGAGAACCAGTTGGTCATTGTTTTTGCACCTGGCGGGTATCCCATTCCTTGGAACCAGCCATTTAATGCAGCTAACACAATCATCAATGGAATAGAAGAAAGCACGCCTGGTACTAAACCGAAAATTAAGCTCACTAATGCTGAACCTAATAAACCAATGGTAATAAAATATTTAGGATTACTTCGGTCAGAAATATTCCCCATAATGAACTTACTAAAACCGTAAGCCAGTGATAACGCTACCCCAACTGTACCTAAATCAGCTTTAGTAAAGCCATATTCATCAATAAGATAAGGAATGGCTAAAGAAAAGTTTTTGCGGATAAGATAATAAGCCGCATACCCGATAAATACTCCAGCAAACACCTGCCAACGTAATTTTTTATACTCGGCATCTGTTCTAGAACTTTCAATTCTTGGTGCTGGAGGAGATGCTTTTAAGAATGAAAACATCTTTGTTCTCCTATAATAATTTATAACTTGTCATATCGTTGCAATAGCTAGACCATTACAACAAAAAACAGATTACCAAAACCGAATACAAAACAGAGCTCCGATCACTTCAAATGATTAGTTCATTTACATCATTCAACAGCACCAATTTCTGGAACAAATTACGTTCTAAGTCTATTTAAAAATTTCTATGCTATAATCCCCCAACACCCAAATAGAAAAGAGGAAAACAAAATGCAAATTTTACATACAATGCTTCGAGTAGGTGATTTAGACCGTTCTATTAAATTTTATCAAGATGTTTTAGGTATGCGTTTATTGCGTACGAGTGAAAACCCAGAATATAAATACACGCTTGCTTTTTTAGGTTACGAAGATGGCGAAAGCGCTGCAGAAATTGAATTAACATACAACTGGGGCGTGACTGAATATGATCTTGGTAATGCTTACGGTCATATTGCGATTGGTGTAGATGACATTTACGCAACTTGTGAAGCAGTGCGTGCTCATGGTGGTAAAGTGACTCGCGAAGCGGGCCCTGTTAAAGGTGGCACAACTGTGATTGCATTCGTTGAAGATCCGGATGGTTATAAGATCGAGTTTATTGAAAACAAAAGTGCAAAATCAGCTTTAGGGAATTAAGGAATACATTGTGTCAGATACACCTGAAATTCCTTATCACCACCAATTAAAAAATCGGTTCCGTGGCTATTTCCCTGTCATTATTGATGTGGAAACAGCTGGATTTGATGCGAAAAAAGATGCACTTTTAGAGCTTGCGGCAATTACCTTAAAAATGGATGAAAATGGCAATTTACACCCTGATCAAAAATGCCATTTCCATATTGAACCATTTGAAGGTGCGAATATTAATCCCGAATCACTCAAATTTAACGGGATTGATATTCACAATCCATTGCGTGGTGCCGTATCTGAATTAGATGCCATCA
>OIWS01003449.1_pt1 | contig 11272 bp, 6 predicted proteins | sample 1587611 | NCBI WGS metagenome assembly OIWS01 (sample SAMEA3888919, study PRJEB22519) | human gut metagenome | biome: human gut; feature: human-associated habitat; material: faeces | place: Denmark | collected 2010 | reverse complement strand
CCGGCAAGCGGCAGACCCACATCCGTAACGCTCCTTCGTCGCGAACGGCTGTGACTGGCATCGACCCCTACAAAGGTTATGCGGACGGGGTCAGTCGTCCATTTCCTCGAACGCTTCCAGCCCCTTCTTGGCCTCGGCCTTGGCGTCGCCGTGGTGGACGAAGAGCATGGTCACGAAGCTCAGTGCGACGAACAGCGCAGCATACGGGAACAAGACACGGTAGTCGATCTTTCGCATGAGCGTACCGGCGACGATGGGCGTAACGACCTGCGCAGCCATGGAGGCCGTGTAGTAATAGCCGGTAAATTTGCCGATATCCGAGCCCTTGCACATCTCGACGACCATGGGAAGCGAGTTGACGTTGATCGCGGCCCAGGCAAGGCCGACGAGGGCGAAGACGACAAACATAATGGCGTTGATCGAGGAGAACGTCGTTGTGAGCACATAGCCGCTGGCGAAGCAGACGGCAAGTAGGATAATGCCGCACTGAATCGTGCGCTTGCGGCCGATCTTCGAGGCGATCTGGCCGATGGGGATGTACGAGACGATGGCGCCCGCCGTGGCGATGAGCAGGCAGGTCGATGCGCCGCCGAGGCCCTGCCCCATGACGGCATCGACATACGTCGAGAACCACGTCGTCACGCCGTTATAGCCGATGAACCAGAGCGCGATGGAGGCCAGCAGGAAGCCGAGGCTCTTTTTGACGGGCTTCGGGAGCGTCTCGTGGCCGCTGCCGTCGTCCTGCGCAAGGTTCCATTCCGGGTGCTGCTTTTCAAGCGCCTGATTTTCCGCCGTGAGCTTCGGCTCCCTGATCGTGAGGAAGAGCACGGCGACGGCGACGAACATAATGGCCGACACAACGATAAACAGCGGCTGATAGTTCACATGATCCAAACCGGCGGTCTTGGAGTTGGGATAGAGCACCGCCGCAACGCCGAGATACAGAATGCCGCCGACCGCGCCCATCAGATTGATGATGGCGTTCGCACGCGAGCGCAGCGGCTTTGGCGTCACGTCGGGCATGAGAGCGACGGCGGGAGCGCGGTACGTTCCCATGGCGACGAGCAGCAGTCCGAGGACGATGACAAATGAGGCCGTCTTAAAGCCGGAGGGCTGGGCGGCGTAGCTGTTGTCGAGCAGAGGGAGAATGTTCATGAGGATGATGGCGCAGCCAGTGCCGAAGAGGATAAAGGGCATCCGCTTGCCGAGCTTCGAATGGCTCTTATCCGAGACAGATCCGAAGAACGGCAGCAGAAAGAGCGCCAGAATGTTGTCCGCCGCCATGATCGCGCCGGAGAACGTTTCGTTCATGTGGAAGGTCTTCGTGAGGATCAGCGGCACGATGCTGTCGTACATCTGCCAGAACGCGCAGATGGACAAGAACGCGAGGCCAACCAGGATGGTGCGCTTGTTGTTGAGCTTCATTTCGGTTCTCCCTTTTCTAATGTATTGAGGACTTCGCGGATATTCTGCATACAGTACGTCGGCTGAACGCCGTATTTCTCAATATCGTCCATCACACCCTCGCCGGACAGGACGAAGATCGTGTCGATCCCGGCGTTCACGCCGCAGGCGATGTCGGTATACACCCGGTCGCCGATGAGGCACGTTTCGCGCGGCGAGAAGCCCGTCTGCTCCATAGCCAGCAGCGCCATTTCGGGCTGGGGCTTGCCGATGACCTTCGGGCGGCGGCCCGTCGCGGTATGGAGCATTTCGATCACGCTGCCGCAGTCCGGCGCGCTGCCGTACCATGTCGGGCAGACAAGATCGGGGTGCGTGGCGACGTAATCCGCGCCGCGGTTCAGGAGAATGCAGCAATTTTCCAGCTTTTCATACGTCAGCTCCGTGTCGTAGCCCAGAAGGACAACGGCGCAATCGTCCCGCAGCGTCTCGGCTACTCGCAGTCCTGCCAGACGAAGCTGATTTTTAAGAGATTCCGTTCCGCAGACATAATAGACCGTATCCGGCAGATACCGGCCGCGCAGATAGCGGATCGTCGCGTCCGCGCTGGTCAGAAAATCGTCGGGGAAGGCCTCGATGCCGAGGCGGGCCATCTTTGCAATATACGCGTCGGTCCCGCGCGAGGAATTGTTCGTCAGGAACAAATACCGGCCGTCGATGGCGCGCACATAGCGCAGGAACTCCAGCGTCCCGTCGAAGAGCGTTTCGCTTAAATAGATCGTGCCGTCCATATCCAGCAGGAACAGCCGTTTTTCCGCAAGAGACATTCAGCCACCTCCGAGGATCAATAAAAATCTGATAATGATTATACAGTGTTCCGCGCCGTTTGACAAGCGCCGGAGAAGGCCGTACAATACACATCAGAAAAATTGACTGAAAGGAAGCCGCAATATGCTGAAAGATCTGCACACACTCTCGCCATATCTGGACTTTATTCATGCCTGCAGCGCAGACCCCGACTACCGTGACCCCATGCTGCTCACAGAGCAGCAGCTGCACCGGAACCTGCTGGATGCGCCTGAAAACCCGCATACGCGCGTGTTCGGGACATTTGAAGGCGAAGCGATCACGGGTGTGTTTGCGCTGCTGGTGCTGGAGGACGAGAAGTATCTGGATCTTCTGGCTGGACTTTCCCGAAGCGCGGCGGCCTATGACGAGCTGCTTGCGCATCTGAAATCGGCTTACCCCGGCTATCAGGCGGACTTTGTCTATAACCCGCGCAACCGGCTTTTGCAGGCAGCGCTCGAAGCGCTGGACGCGAAATTTGATCCGGAGCAGCAGAAGCTCGTCCTGCGGCGGACTGTCCCGTATGTGCCGGATGCGCGCATCGTGCCCTACCGTCCGGAGTACCGGGCGCAGTATCTGGCGCTGCACACCGGCGACCGCTATTGGACGGGCGAACGCGTGCTGGCTGCGCCGGAAATTTTCCGCGTTCTGCTGGCGATCGAGGACGGCGAAGCTGCGGGCTATATCGACCTGACCCACAACAGCGCGGAAAACGAGCCGTATGACCTGTTTGTCCGTAAGGAGAGCCGCAGGCGCGGCCTTGGCCGCGCGCTTCTATCAGCAGCGGTTCAGGAAAACCGGCCGAACGGCATGGCGCTTCTGGTCGACATCGACAATGAGGCCGCGATTGCCCTGTACGAATCACAGGGCTTCGACCGTGCGGAGGGCGAAAACAACATCACCGCGCATATTTGCCTGTAACGCATCAGCCCCCCGGCGGCCCATTCGGGCTGCCGGGGGGCTGGTGTTTTTGGGGGTCAATCCCACGGGTTCATCGGGTCGTCCGGCTCAGTCGGGTCGGTCGGTTCATCCGGATTATCCGGATAGTCGGGGTAATCCGGGTCAGTGGGTTCCGGCTCCTCCGGAACTTCCGGCTCAACGTACGGCGTACACTTGTAGCTGGTGTTGCGGGCCTGATACGCATCCTTGTGCAGTGTCTCGGTCTTGATGACGTTTCCATTCGCGTCCACATAATCGCGGTAGGCCATGACGGTCTTGCCGACGTAGGAATACTGCACCATGTCGCCCTTGATATACTTGTTGCCGTCCTTGTCAACGACGATGTTGACGGTGTTGCCGTTTTCGTCGAGGGCGGTACCGGCGTCGGTGATGATGGTCTTGTCGCCGTCGATCTCCATCTTGGGCTGGATGGTCGCGACAACCTCGTGCCGCAGGACGATATGGTCGTAGCCCTTGTCCTTCGGCGCGGTGCCCACGAGCTTGACGTGGACATAGCCGCCGGAGACAGACGCGTCGATGCGCAGCGGATGGTCGGTGCTGTTGACGAACTTATAATCAAGACTGCCCCAGTAGATCGTCGCATCCATACCGAGCTGGACATAGGTAACGGTAAACATATGCGGAGAGCGCTCTGTGACCTTGAGATCGGCGTAGAGGCAGGCGGTATAGATCGTGGACGCGACCTGACAGACGCCTCCGCCGGCCTCTGCCTCGCTCTTGCCGCCGGTCTGGTAGACGATAGCGGACTGATAGCCCTTCTCCGGCGTGCGCTCACCGACGATCTTGTTGAACGAGAACTCGTCTCCGGGGTTCAGGATTGTGCCGTCGATGGCCTTGCAGGCCAGCTCCAGATTCTTCGTGCGGCCTGCCTGCGCGGTATGCGGGCTGTCGCAGGAACCGAGTACATCGGAGAAGTATTCCTTCTCCAGCTCGGCCAGCGTGACCTCCGGCTGGATTGCCTCGGCCTGAATGACGATCTTCGTGCCGGGATCGGCCATGGCAAGCTGCTGGGTATAATACGACACGTCAAAGCCGAAGCCGACCTTTTCCGCAACCAGCTCCTTCTTTTCCTCGTCGTAGTACGCGTCCTTCATCTCGGTCGCAAACTGGTCGTAATACTGCTGCAGATCGACCGGCGCGCAGGGCTCGGTATCGTAGTCAAATTTCAGCTCGGACAGGTCGCCTGCGTTGAACCGGGCGACGACCGCGTCATAGAGTGCATCGGCGTCGAGCGAAATTTTCGGCGAGCCCGTCACGACCGTGACGGTCTTGGCATCGGCGTCGACCGTAACGGTCGGGTCGACCTTTTCCGACGCGCAGGCGCGCGCGGTCTGGTCGATCAGATCGCGGATATACGCGGTATCAAGATTCGTCCCGGATTCGAGCGAAATGTCCTGCCGGGTCTTCTTCGCGCGTTCGTATGTGAGAAGCGCCGTGATCGGGCCGCCGTCGCGGCCATAATTCATGGCGGCATCCGCCGCCTCGTCCGGGTTGAGGGCGACGTTGGTGATCTCAGGGGTGAAGTCGATCGTCCGGTCTGGCAGGACGACGGTGAGCGTATCGGTGGCCGTCTCCTGTTCGACGGCAAGCGTCACAGCGTTGATCGCGGCGTCGCGCTTCAATCCGCCGACGTTCACGCCGGCGACATAGACGTTCGGGAAAATGGTGTCGCTTCCCTTTAATATAAATCCATAGGTGCACACGCCGAGCACCGCCAGCAGCACGATGCAGCCCGCGATCACCGCGGCCTTCTTCCCGGCATTGCCGGACGGCTGCTTCTTCGGCGCGGCGGCTCTGTCCGCCGCAGTTTTGTGCGCGGGACGGCTGGCCTCAAATCTGCCTTTCTTTCTGATAAGAATCCCTCCTATTCAAAAGCCGCAGAGGCGACATACTCTATTTTGTGTCTGTATTATACATAAACCGACCGCTTTTTGCAACGGCATTCCCGACAGGAACAGCCCCCAGATTTCTGAAATTTCTATTAACATTTTCGGGGGTACGCGCAACGCTGCTTTGCAGGGTCATTCCGGCGTGTCTCCGACGGCCATATCTTTTCTCTCGCAAGAGAAAAGATATGGGAGAAAAGAGTGCTTGGACGCAGGGTGCATCTTGCGGATGCAATTCAGGTAAGCCCTGGTTTTCGGGTGTTACGAACACACAAACTCACCCTACGGACGCTAAGGTACGCGCCGCCTGTTACGGTACACCAGGATTGATGGCAACTGCCTTTGAATGGCCGCAGTAAAAACGCCTTGCATTCAAAATTTGCGGGGCAGTACGGATTCGCATTGGTCTTGCTGACTGCCGTATCCCAACGCTGTTCCTGTTATCGCGGGAAAAGTCCAGAAAAACCGAAGCGGTTTTTCTGGCCGCTTCAAGGAGGTCCGGAGGGAAATCGAAATCCCTCCGGGCTCGTTTTCTTTTGCCAGCGTTTTCTTTTGGAGAAGCAAAAGGAAATGCTGGATGGCAGCCGCAAATTTCTAATATGGGTTCTTACTTTGAAAAGTGCATTGTTGACTGCAAATCAGTACAGAGAAGTCTTTTACGTCCCCGCTGTCTGTGCGCGCAGTGCAGCGTAGACGCCGACGAGCTGCGTCGCGAGCTTTAACGGGTCTTCAGCCTTTTTGAGCTTGACGGACAGCATCGGCACCTTGCCTGCCGAGAAGAAAATGCGGCCCTTGAACTGCGCCTCGGCGCAGCAGGCGGAGATGGCGGCAAAGTCCATCGTAGAAAGCGACAGGAGAACCGCACCGTCTTTCTGCGTGATCTCCGTGATGCCCGCCGCTGCGGCTCTTGCGCGCAGAAGCGCGATGGCGATGAGGTTCATGACGCCCTTCGGAGGGTCGCCAAAGCGGTCGACGATCTCGTCGAGCAGCTCATCTGCGTCCTCCTGCGTGCGGATGGCCGCCATGCGGCGGTAGAGATCCATGCGCTGCTCGCCGGAGGCGACGTAGTCCTTGTTGATATTTGCCGTGACGGTGAGGTCTGCGGTGCATTCTGGCTCCTTCTGCGCCGCCTCGCCGCGCTCTTCGAGCACGGCGTCCTCAAGCAGCTTCAGGTACATATCGTAGCCGACGGTCATCATATGACCGGACTGTTCCGCGCCCAGCAGATCGCCCGCACCGCGAATTTCAAGGTCGCGCATGGCGATCTTGAAGCCGGAGCCGAACTCCGCGTATTCGCGGATGGTGTCGAGCCGCTTTTCCGCGATCTCGGACAGGACTTTTCCCTTGCGGAACGTGAGGTACGCATACGCATGGCGGCTCGAACGGCCCACGCGGCCGCGGATCTGGTGCAGCTGCGCAAGGCCCAGCCGGTCGGCGTCCTCGATGATGAGCGTGTTGACGTTCGGGATATCAATGCCGGTTTCAATGATGGTCGTGCAGACGAGAATTTGAATTTCGCCGTTTGACATCGACTGCATGACGTCGCCGAGCTGCTCCTCGTTCATCTTGCCGTGGGCGACGGCGACCTCGGCCTCCGGAATGTGCTGCTTGATCTTCGCGGCGCACTGGTCGATGGATTCCACGCGGTTGTGGAGATAATAGACCTGCCCGCCGCGCGCCAGCTCGCGGCGCATGGCCTCGTCGAGAATGCCGTCCTGATGCTCGAGCACGAAGGTCTGCACTGGATAGCGGTCCTGCGGCGGCTGCTCGATGGTAGACATATCGCGCAGACCCGACAGCGCCATATTGAGCGTGCGCGGGATGGGCGTTGCGGATAGGGTTAAGACGTCGACGCCGCGCGAAAGTTCCTTCAATCGCTCCTTATGCGTCACGCCGAAGCGCTGCTCCTCGTCGACGATGAGCAGGCCGAGATCGTGAAAATGAATGTCCTTCTGCAGCAGCTTGTGCGTGCCGACGATCAGATCGATCTTGCCGGACTGCAGATCGAAGAGCGTTTTTTTGATCTGCGCAGGCGTACGGAAGCGGGAAAGCACATCGATGGTGACCGGGAAGGTCGCAAAGCGGCGCATGGCCGTGAGATAATGCTGCTGGGCCAGAACGGTCGTCGGGACTAAGATCGCGACCTGCTTGCCGTCCAGCATACACTTCATGGCCGCACGCAGCGCGACCTCCGTTTTTCCGAAGCCGACGTCGCCGCAGAGCAGACGGTCCATCGGCGCAGGGGATTCCATGTCGCGCTTGATCTCGTCGATGCAGCGCAGCTGATCGTCCGTTTCGGCGTATTCAAAGCTCTCCTCGAACTCCTGCTGCCACGGCGAATCCGCCGCGAAGGCGAAGCCCGGCAGGCGCTTGCGCTCGGCATAGAGCTTGATGAGGCCCGCAGCCAGATCCTTGGCCGCAGCCTTGGCCTTCGCCTTTGTCTTTTGCCACTGGTCGCCGCCGAGCTTGTTGAGCCGGACGGGCGTATCCTCACCGGCGCCGATATACTTGCTGACCAGATCGAGCTGCGTTGCGGGCACGTACAGGCAGTCCGTGCCCTGATAGGCGATCTTCACATAATCCTTCGTCACGCCGCCGACCTTCAGCTGCTCCATGCCGACGTAGCGGCCGATGCCGTGGTGCTCGTGTACGACGAGATCGCCGGGAGTCAGATCGGTGAACGAATCGAGTTTTTTGCGGTTCGTGGCTTTCTTCGGCGCACGGACGCGCTTACGCTCCTGCCGGACGGCGATCTGTCCCTCTGTTAAGATGGCAAATTTGAGCGTCGGGTATTCAATCCCCGCCGGGAGCGAGCCGCCCGCAATAAGGATCTGCCCCGGCTGCGGGAGCTTCGTCAGCGGGAAGGACAAAAGCGCGTTCAGGCCGCTTTTGGCAAGCAGCTCCTTTAAAATTTCCCCGCGCCGCTGTCCGCCGCACAGGACGATGGAGCCATACTGGTTCGACGCGTAATTTTTCAGGTCAGCCGCCGCTGTTTCCAGACTTCCGCCATAGCCCGGCAGCTGCCGGGCCGTAAAGGAAAGCAGCTGCTTGGGCGGCAGCGATTCGGGATACCGCGCGGCCAAAAAGCTGTCGCAGTAAATGACTGCCCGGCCGCGCAGTGACGCGGCCAGATCGTCCATCGTGGCGTAATAATCGCACAGCTCTCCAAAGAGCGTGCCGGAGGTCAAAAACGAATCGAGCAGGAGGCCGAATTCTTCCGCGCGGTCTTTTTCCCCGCGCTGGAGATTGCCGTGGTCGCAGAAGGCGACGATGGCCTCCTGCGGCAGATACGAGGCGGCGGTCGTGAATTCCGGGTAGATCAGCGCCATATACCGGTCGGCGCTGGCGAAAAGCGTCTCGTTTTCGAGCGCCTCGCAGTCCTTCTGCAGCGTTTCGATGAGCGCCTGATTGGGCGTTTTGCGCCGCTGCTGGCGTGCGATGATGGCGCGCAGGTCCTCGCACAGGCCGGATATCCCCTGCGGGTGCAGGTGCGGCTCCGTCTCGGCCACGGGCAGGAGGACGGCCTCGTCAACGTTTTCCGTGCGCCGCTGCGTGATGGGGTCAAAATAGCCCATGGTGTCCAGCTCGTCGCCGAAAAACTCCGCGCGCAGCGGCTTTTCCTGCGCAGGCGAATACACGTCCAGAATGCCGCCGCGCAGCGCGAACTGTCCCACGCCCTCGACCAGACTTGCGCGGGAATAGCCCGCGCGGGTCAGGCGTTCGATCAGCTCCGGCATACTGTATTCCGCACCGACCCGAAGCGTCACGGACGCGGAAAAGAGCGTCTGCCGCGGGAGCGTGCGCAGCAGCAGCGCGTCCAGACTTGCCACCAGCACCGGGACGCGTCCCTGCGCCAGCGCGTACAAAAGCCGCAGCCGCTGCTGCTCCCACTGCCGGGACACGCCGATGGCCCCGGCCAGCGTCAGCTCACGCGACGGCAGCACGGGCGGCTCTTCGCCTAAGAATGCCCCCAGCTCGGAAGCCAGCCGCTTCGCGGCCATATCGTCCTGGCACACGGCGATGAGGGGTCTGCCGGACTGCTCGTGCGCGGCGGCAAGCACATGGCTGCGCGGGGCCTGACTCAGTCCCGACACAGCGACGGCCTGCTTCGCCTCCACGGCCTTCAGCAGCTGGTTATAATCGGTGCTCTTTTGCAGAAGCGAAAGCAGAACGTTCATGGGATTCTCCTAAAAACAGTTTTTTGCCCAACAGGCAACGCGCATAGGAGAGAGTCTCCTATGCGTAGGGGGTGTGGGTATTGAAAGTGAGATGGGGAGGGAATTTGCACAGCACCCTGTAGGGGCCGATGCCTTAGGGTGCGCTCAGAACATCTTCCCGTTATACTCCGCCGCGGCCTTTTCGCAGCCGTTTTTGACGATGCAGAGGGCCGCGTCGCCGGCGTGGGACATAGCCTCCTGATAGTCGGGCCATTCGGTCTTGGAGACGGTAGACAGCACCCAGTCGGCCAGATCGTAATCGGGGTGCGGCTTCGCGCCGACGCCGATCTTGACGCGCGGGAACTGGTCGGAGCCGAGGCAGGAGATGATGGATTTCAGGCCGTTGTGGCCGCCGGCAGAGCCGTTTTTGCGGATGCGGAGCTTGCCGACGGGGAGCGAAATATCGTCAAACAGGACGAGCACCCGCTCCGGCGGGATCTTGTAGAAATGCGCAGCAGCCTCAATGGCGATACCGGAGGCGTTCATATACGTCTGCGGCTTCATGAGGATCACTTTCTCCCCGCCGATCACGCCTTTTCCGCAGAGCGCCTTGTGCTTCTTCTCAGAGATGTCCGCCCCGATCTTCTCCGCCAGAGCATCCATCACCATAAAACCTGCATTGTGTCTTGTATTTTCATATTCCTTTCCCGGGTTTCCGAGACCTGCAATTATTAACATTTTTATCTCCTTTTCGAATTTCCGCTGACCGCCAGGTATTCCCTTCCACGGTCAAAACGGAATCTGATTTTTCTAAATCGCAACGCATTTAAGGGGCCTTTTTCCAAAGTCCCCTGATTTCTACATTTTATCAGTTTTGAACGTCCAGTGCAAGAGGCAGTTATGACAAGAATCTGCCGCCAGCAACTCCGTCATGACACCCATTCCGTCCATGATCACAGCTGTTAGCGGCAGATTCTTTTATATCCTATACTCGTTTTTCATACTCCGGCAGATACCCCCTGATGTACCGTCCGAATCGTGCGGAATTTACGCTTTTGCGCTCATCCCTTGTGCATTCCGTGTCATGGAATGTATCTATCCATAGATTACCATATTTTTAGAATTCATGCAATCCTTTTCAGGAAGCACCTACACTTTCGTTTACAGTAACTATCCTTCACAGACATTCGACTTGAATTTTCGACATAAAATCAATTGTTTTTTCATTCCTGTATCTACGTGCTTTTTCTGTATCCGTAATTTAACCGACACTTTATTTATTTTTCCAGTGCTCCGTATGCAGCAGCATATGTGCCTTGTGGGACATCGGTTTTCCGAAGAAATCGCTGTAGATTTCCTTGATATCCGGGTTTTCATGCGAATACCGGAGTTCTGATTCCGCATCCAGTTCGTATAATTTCTTTCCGCGCGCAAACGCCCGCTCCTCGCCGTCGTGGATCGGCTGTCCGCCGCCGCCGACGCAGCCGCCCGGGCAGGCCATGACTTCGACAAAGTCGTAGTGGACTTCCCCGCGCTCGATCTGCTGCAGCAGTCTCCGTGTATTTCCAAGGCCGCTGACTGCCGCCGTGCGCAGCTTAATGTCTCCGATCTCAAACTCCGCTTCCTGGACTCCTGCGTTTTCCTGGAATCCTTCACTGCGGACCGCACGGAACGCGTCTGCAGGCGGGTTCTCGCCCTTTAAGGTGAAATATGCGGTGCGCAGGGCCGCTTCCATAACGCCGCCGGTCGCTCCAAAGATCACGCCCGCTCCGGTTCCCCCATGCATCGGACTGTCACTGGGGATTTCAACGAGCGTATCCGGACGGATATGGGCGGAGCGGATCATCTTCACAAGTTCTCGCGTCGTGAGGACCGCATCGACATCATGTCCGGCATACTCCCCGTAGAACAGGTCCATCTCACGCTCGCCTTTCTTTGCCACGCACGGCATGATGGAGAGCGTAAAGATCTGATCCGGAGAAACTCCGAGTTTTTCCGCAAAATATGTCTTCATGACCGCAC
>OIWS01003445.1_pt1 | contig 11283 bp, 9 predicted proteins | sample 1587611 | NCBI WGS metagenome assembly OIWS01 (sample SAMEA3888919, study PRJEB22519) | human gut metagenome | biome: human gut; feature: human-associated habitat; material: faeces | place: Denmark | collected 2010 | reverse complement strand
CCGTGGGGGAGAGTTTTGTATCGGCCGAGGCGGCAGCATCGGAAATTTTGGCGCAAACCCTTGAGGATCATCGCTATCTGTTGGAAAGCCCGAAGTTGCCTGCCTGGGACAAAGCGGAGCTGCAGCGATACTTTCCGGCGGGACGGCAGAAGGCATGCGTTGAGCGGGATGGTGAGGGGGTGCTCCGCAGCCTCGTTAGGTGGTTGGCGCGTCACTTCGACCGTCAGGTCATCCTTCTTGTAGATGACGTCGACGTACCGCTTCGCCGTGCGGCGCAGCAAGGGTATTTTGACGAGATGTGTGCCTGGTTGAGGCAGCTCTTGGGGCCGGTGCTAAGAGAAGACCCGCGCGCGGCCTGCGATGCCGTGCCGTACCTCGCGAAGGCAGTGATGACAGGGACGGTTGACGTCAGTCGGGAACTCTTTGCGTATCTTGCTCCCGCGGAGTTTTCAACGGTGTGCGATGAGGGTAAACGGCTTGCGGAAATGTTGGGATTTAGTATTCCGGAAGTCGGAGCACTCTTGCGGGACTTTGAACCTGCGGATGGCGAACCGAACTTTCGGCGTGAATTCGGCGGCTATCGTTTCGGTACATCGGAAATCGTATGTCCGGCAGATGTGTTGCGGTCGCTGGCGTTCGTGAGTGAGACTGAAACGTCACTCGCCGCGAAATTTGATGATGCTTTTGACGAGGGTCGATTCGTGGAAGCGTTTTTGGCGGCCATGACGACGGATGAAACGGGACTTCTGCAGGCATTGATGGACGGGGAGAGCGTCGCTGCGCACGCATCCGACTGTCGTGAACCCTGGTTCCGTGACGGAGAACTGTCGGTGACTTGGGGGCATCTGCTGCAGTTGGGGTACCTGACGGGTGAAGAGCGAATCAGAAGCGGCGTGTATCGCGTACGGGTGCCCAACGCGCAGGTACGCCGGCAGTGGAAAGAACGGCTGCTACGGCACTTTTCTCAGAGCAATTCTCGGTGGCAACAACAGTGTTTGGATTTGGGGGACGCCGTGACGACGGGGGTCGGTCAGACGGTTCGGCGAGCCTTGCTGCCGATGCTTTGCCATTATGTAGCAACGTGCGAAACGTCGGTCAACCGGGACGAGGCACGGTACTGTGAACTGTTGGTGCGGGCGATGAAGCTGGCGGGATACGATGTGCCGTTGTTGACGGTGAGTGAGGCGGAAACACGATTCTCGGGGCTGGAGTTCTCGTCGACAACCAGGAATGGTGGTGTGATTATCGGACTCAAAAGGTGCTCAGAGCCTCAGGCGATGTCGGTTGCGGCGCGGGCGGCTTTGAAAGCGATCCAAAAAGAAAATTCCGGAGAAACGGAGGTCGGTCACAACCGCGGAAAGTGGTTTGAGTACGGCATTGGTTTTTGCCGGAATTTGTGCGTGGTGGCGGCAGAAGAACGGACGACAGAGGATTGAGTCGTCAGACAAAGTGAACGAAAAAAAACGGGCACCCGACATGCTTGAGGGGCGCCCGTTTCTGCTTAGGGCCGATCCGTGGAAATCAAACCAAAATCATCGTTGCGACGATGGTAGCCACCAAGGCGCCTGCCATCGGGATGGCCGTGCGGCGGACGATTTCAAAGGGCGAAATGCCGGCACAGCCCGCAACGGCGACGATGACGCCGGTAATCGGGGAGACCGTGCGGCCCAACGACGTTGCAAACTGCATCGGCAGGATGAGAAGAATCGTCGAAACGCCGAATTCGCGGGCAAAGTCCGGAACGAGCGGCGCAAAGGCAAAGAAGGGCGCATTGCCGCTGCCCATTACGATGGAAATGATCGTGATGAAGAGCGTCATGACGACCATGATGAGGGCGCCCGAGAGGCCGAGCCCCTTCGTGACGTCGATGAGGTAGGCGACGGTGCCCGTGGCCATCAGGCCCTGCGCGAAGATTTCACCGGCAACGACGAGCGTTACGACGCGGGCAAACTGTTTGCCCATGGAGTCGAAGAATTCGATCGCTTTGTCGAGGACTTCTTTCGCGGGATGCCGGAAGCATTCCAGGATGACGGCGAGCGTAAAGGACAGGAACATGGCGGTCGGGACGTCAAGCTTGATGCCGGTGACGACGAATTTGCTGAAGACAAAAAGAAGAATCAGCGGGATCATCGGGAGCACCATATAGAAAGCGGGGGCTCCCTTAAAGTCGATGTCTTCATGGGCATTTCCGCCGTCGATCTGCCAGGCTTTTTCGCCGTCTTTTTTGTCAAACCACCGCTGCGTGAAGTAGTGCAGCACCGCGATCGTTGCCGCCACGACGAGTGAGATCGGGATCTGATAATCGACGAAATACGTCATCGTGTCCATGCCGCCGAATTTGGCAGCGAGGTTGGCGTTGCCGGAGGCGGGGCCCAAATCGAGGCACCCTGAGGTGGCGATCAGAGCCGCCGCGGAAAGCGGCGAGACGCCGAGCTTGACGAGTACCGGATACATCGTCACCATTAAGAGCAGAGCAAGCCCCGAAGCGCTCGGGATGAAGATGTTCATGAGCTGGCCGACGATGTAGCTCAAGGCGAGAACAAGGTACGGCGAATTCAGCAAACGCAGCGGGCGGCTCATGACGTCGGCCATTCGGGCCGAAGCGCCGATCATGGACATGTACTTGGAGTAGCCGGCCGCGGACATGATGATGAGCCCTAGCCCCGCAACGCGCGAAGACATGATGGACGAGATGCATTTAAAGGGATCAAAACCGATCCAGCCCGTAGAAGCGGCCTTCTTGGGGAGAATGCCGGCGGCATCAATGAGCCCCAGCTGCTGCATCACGATGGCTGCAAAAAGAAGGAGAAGGCCGCCCGCAAAGAGCACGAACTGAGGGCGGAAGTGTTTGAGGAGGTACCGCACCATGAAGATGGTGACGAGTAGCGAGAGGATGACGCCGGACATGTCGGATCCATTCTGTTGGTTACGGTCCGACGGAAATCGGACCAATATGGTTGTTGTCGGGGTGATGTCCCCGAAGAAGGATCATATGGGGATGCGGCGTTTCCAGCCTCAGCAGGGTTCCTTACAAAAATTATAAAAATGAGGCGGTTAATCAGAATTTCGAGCGGAAGTCGTCGGGAAGTGTTGCCGGTGCCGTTGCTGCCAATGATCTTTGACGGCGGTGCAGAATCGGGCGGCGATGGAGCTGAGGTATCCTTTGGAAGGCCAGGCGAGGACGACGGTCTGCACGGGAAACACGCCTTCGAGTGAATAGAACCGGCAGAGGTCTTTGGCGGCGTTGGCTGCGACGAGGTGCTCCTGAACAATGGTGTAGCCCGCACTTTCGGCAGCGAGCGACAGTCGGAAGTTGGCGGCGGACGTTCGGATGCCGGACACCTTGAGCGGTCGGTTTGCCCATTGCGACAAAACGGCGACGCGTTCTTCGTGTTTGTACATGACGAGCAACGGCAGCGTCTCTAAAAAAGATTCATGGCCGGTGAGAAGCGGATAGAAGCCCTCTGTATTGAAGACGTTGCCGTCGTCACCGGCCGCCGCAACGGGAACGGCCAAAAGCAGGCGTTCCTTCGCGAGTGCGTAGCCGTTTAAGTCGGGGGTCATCAACGATTCAAACCCGAAGCCCCTGTCGATGTTACAAATTCGTTTTTCCGGGGAGAAATCCCTCTGTTGGTAAAAGACGGAACCTGTCAAACTGAAAAAAGCCCGTCCGACGGAGGCTCGTCGGTTGGAGAGCCCTCAGGTACCGGTGCCTGAGGCAAAGCATCGTGATCCCGATCAAATCCCGATGCGGCGATTCGGACGGCGGGCGCCTTTTATTGAAGGAGAATCTCTATGATGAAAATCTTGGGACGGATGAAAAACGCCGCCCGTTCTCACCGGTACTTTTTGGCGGCAGGGGCCGCCGCCCTCGTCGTCACGGCGGCAGGGTTCCCCGCAGACGCGTTGGCCGCCACTCAGGGCGCGGAATTTAACGGCGTCTACGACCTCGTGAAAGCCTGGAGTACCGGGGGACTCGGTAAAGTGATCAGCCTTGCGTTTTTGCTGGTCGGATTGGCGATAGGCGTTTTGCGCGGATCGATTTTGGCCGCTGTTTCAACCTTGTCTGCAGCGGTCGCGCTGCTGCTCGGCCCCTCCATCATCGATGCCCTGTTCACCACGGCCGGAGGCTGATCGCGATGGCCCGGGTGCCGGTACCGCGGACGCTTGATGCCCCGCCGCGGGTGCTCTTTTTCGACGTCGACTACTTCTTCGTGGCGGTCGCGGCCTTTGCCGTCGGCACGAGTTTTGCCGCGTGGTGGGTGGGCGTCACAGGGGCGGTCTTGGCCGTGAAGGGCTGGGCCCGCGCAAGAGCCGGGGGCGGGACGTCCAAAGCCTTTGCGCTGCTTTACTGGCACCTGCCTTTTGACCTCATGCGGCGCGTGCCTGCCTCGTCGCGCCGTCATTTTACGGGATAGAACGCCATGACGGAATCCGTTTATACGCGCATTACCGCGGAAATGGCGGCGCACCTGCAGTTAAGGCGCTTCGTGTTTACGGTGCTTTCGGTAAGCCTCACGGTAAACGTCGCGCTCGCGCTGCACGTACTCCTTGCGGGTGACGACACGAAAACCGTTGTTTTGGCACCGGCCGCGGACACCGCCTACATTGCTCAAAGCGACAAAGTGTCTGCGAACCTTTTGGAGCGGTTCGGCGTCACGGCGCTCTCGATGGTTCTCAACCTCACGCCCTCGACCGCAGACTTTCAGACGGCGAGGTTTCTGGAAAACGTCGCGCCGGAAAGTTGGGCGCAGGTGAAGGCGCTTCTTGCCGAAGGTACGTCGGAACTCGCGAAAGCCAAGGCGTCGGTGGCGTTTTTCCCGCAGGCAGTGTCGGTTTCGGAAGATACCGGGGACGTCTGCATGACGGGCGAACGCCGCGTGTTGATAGCGCAGACCGTGACGTCTTCTGAGGTGAAGACCCTCTGCGCAGGAACGGTCGTACGAGCCGGACGATTGTGGATCACGCGCCTCACGGAATCGCGTCAATAACTCTCATTTATCCATCATTTTTCCCCCGGGGCCGGTCCCCGGGAGGGGCTTTTCGTCCTTAAAAAATGTTCAGCCCCGTTTTGAGGAATGCATCATGAAACGACTCTTCGCTGCCGCAGTGCTCCTTTTGTTCGTTCTGAGTCCCGTGGCCTACGGGTTGGAAAGCCACGTGATCGCGAAGGATCACGTAAACCTCGTGCGGGTGCCGGGGGATCGCATTACGGATGTGGTCTTTGACAATGAGGCTCTCGAAATCCAGGCGGACAAAGCCAAGGGCGTCGTCTTTTTGCGGGTGAAGCCCTTGTGGGCGGCGCAGGGAAATACGCAGACGGCAGCTTTCGTGAATACCGCAACGGGTTCGGCCGGGGTCACGTTCAAAATCGAGGCCGTTCCTTCTCAGATCGTCGAAGTCGTTCCGGTGAAAACGACGCCCGAAGCCGTGCGCGAACCCGTAACCGACGTGCCCCTCGTGCGGTTCTCGGACGACCCTTATCTCACCGAACTCAAGACACTCGTGCGCCTTGCGCAAAAAGGAGACGTCAAAACCCGGCCTGAAGCGGGTGCCGTGTGGCGCGACGCCTCGGAGCGAATCGATCCCCTCACGTTTCGCGCGAAGAAAACCCGCTACGGGGGACTTGTCATCCGCGAAAGCGTCGGTTGGTCAACCGCCGACAAAGTGATAGAGAAACTCACCGTTATGAACCTCACCGCCAAACCCCGGACGCTTGATCCCGCACTCATTGCCCGGGCCGCTTCGGGCACCTTGGCAGTCGCCACCGAAAAAGACGAACTCTTGGCCGGGGATGCCGCGGACATCATCGTCATCCGCAGCCGCGAAAGGGCGCTTGCCGCCGCGCGTGCCGCGCACCGTCGCGGCATCGTTCTCACCTGTGACGCTCTGGCGGATTTGGCCGCTGCCCGCACGAAGTAGGAGCGCACGATGACTGCCGACGATTGGACGAATGAAGACGAAGAAACGATCGAACGCGTTCGCAAGGTGACGCGCCGCACGCCTTGGGAGCGACGCGCTGAGATCAACGAACTGCAGCGGCGCGTTGCGGAAGAAACCGCCAAAGCGGCGGCGGAAGCTGCGGAAAAAGTCAAAGCGGCGGAAAAAGCCGAAACGGATCCCGAACCGCCCGTCGACTCTGCCAAAGCGGCGCCGGAATCCGCAGCGTCTCCCGCGCCCGAATTGGCGCCCCAAGCCAACCCCGAACCCGCGGCGCCGATGACGGACATCCCGGCGACGAAACTCCCGATGACGGAACGCCTGCGTTTGGCGGGTCTGCGCTTTACGCGTTTTGTGTCGGAGCGAAACCGCCGGCGGTCTCTCTCTGAAGTCCCGGATCAGAAAGCCGAGAAGAAAAGCCAGATGTGGCGCGTAGCCGTCGTTCTGGCGCTTTTGGTGACGGGGGCCTATGTGGGAAGCCGGTGGTTTGAAACGTATTACCGGCCTCCCAAACCCACGGTCAAAACCTACGTGAGCGATTGGAAGACGACGCCCGCGGCGGTGGATAAAGAAAGTTTTCAGACGCAGTACGAAGGGCGGCTTGAGGCACTCACGGACAAAGTGGCGGCGCTTACGGGGACGTTGGAAGACGTGGAAACGCGTTTGGCTCGATTAAAAGACGAGAAGCGGCGTAAAAAAACGGCTGATGCCCCGGAACACTCCGCCGAAGAAAAGGCGCTTTTGACCGCCCCGCCCGCCGGGGTCGTGGCCCCCGCGGGGGGCTTAACGTCCGAAGACGCCAAAAAACTCATCGAAGCGCGTAAAAACGCGAAGCCCCGCTTGTCGATGCTGCGGGTGGGGGATGCCGCAGCCGCCAAAGACGTCGACACGGTCGCGGTGTACGAACACCCCGTGACGGGGCCCTTGAATACCGGCGTCGCCGACACGCCTTTGGCGCGCAACCGCGCGCAGGGCGCGGCTCCTAAAACCTATCTGCCTGCGGGTACTTTCATGAAGGCGGTGGTGCTCTCGGGCGTGACGGCTTCCACGGGGGGTACGGCGGCCGCCAATCCCATGCCGATGTTGATGGAAGTGACCGACACCGCGCGGCTTCCCAATCAGTTTCGAAGCGCCGTTAAGCGTTGCTTTGTGACGGCGTCTGCGACGGGGGATCTTTCCAGCGAACGCGTCTTAGTGAGGCTTGACCGGCTTTCCTGCATGAAAAAGGACGGAAAGGCGGTGGACGTTCGGGTTCAGGGCTACGTCACCGGTGAAGACGGGAAAACCGGGGTGCGGGGCCGTTTGGTGTCGCGCTCGGGCCAGGCGATTGCAAACGCCGTGTTCTTGGGGGCGCTTTCCGGCCTCGGGGAAGCGGTGTCGCTTTCAGCGCAAAACACGACGACCTACGCTTCGGGCGCCTCCACGAAGTCCGTCACCAACCCTTGGAAAGCGGGGTTGGGGGAAGGAATGTCGCAAGCCATGGATCGGATCGTCGACTACTACCTGCGGCTCGCTGACAAGATTTTCCCGGTGTTGGAATTGGACGGCGGTCGTACCGTGGAAGTCGTGTTGTCGCAGGGCGTGACGATTGCCGAAAAAAGCGAAACCGAGGAGCAAAAGCCCTCTGAAACCGCGGGGAACCTCATCACGAGCCCCTTTCAGGACGCAAAGCGCTATCTCCCCTCTTTGAAATAGGACATGACCATGAAACGACTGATGACGCTTGCGGGAGCGTTTCTTCTCACGGGCTGCACGCATTTAAACGGCCTGATTGACGCCGGGGATGAATTCGGGTGCGGGGTCGCGCCCGGCGTTCGCTGTGCGGCACTATCGGAAAACTTTGAACGGCAGGAGCGCTCGTTTGCGCGGGAGGCGGAGGTTGCCGTGGCGGAAACGGAGACGGCGGCTGTAGAGACAGGGAAGTCCGAAGCCAAGTCCCCGGTCCAACGAACGGCACGGAAACCCGTCGCGAAAGTCGTGACTCCGGACGATCGATACCCGAAACTCAAAAAGACCTTTCACGAACCGCGGCGCGCTGCCGAAGTCGTGATGGCCTTGTGGGTGATGCCGTGGGTTGATGCGGACGGGGACTTTCACGGCACGTCCCGCATTTGGCTCAAGGTCGAAGAGGCCCGTTGGCAGATTGAGCGTGAGCGAAGCCGGGCGACCGCTGAAACGCCGGCGCCGGAGGACTTCTGATGACGTGGATCACGACGGCCGAGCGTTGGGAAACGGCTTTGACCCGCGGCTGGCAGGCGTTAAAGGACCGGGCGGCTTTTCGGGACAACCTCACGGTGAGAAACCATCCCCCGAGAACGGGCACGCCGGTCCTGGTGGATCGCTTTGCGAACGTTCTTTCGGTGTTGGCCTACGACGACGTAAACCGCGTTTTCGTCATGAACCGCGGCGGGGAGACCGCTCCTGCGTCCCTGGGTCGCGTATGGGAACTGACGCCGCTTCTGTTTGCGGATGAGGGCGCCTCGCAGGCCTTGTTGCGGCTTTTGCGTACGGAACTTCCGGCCGAAAGCACGATTTCGGTGTCGCTGTACGCGGAACCGCTCTGTGACAAGGCGACGGCCGATTTCGTGAGTGCCCGTTCCGAGGCTCGGCGCTTGGATTCGGACGCGGCCGACGTCTTGAGCGCGATGGCAGAAGAACGGCGCCGTCTTTTTGAAACTGCGGCGAAAACCGGGCGCCTCGGGCGGCATGCCTTTCCCGTGCGGCGCTTTCGCGTGTGGTGCACGGTGACGAGCCCGGCGGATTTGATGACGACGGCGGACGCGGCGCAGGCCGCTGCCAAAACCTTTGCCGAACGCTTGGCGCCCGTGGAAGCGGCGCTGCGCCGTGCGGGACTCGCAGGTTACGTCTGGGGGGCGACGGATTACACGGTAACGATGCGGCGCCTCGTGAATCCGCAGGCGTTGACGGCGGGCACCCTGCAGTACCCTGAGTGCTCCGCCGCGCAAGCCCTTCGCAACCGCACGACGGCGCTGTCGACCTTAATCGACGTCACGCGCGACACGATCCGCTTTCACGATGCACGTACCGAAACGGAAGCCGTCGCCTTGGGGGTTGCCGGGTATCCGGCTGCACTTGATGTGAACGACATGGGGGCTTTGTTGGGTGCCTCGGCACGTGCGGCGACCGTGCTTACGACGCCCTACCTCGTCACGGTCGTTGTGGAGCCCACGGATACCGCCGCCGATCGCGCCTCAACCGCCGTCAAGGCCGCGCGCATCCGTCAGATGGCAGGCAGCGAAATCGGCCCTTTTTTGCCGGATTTGACCGAACGCGCCCGCGACATGGATCTCGCGCACGCCGCGTGTGAGGCGGGGCCGGGACTCGCGAAAACCGCCGTGGAAATGGTGGTCTACGGTGAAAAAGGCAAAGGCGCGGCGGCTGCGGAAGCCGCCAAAGCCCTCTTTTCGGACGCGGGGTTTGTCGCGGAAACGGACGCGGGCGTGCAGATGATGGGGCTACTCACGGCGTTACCTTTGGAAGCCGCAGGCGGCCTCATGAAGGACCTGCAGGCCGCGGGGCGCCTTTCCACGAAAACGAAGGCGGCTGCCGCAGCGATGCTGCCCGTCTTCGGGGAGTGGGCGGGGACGGGGTGTCGGCAAAGCCGCCCGAAACCGACGCCTTTGGTGCTTCTCGCGAGTCGGGCGGGCACCTTGTTCGGGGTTGATTTTTTTGCCAACCGCTCCGGAAATTACAACGCCGTCGTCGCCGGGACTTCGGGCTCGGGGAAGTCGGTTCTCGCGCAGGAAATCGTGATGGGGGTGCTCGCGGGCGGCGGTCGCGTCTGGGTTTTTGACATCGGGCGCAGTTATCGAAACTGCGTGGAGCTCGCTCATGGGCAATGGGTGGATTTTGACGGGTTGGCAGACGATACGGCGGCGGCTTTTTGCCTTAATCCCCTCGACGTCAAAGGACGGCCCGAAGACGTGATTGACGAAGTGACCGACATCGTTTCGGTGCTCGCCAACGGCGACGTTCCGATGGAATTGACCGAAGCGGCTCTTTTGAAAGCCGCGGTCGCGGAACTTCTCACCCGCCGGGGTGAAGACGAGCCCGCTCCGACGATTACGGATTTGGCGATCAAACTTTCGGCTTCAGAAGATCCGCGCCTTGTGAACCTCGCGTTTCGCCTCACGCCCTACACCGCAGGCGAACGGTTCGGGCGGTGGTTTGAGGGGGCGAACACCGTTCGCTTTGAGGCGGCGATGGTCGCCTTGGAAATGGAAGCGCTCACCAATAAGCCCGTGCTGCAGCAGGCAGTGCTTCTCATTCTCATCATGCAGATTCTGCAGGAAATCCGCAAAACGCCGCGTGATCAAGTGAAACTCATCGTCATTGACGAAGCCTGGCGCCTGTTGACGGGACGCATCGGGCGCTTCATCGAATGGGCCTGTCGGACGCTCCGAAAATACGGCGCTGGAATCGTCTGCATTTCGCAGTCGATGGAAGACTTTGAGGCGACGGCGGCGGCTCGCGCCGTGCGCACGAACGCCGACACCGTTTTTTGGCTGCGGCAGAAAGCGGCCGGGGTCGCTGCCGCGACGACGGACGCCGCCGTTCGGCAGGTTTTGGCCGGGCTCACCACCGAAGACGGTCTTTTTTCCGAAGTCTTCGTGCGAGTGGGGGACGGCCCGGGTGCGGTGGGGCGTTTGGTGTTGGACACCTTTTCGCTCACGGCTTACTCAACGCGCGCAGACGTTTTTGAAGCCGTCGCTCGGGCAAAGGCGAAGGGCTTGACGCCCCGCGAAGCGATTGCGGCGGTGGCGGCAACGCGCGTTGCCCCCGAACGCGGTTTTTAGGAGATAAGGATGAACCGCTCTGAAAACCCAGCCTTGGTAATTTCCGGCGATCGTGCGGACGATCATAAGGCGGACATCACGCCTGCGGACGTCATTGAACCCGAGGGACTCCCGAAATCGGGGGGCAAAGCGACCGTCACCGCGGAAACGGCGGCGGCCGTCGAACGCGCACGCCTCAGGGAACGCCGTACTCGCGACGAAATTGAGCGTCTGACGGCCGAAAAAGAACGGCGGGACCGCGAAGCTGCCGAAGATGAAGCGCTTCAATACCCGCAGGGGGATACGGTACCGGGCGCCCTTGAAATCATGACGAAGCTTCAAGGCGAAACGCAGGACGGCCGCTATCGCGTAAAGCGCGAAAAAGCCTTTCACCTGACGGCCGACGAAGCGCGGGCACTTCGGGAGACGGACGCGGCGTTGGATCGCGCCTTTCGGCTGCGCGTTGCCGGGGTTGCGGACGAAGAACCCCCGCCCGCTTGGTCGCCGTCGACGCCGCGACGTCGAAAGTTCGGTTTCGTGCGGCGGG
>OIWS01003442.1_pt1 | contig 11295 bp, 7 predicted proteins | sample 1587611 | NCBI WGS metagenome assembly OIWS01 (sample SAMEA3888919, study PRJEB22519) | human gut metagenome | biome: human gut; feature: human-associated habitat; material: faeces | place: Denmark | collected 2010 | reverse complement strand
TCTTTCCGTCGAGCACATCGGCAAAGACTTCGCTCACCACATCCTTGCTGGCTGCATCATCCTTCAGAAGTACCCTGGCCAATTGGTACATCCTCAGATAATGCTGCCGGAAGAGCTGTTCTATCGTTTCTTTGTTTATTTGCATTACTTTATTTCTTTTCTTTTGCCTATATTACAATCGAATTTTCATTTTCCTAACCCTTAGCAGAATATTTTTTAATGCAAATTTTTAAAATGTCAAAATTACCCTATCGTACTTGCTCCTTCTTCAGATGCTTATAAAGCCACAGAAAGGCGGGAATGAGGAAGAGATCTGCCATGACCCACGCTACAGGGTCGCCGAAGCAGACACCCGTCCATGCCAGGGCTGGCACCAGCCAGAGACTCACACCGCATCTCGCTATCATTTCCATTACGCCACTCAGCATCGAGAGGTTGCTGTAACCCAAGCCCTGGATGCTGTAGCGCAGGATGGTGAGCAAGCCCAGACAAGGATAGAAATAGTTGGCTATGCGCATAAACTGGGCTGCATAGGTCACCACCTCAGCCTCGCCCTTATCCACGAAGAGCATCATCATCTCGTCGGCAAACGGATAGATGAGCAGGAAGGTGAAGACGAAATAAACCACCATCATCTTGATGGCAGCCCTTACGCCTTGACCGATTCTGTCCAACTTTCTGGCTCCCAGGTTCTGACCGCAATAGGTAGCCATCGCCACTCCGATGTTCTCGAATACGCAGGTAAAGAGATATTTGATGCGCATAGAGGCAGTAAATGCAGCCACATAAACTGTTCCCAGGGCGTTGTTGGCACTCTGGAGCATGATGAGACCGATGGCAGTAATAGAGAACTGCAGACCCATCGGAACGCCGTTGTTCAGCAGAATGCTTATCTTCTTGTTATCAAATTTCCTCTCCTCGCCCTTCGGAATCAGAATCTGCATCTTCTTTTTGATAAACCAGATACAGAGCAGCACGGAGATTCCCTGAGAAAGCCAGGTGGCGATACCCGCACCCTCTACGCCCAGTCCCATGCCGAGAATCAGAATGCCATCGAGAATGATGTTGATGACAGAGGCGGTAATGAGGAAATAGAAAGGCTGTTTTGAGTTGCCCAGAGCACGGATCTGACCGGAGAGCAGATTGTAGGCGATAGTGAAAGGAATCGCCGCAAACTGCAGCATCAGGAAGATGTAGGCGTCATCGAACACCTCCTTCGGCGTATTCACCAGGTGCAGAATCTTTCCGCAGAAGATGCAGGAAAGGAAGGTGATGACCACGGCAAACACCACGGCGATGCGGATGCTGTTGCTTACGTAAGCCCGCATCTTGGCATAATCCTTGGCGCCGAAAGCCTGGGCGACAGGAATGGCAAAACCGGCACAGGAGCCGTTGCAGAAGCCCATGATGAGAAACATGATGGAACTGGATGCGCCAACTGCCGCAAGAGCTCCCACGCCAATCCATCTTCCTACGATGGCGGCATCGATAATGAGATACATCTGTTGAAGGATGTAACCCAGGATTAGTGGAATCGCAAATTTGATGATGGCTCGCAAAGGCGAGCCTACAGTCATGTCGTTAGTAGAGTTCATTTCCCACTTTCTGTTTGATTTGTGCCATTTTGTTGCGGCGTTCGATGGAGAAAGTATCTCCGTGGGTTTCCACATAATCGAAGAGCATGAACGCCTTGTTCAGGAGTTCGTCTCTTGTGGGCTGTCCCACCATATCTGCCTCGTGATAATAGAGTTCGGCAAGCATGTCCATCTTGGAGAGTCGCTTCTCCTCGTCCTCTATTCCTGCCATTGCCTTCATCACGTCTTCTATGGTGGCGATGCTGTAGAAGGCGTAAGGGCCTACGTATTGATTGTAGAGCTCCTTAATCTTCTCACGTCTCACCTCCACCTCTTTCTTTTCGAGCATTCTTTCGAGTGCCGCCATAAACTCGCGAATCAGTCGCTGTATGTAGTCTCGTTGTAACATAATCTTATCTTTTTCTTTTTTACACGAACTTTGTCCTTATTCATCATTATTGAGTCCCTCCACATACTCCCACAGTTTCTTGTAGAAAGGATGCTGGGTCATCGTGTCTTTATTGCCGAGGATGATGAGCTTCATGCGGGCTCTCGTCATCGCCACGTTCATGCGGCGAAGGTCTTTCAGGAATCCTATCTGACCTTCATCATTCGAACGCACCAGGGAGATGAGAATCACATCGCGCTCCTGCCCCTGGAAACCATCTACCGTGTTTACGCTGATCAGGCGACGGTAAGGCTTGAAGAATTCATACTTCTTGATGAGCTTCTTCAGATACTGCACCTGGGCACGATAAGGCGAAATGATGCCTACATCGATGCTATCGCCCAACACACGTTGCTTGCCTATCTTCGTAAAGTATTCAGCTAAGGTCAGGAGGGTAAGTTCAGCTTCCGCCTTGTTGATGCGGCCGAAACTCTCGCCCACAAACTGTTCCTTGAAGTTCAGATCAGAATTTTGATTGGCTGCAGATGAAGAAGATGATGTGGAAGCAGAATCCTCAAGAGCATCTTCTCCTTCTATCGTTATCTGATTCTCCTCGTTCGAAGTATCAATCCACGTTATCGGATGGTCGTACTCCAATACGCTGCGATATTTGATTTGTGGCGCACTCTCCACCTGACCTCCATAAAACCAGTCGCTGGAAAATCGCATGATATCCTCGTTCATGCGGTACTGTATCTTCAAGAGGGTCACTACCTCAGGCTTGTTTTCTGCAATACGCTCCATCAAGGTTTTGCCCAGTCCAGCTCTCAACGCAGCGATGCTCTTCACCGTAGGCGGCAACTGACAATGGTCGCCCGCTAAGATCACCCTGCTGGCTCTTCTCATCGGAATCCAACAGGCTGCCTCAAGCGCCTGTGCAGCCTCGTCGATAAAGAGGGTGCCGAACTTCATACCTTCCAACAGGCGATGAGCGGAACCCACAAGCGTACAGGCGATCACACGAGCCTCGCCAAAGAGTTCTGCATTAATACGGATTTCTATCTCGGCAGCACGGCTTCTCAGTCTGTCCATCTTCTGATGAAAACTCTCGCTTCCTTTCTTGCGGTTGGAGCGCAATTCGCGGATAGCCTTGCGTATCGCCCAGAGTTGCGGATAGTCAGGATGGCTTTCAAAACGACGCTCATAGGTAAAACCGAGCATCTTGTCGTTGACCCTTGTCGGATTGCCGATACGAAGCACGTTGATGCCTCTATCCACGAGTTTTTCAGAAATCCAGTCCACCGCCATATTGCTCTGTGCACACACTAATACTTGGCTCTCCCTCATCAGGGTTTCATTAATGGCTTCTACCAGAGTCGTTGTCTTTCCCGTTCCTGGAGGTCCATGCACGATGGCCACATCCTTTGCCCAAAGCACCTCGTTCACGGCTCTTTCCTGGGTAGGATTAAGCCAAGGAAACTTCATGGGCTCAAAGGAAAAACTGCCTGCTTTCTGATGAGAATAGAAAAGATCTCGCAGATAAGCCAGACGGTTATTCTTTGCCTTCATCGTACGGTCGAGCGCTTCAAACATCAGTTTATAACTCGTTTCATCGAAGGACAACTGCACGCCGATGGGCTCTTCTGTCTGCAAGTCAAGCAAGGAAACAGAATCAGGCACATTAATCACCATTCTGTCACCATCCACATAGCTGACCGTACCGGTAAAGGAGAAATATTTAATGCTCTTGGGATTGGAAGCAGAAGAGGAAGACGCTGCACCTTGAGACAAAGATATTGTGTTTTGAGATGAGGACATTGCACTTGGAGAGGAAGAAGCTGCACTTTTGAATGAAGCATGGGAAGAAATTTCCCCTGGATGATTCTTGACCTGAAAGAACATGACAGGTCGCCCGAACTCAAAATTGTGGTCAATCTCCTCGTCGGAGGTACGGAACACCTCTATGGATTTTTGATTGAGCGAATTATAGAAGCTTTTGCCTATACGTAGTGGAAACCAAGCGTCACCACGTTTCACCTTGCGTCGCATGCCGATTTGTTCCGTCAGTTTGCGAAAAGCCTCCTTTTCAGTATAATACTCCAACTGAAGAAGAGTGCGTTGCTGCAATAAAGCCTGTATAGGAGAAGTTTGTTCCATTTTTGATTCTTTACTTTTCAAATAAGTTATATATAGAAATAAAACGCATTTTTGGGGAAATTATTATTTGAAAGATTCGGATTTTTATGAAATAAACTTTTAAACTTTATAAAATAAGCAATGGATGTCCATGAAATAAATTGAAATAAGCAATAGATGTCCATGAGATAAAATGGCTTAGCATCAATCGAAACGAATGCGTTAAAGTTGGTTATTTTTATCCCGAGTGTGGCTATTATCAAATCAAAAGTCGTAATTTTGCACTTGAGAGCACAAAAAACGAGAAGGTTATTTCATAAAGTCAAAGAAGCGAGATGAAGAAAACTATCATTCTAAAAAATACAACTATCGGCTATCATTCGAGCGGTCAGAATCGAATAGTAGCCCAAAATATCAACGCCTCTCTGCAAAGTGGCGAACTCACCTGTCTGATAGGTGCGAATGGTACCGGTAAATCAACCTTGCTACGTACACTCTCAGCCTTCCAACCACCTTTGGAAGGAGACATTCTCTTATCAGAAACTTCAGAATCAGACCATCTCCTATCCGTCAGCATGTTTTCCCAAAAGCAACTGTCAAAATCCATCAGCGTAGTTCTAACCGCCCAAATGGACGACATCCATCTGAAGGTAGAAGAAATCATCGGCTTGGGGCGCTCTCCTTATTCTAATTTCTGGGGTTCACTCTCTCAGGAAGACCAGAAGATAGTGAACGAAGCTATTCATGAAGTAGGAATCCAACACCTCAGAGGTCGCATATTCAATACTTTAAGCGATGGAGAACGCCAGAAAGTAATGATAGCCAAAGCCTTAGCCCAGCAGACCCCCATTATCCTGCTGGACGAACCAACCGCCTTTCTTGACTTTCCAAGCAAGGTGGAAACCCTCCTCATGCTCAAGCGACTGGCCCATCAACTCCAGAAGTCTATCCTCATTTCTACTCATGATTTAGAAATCGCCCTGCAACTGGCAGACAAGATTTGGCTCATGGAGAAACTTTCTGGCAATCTGGAGGAAACAGAAAATCACAACGAAGAAGATCATCATAACAAGATAGAAGCAGGCAATTCCGTCTTATCCGTAGGGACTCCCCAGGAATTGGCAGACAAGGGTGCACTCTCCCACTTCTTAGACACCCCGGAAATCACTTTCGACAAGAGAACCATGAGAATTCATTTTAGGCGAAAATAGTGCAAAAACTGACAAACAAGTGTATTTTTAACGATTAATGAACCTTTTTTAATGATTTCTATACCTATTTTATATAGGATTTTTTATATCTTTGCAACCAGATATTAACAATCAGACGAAACACTAACTTAATAAAACACAACTGATGAATAAATTATTGACATTACTGTTGATGATGAATCTCTCCTGTCTATTATCATCAAGAGCGCAGGCTCCAATGGACGGAGGCGTGTGGAAGGACAATACCGGCAAGCACATCAATGCACATAGTGGAAACTGCTGCCCAGAAGAAAGTGCAAAAGCAGAGCGACCGTGAATATTGGTGCGCTTTGGCTTACCAAATGGCAATAATATAACCAACCTATAATTAATTATGAGACAAAGACTTTTTATTACATTAGGTATGGCAAGTTTGGCAATGGCAACCTTTGGTATGAAGAAACCGAAGGCTGCCATTAAGCCGTTGAATGCGGCGACAGTCCAACAACCAAGCTATACCGAATGGCACGACCTGCAGGTGAATGCCATCAATCGCTTTCCATTACACACCAACTTCTTCACCTATCCGGCAGATGACTGGGTTTATGAGAAAGACGGTAAGATTGTGAGCAAGGATATCCTGCACATGAACAAGACGGAAAGCAAGTATTTCCTTTCGCTCGACGGAACATGGAAATTCAACTGGGTAGAGAATGCCGACCAGCGCCCTACCGATTTCTACAAGGTTGACCTTGACGACTCCAACTGGAAGCCAATCATCGTACCTGGCAACTGGGAAATGTATGGCTACGGAGTTCCTGAATACGTAAATGTGGGCTTCGGATGGCGCGGACATTTCGATGAGCAACCTCCTGCAGTTCCTACCAAGGATAACCACGTAGGTTCCTACCGCCGCTTCATCAATATTCCAGAAAACTGGGACGGCAAGCAGGTAGTAGCCCACTTCGGTAGCGTTACTTCCAACATCTATCTCTACGTAAATGGCAAGTTTGCCGGTTATGCAGAAGACAGTAAGATAGCAGCCGAATTCGACATCACTCCATACTTGAAGAAGGGCAAGAACCTCATCGCTTTCCAGACATTCCGCTGGTGTGACGGTTCATGGGATGAAGACCAGGACTTCTGGCGCCTGAGTGGTGTGGCTCGTGAATGCTATCTCTTTGCCCGCGATGCCAAGTTGCATTTGGAGGATATCCGTGTTACACCAGACCTCGTCAACAACTACAAGGATGGCGTACTCCATATCTCTACCAAGGTTAAGGGAATAGGCAAGCTGAACTTCATTCTCTTCGACAAAGAGGGCAAGCAGGTGGCTACAGCTACAGGCTTGGCAAAGAACGGAACAGCCAACTTCACGATGAACGTAGAGAATCCACACAAGTGGAATGCAGAGACACCTTATTTATATACCCTTCAGGTTTCCCTCTCAAGTGCGCTGAAGAATGGCAACGAGAAATCAGCAAGCATCACTCCTGTAAAGGTAGGTTTCCGCAAGGTGGAAATCAAGAACAAGCAATTCCTAGTGAATGGCCAGCCTGTACTCATCAAGGGTGCCGACCGTCATGAAATCGACCCAGACGGAGGATATGTAGTAAGCTTGGAACGCATGATTCAGGACATCAAGATCATGAAGCGCCTGAACATCAACGCCGTTCGTACCTGCCACTATCCTGACGACCCACGCTGGTATGATCTCTGCGACGAATACGGAATCTACCTCGTAGCAGAAGCCAACCAGGAGAGCCACGGTTTCGGTTATGAAGCAGATGCAGCTGCCAAGAAGCCGATGTTTGCCAAGCAGATTATGGAGCGCAACCAGCATAATGTCTCTATCTACTTCAATCATCCTTCTGTTGTGACATGGAGTTTGGGTAATGAGACCGTGATGGGCGACAATTTCCTCCAGGCTTACAAGTGGATCAAATCACAGGATCAGAGCCGCCCAGTACAGTATGAGCAGGCTCGCCAGGGAGAAGGTACAGACATCTTCTGCCCAATGTATTATTCTGTAAAGAACTGCGAGAATTACTGCAAGAACCCAAATAGCAAGATGCCGCTCATACAATGCGAGTACAACCATACGATGGGCAACTCTGGCGGTAATCTGAAAGAATACTGGGATCTGGTACGCAAATATCCTATCTTCCAAGGTGGTTTCGACTGGGATTTCGTGGATCAGGGCTTGCATCGCAGCATCATGATTCCGATGAAGGTAAAACCAGAATTGCTGACCAATGAGCAGCTCCGACAGATAGAATATACTTATGGTGGCGACTACAACAGTTACGACCCAAGCGACAACAACTTCAACTGCAATGGAATTGTTGGTCCAGACCGCCAGCTCAATCCTCATGCCTACGAGGTGGCTTACCAGTATCAGAACATCTGGGCTACCCTGAAGGATGCAGCTAAGGGCGAAGTAAACGTGTATAACGAAAACTTCTTCCGCGATCTGAGCAACTATGCTTTGGCATGGAGCCTCATCGAAGATGGTGTGGAGACACAGAACGGTACAATCGCCGACATCGACGTAGCTCCTCATCAGACCAAGACCTTCACCCTCCCTTACGACCTCACCCAGGCAAAGGGCAAGGAGATTTTCCTCAACATCGACTTCCGCCTGAAGAAGGCTGAACCGCTGATGGAAGCAGGACAGATTGTTGCCTACAACCAGTTGGTAGTAAAGGAGAAAAAGTGCTGCGGTCATTGTTCAGACAAATTGGCTAAGGCTCAGGACGGCAAGAAGGTGAAGACAAAGCTCAACGACAAGAAGGGCGAACAGGATATTACCGTTTCAACAGCCGACCTGACAGTAAAGGTAAACCGCACTACCGGTCTTATCTCTGAATACACCTATCAGGGCAAGTCATTCCTCGGCGAAGGCGGAACCTTGAAGCCAAACTTCTGGCGTGCTCCTACAGATAATGACATGGGTGCAGGATTCCAGAAGAAATTCAAGGCATGGAAGAACCCTAAGTTGGAATTGAGCGGAATTACCGTAGAGAAGAACAAGAAGGCCAATACCTATACCATCTGCGCCAACTACAATATGCCAGAGGTAAAGGGCAAGCTGGAACTGATCTATCAGATTATGGCAAACACAGGTGCCGTAAAGGTGACCGAGAACTTCATCGCTACAGAAGGCGAGAAAGTAAGCGATCTCTTCCGCTTCGGTATGCTGATGCAGTTGCCATACGAAATGGACAAGAGCCAGTACTACGGCCGTGGCCCTATCGAAAACTACTCCGACCGTAAGGACTGCATGAAGATAGGTATCTACAGCAACGATGCAGACAACCAGTATTTCCCATACATCCGCCCACAGGAAAGTGGAACCAAGGGCGATATCCGTTGGTGGAAACAGACTGATGCTGCAGGCTTCGGATTCATGGTCAAGAACTGCAAGCCATTCTATGCAAGCGCCCTCCACTTCGATACAGACGAGTTGGATGATGGCGACGAGAAAGATCAGCGCCACAGTTTCAACCTGAAGAAGTCAAAATACACCAACCTCTTCCTCGATGGCGAGCACATGGGTGTAGGCGGCGAGAACTCTTGGGGCGCATGGCCTTTGGAGAAATACCGCATTCATTATGGAGACAAGACTTTCAGTTTTGCCATTATCCCATTAAGCAAATAGGAAAGAACCCGTTAGATTGAGGCTCATCAGACAAAAAAATAGAGCTTATGAGCAATAATCCAACATATTTAATCAGAAAGTCCACCCCATTTGGAGTGGATTTTCTGTATCTTTGCAAACGCATTAAGCAATACAACTTAATTATTCAATAAGAATATCACAAAATAAGAATAAACCTAAAAATAAACAACGTAAACATGAGAAAAACGAATATCTTCGCTGCCCTTATGATGGCAGCCATGACTTCGCTCGGTGCTTCAGCACAGCATCAGTTTGCAGTTCAGGCAAAGAAGCCTGGAGTCGAAATCCAACCTACCATGTATGGTATCTTCTTCGAGGACATCAACTTTGGTGCAGATGGCGGTCTCTATGCAGAGATGGTAGAAAACCGTTCCTTCGAATTTCCACAAAGACTGATGGGATGGAACACCTTCGGAAATGTGACTGTAAGTGACGTAAAACCAGCCTTCGACCGCAACCCTCACTATGTTACGCTCGAAGCTTCTGGTGCACGCGAAAAACAGACTGGACTTGAGAACCGCGGCTTCTTCGGCATGGGCTTGAAGAAGGACATGAAATACGACTTCACAGTCTATGCACGCCTTCATCTTCTGAACGGCAAGCAGACCAAGATTCGTGTAGAACTGGTCAACTCAAACAATAACGTAATTGCCAAGCAGAGCATTACCATCACCAACAACAAGTGGCAGAAATATACCACCACACTTACCTCTCCACAGACAGACGCCAAGGGTCTGATGCGCGTATATCTGGAGAACGGAGAGAGCGTGGACCTCGATCATATTTCTCTCTTTCCACAGGACAACTGGAATGGACTCCGTGCCGACCTGGTACAAGACCTCTCAGATTTGCATCCAGGTGTATTCCGTTTCCCTGGCGGTTGTATTGTAGAAGGAACAGACCTCGAAACCCGTTACGAATGGAAGAACTCAGTAGGTGCTCCAGAGAACCGTCCACTCAACGAGAACCGCTGGAACTACACCTTCCCTCATCGTCTCTATCCTAACTATTATCAGACATACGGATTGGGATTCTATGAGTACTTCCTCCTTTCAGAGAAAATCGGAGCCGATCCGCTACCAATCCTTTCAGTAGGTCTGTCTTGCCAGTATCAGAATAGCGATAACGACAAGAATGCCCATGTAGCCGTAGATCAGCTTCAGAGCTACATCGACGATGCCCTCGACCTGATAGAGTTTGCCAATGGTCCTGTAACCTCCAAGTGGGGTAAGCTCCGTGCAGATATGGGTCATCCAGCACCATTCAACCTCAAGCAGATAGGTATCGGAAACGAGCAATGGGGACCACTCTACCCTGAGCGTCTTCAGAAGTTCATCGAGCAGATACGTGCCAAATATCCAAAGATCAAGATCTGCGGATCATCAGGTCCATCAGCCGACGGCAAGGATTTCGACTACGGTTGGGAGCAGATGCGCAAGTTAGGCGTTGACATGGTAGATGAGCACTATTACAAGAGTCCAGACTGGTTCCGCAGTAATGCAGGCCGTTATGACAATTACGACCGCAAGGGTCCTAAGGTATTTGCCGGCGAGTATGCAGCCCATGCCAAGCATGATCCAAACTCATGGGAGGCAGCCCTCTCAGAAGCAGCCTTCATGACAGGTTTGGAGCGTAATGCAGACGTGGTTTACCAGGCAACCTATGCCCCACTCTTCGCTCATGTAGAAGGCTGGCAATGGCGTCCGGACCTCATCTGGTTTGACAATCTGACTTCCGTACGTTCAGCCAACTATTATGTTCAGCAGCTCTATGGTCTCAACAAGGGAACCCATGTATTGTCACTCACAGAGAATGGCAAGACCGTGAAGGGCGAAAACGGCCTTTATGCAACCGCTTGTTTCAACAAGCATACTAAGAGTTACATCGTCAAGATTGCCAATACCTCAAATGAGGAGAAGGAAATCACAGTCACCTTCAATGGTTTGAAGAAGCTTAAAGCTGGCAAGGTAACCGTTCTCCATGCTGATGACATTCAGGCAGAGAACAAGATTGACAACAAGAACGTGGTTGTTCCTGTTGTATCAGATGCTCAGGCAAACGGCAACGTCTTGAATGTGAAGATGAAGGCAAACAGCTTTGTGGTATATAGATTCTAAGACAGTCTATTGTATATGGATTTAAAGTTTTAGTTTTTAAGTTTATATAGTATATTACCATATAAGGTAGAAAGATGACGAATCCCTTGCAGCAGAAATGTTGCAAGGGATTTTTCTTCACTAAAACGATGACTTGTTTTTATTAACATAAAACTCTAAAGCAGCCAAAGGAGAATAAGAGAGGTTGGAACGTAAACAGTTGGGAATG
>OIWS01003440.1_pt1 | contig 11300 bp, 14 predicted proteins | sample 1587611 | NCBI WGS metagenome assembly OIWS01 (sample SAMEA3888919, study PRJEB22519) | human gut metagenome | biome: human gut; feature: human-associated habitat; material: faeces | place: Denmark | collected 2010 | reverse complement strand
GAGAGAGCATCATGTTTCCGACTATCTTCTCGCTGGCATTGAGGGATGCGGGTACTAAGACCAAGCTTGCTTCTTCATTGCTTATCATGACGATAGTGGGTGGTGCGGTTGCTCCAGTAATCATGGGGTATATTGCAGATACTACAGGGAGTATGCCGATTGCATTTCTCATACCGTTGGTATGTTATGGGGTGATAGGAGGGTATGCGTTATCGAATCGCTACGTTCCTCTTTAGATAAAAGGAGGATTTTTCGAAAACCTATCCGTCCTTCCTTACCCTTAAGGAAGGCTCCACCTTTCTCACCAAGCCTCTCTTCCCTCAGGAGCGAGAGGATGTAACCGCACCTCCTCGGTGCTCGGAACCGCTACGCTCTAAGGTTGGTGGGGCATCAAAGCCCTCGCCATCTTGTGCGGGCTGGAACCGACTGGGGAAACTCTACTTTTTTACACTAATAATAATAGGCTTTCTTAAATTATGGAATTAAAACGTGCTTTTATAGAAACGAAGATACAAGAGTGGAATGATTTGTTTCTGTTAAATCAGAAATTTATGTCTAATTTTATATTTCGTGGACAAGCTAATTCTGAATGGTCGTTAAGGACTTCGCTTGAAAGGTTAATAGAAAACCATCATCCAACACCTTCACGTGACAAAGCTCTTTATTATATCTATGAGTCTAAAATGATCAAAGAGTTTAAATGGAAATTTCCTAGTTATGAGAAAAATCTAATTCCTAAGGATGGTGAATTGATAGAATGGTTGTCTATCATGCAACATTTTGGTGCACCAACTAGATTATTAGATTTTTCCCAATCTATGTATGTTGCTCTTTTTATGGCAATGGACAATTCCTTTTATGATAATTTTTCAATTTGGTGTATTAACAAAGACGAATTAAATTTGCCTATTTTTCAAAAGTATATTAAAGGAAATCAGGTTAATACAGTATCTATGGATGCATTAGATGATATGGTATATAGTATGGCTAATGATTCTATTGCAAATCAACAAGTGCGAATTGATCGTATTGCGAGACCAAAATACTTATTTATGGTTAGACCAAGGATATGCAATGAGCGTATAAGCCGTCAACAAGGTTTGTTCTTGGTACCATCCACGGTTAATGTTCCTTTTGAGGAAATTTTAAAAAGATATTATAATGAAGAAAACCATTTTATGGTTGATATTGATGATTTGAAAAATTGGTCTTATGAGAAAACCCTCTCTCAGCAAGCTATTTCTGTACTGAAAATAAATATCGGTAAGGAAGATAAACTCAGGTTGACAAAGGCTTTGCATCAAATGAATATTACCTCGGAAACAATGTATCCAGGATTGGATGGTCTTGCAAAATCAGTGGGTAGATTACGAGAAGGATTAGGTGATTATAAAGATTGATAATTATGGAGTTAAATGATATTCTTGCAAAATATGAATCGGAAGGGTATTTCGAGTTCTATGATTTGTCTTCTGACCTAGGTAAATTATCCTCTGAAGATAATTCTTTGGCAGTTAAGGCAGAATGTTTAGCCATGGCTTTTTCTGAAGGCGGTCATAATGATTGGGAAACTTTTTATGGACCAACGATTACATGGACTGTAAAAAGTACAGGTGAATTAGTTTATTCTCCTGATAAGAAAGAGATAACAAAGGAAATTCTTGAATATTGGTACAATCGAACAGAAGAGACTAGTAATCCACTGCTGAAAATGCGATATACAGGTTTACTGTGGGATTTTAGTAAGAATATAACAGGTAAAGAGGCAGATTTTAAAACTGTTAAGTTGGTATTTATCCGTTCTGTTTTTGATATTATAAAAAAGGATAAACTACAACATTGTATGACTGGCTTGGTTTATTTGAACATAGCTATTGAAAGAGCTATAAGTTTAAGACAGTCAGAGCTCATAAATGAAGGTATGAAATTGCTCCTTTGCTATGTATCCAAATATGCTGATGATTCAAAGCCTGGAATATGGGCAGAGCCCCTTTCTCTCTTGACTAAGCATAATAAGGCTTTGGCTGATTTCGAAATGGAAATCGTACAAGATAACAGGGATAGGTTGGAGCGGTTGTTTAATCTTTGTAAAGAGAAAGGTTGCATTACTGATTCATATGCTCATGTTCTTTTGGATGAGGCAGAATTGTTAGCTGATTATTATAAAAATAAAAAGCAACAAGATTGCATACTTGAGGTTTTGGATAAAGCTTTAGTAGGTATACATTTTTCTTTTAAGCTGAAAGGAGCAATGTGGGCGCAAACTATGTTGCAGAAAATGCAAGATGTTTTTAGGAAGTTTAATTTTGATAAGCAGGCTAATTATTTGTATCCGGAAATACAAGATTTAGGTTCTACTGTATTTGAAGAAATGACTCCTAAAGAATATTCTGTTCCTATTGATGGAAAAGTGTTTGATGATTATTTGGAAAAGGTTACATCGGGTTCAATAAAAGAGATCTTAGATGCATATACAATAGAATATTTACCTAATATGGCTGTTGAAATAGAGCGTCAAAAGAAGGAAAAGGAATTAGCACCTTTGTTGGATATGACTCATACTGTTATTTATGATTGGACAGGTATGCCAATTTCTCATTTGGGTTCGGGAAAAAATGCTGAGAAAAATAAATTGTCTTATGGTATATATAGAAGAATGATCTTCTTCTCATTCTATATGCAATTACACATTCGAAAAATGGAAGAGAAAAAACTTTATACATATAAGAATGTCATTGAACGATTCAATGATTCTCCTTTTATTGTAAAGGAACAAAGAGAACAATTTGAGCGAGGAATAAAAGCTTATTTTGATTCAGACTTTTTAGTTGCTTGCCATTTACTTGTTCCTATTTTTGAGTCAGCTATAAGAAGATTAGCTGCTTATAGTGGTATAAATGTATTTAGTCTTAATAAAGACGGAGACAATGAGTATAAAACTCTTGATAAATTATTAGAGAATTTGAAAGAGGATAAGCGCATACCTACTGATATTTATGAATATTTCCAAAACTTATTTACCGATAAGTTCGGATGGAATATCAGAAATCTAATCAGTCATGGACTATTACAAACTGGGGCTTTCAATAAGATAATGGCTGATAGAATTATACATGCCTTCTTAACACTAAGTCTTATTAAGGCTAATCCCGTTTAGAAGAAACAGTATGCTGTATTTGCAGAAAAGGAAAAGTATATAATTTTATATTGCGTAATTATGGGCAAAGAAATTGAAAGTTCAACTATTAAAACTGCAGATATAATATTAGCGAGTTGCGTAGTTGCAATTATAATTGTATCAGCTGTTTGGTGTTGTAGAACGTGTTTTAAGCCTGAAGTTCAACCCATAAGGATTGAAATAACGGCTTCCGATTCCTTGAAAATGGCTAATTATTTATCTAAGGAACAGGCAGATAGTTTGATATCGATCGTCAGGAGGCATGAACGGAAATTAGCAGAAAGATACCAATATGCTTTGGAACAAAAAATGAATCAAGATCAGTACTTCTCGTTTGGTACATTTTTAGTTGGTGTGATACTTTCAATATTTGGATTTTTTGGATATAAATCTATAAAATCAATAGAAGAAAAGGCTAATAAAGATGCTGAACGTGCAGCTAAACTGACATCAGAAGAGGTTACTAAGTCTTATTTGAATGAAAAGTTGGGCGGAAAGGTGTCTATTGCTGCAGAGAAAATCTTTAATTCTATCGGAGCTGAGACAATGAAGGCGAAGGTCGTAGAAGAAACTATTAAACATGATGATGAATATATAAATTCTTTAATTGCAAATCTTGAAAAAGATCTTAAAGAATATATACGACAGGATAGTGAAAATCAAGAAGAAAGTGCAGAGGCTGTTCAGCCTAAGTCGGATTCACAAGATAGTGATGATTCTTCAAGTATGTTTTAAAATAAATGGGTTATGAAAGTAAATGTGTTAAGTGGAGACGAAAGGTCTCAAAAATTATTATTGCAGGCATGTGTCCCTTTCATGGACTTAAAAGATAATGCGCGTTTTTTCTATAGGGAAGATCCAAATCAAAATCCTTATAAAATACGTACAGGTAAAGAAGACGAGTATTACCAAAGGAAGATAGACGAAAATCGTGTTAGTAAAATAAAAAAGTACATTCGTACTACAATACTTGGGGATTACCGAAAACAAAACGTTGCTGTCATCTTTCCTACAGCTATGCTGTTGGCTTTTACCATAGATGATACTCGTTTTTCTATAGGAGATACTCCCGATCTTGTTATGCCACAAGATTTTTATATAGTAGACGGACAACATCGTCTTTATAGTATGATTAAACTATATGAGGATGTCTCTGGTTTTATGAAAACAGAAGAAGATATAATCGTCAAAGAATATTTAGAAAAGTTTCGTTTCAATTGTACCATTATGATGAATTTTGATACATGGGAACAAGCTCAAGTCTTTGCTGAGGTTAATTTCAATCAAAAGCGTGTAAGTCGTTCTTTATATTATGATATATATGGTATGAATTATTCTGAGGATTCAACGGATAAAGAAAAAAACTTTATTTATATCTCTCACAATCTTGTGAAGTTCATGAATACCAATCCAGATTCTCCTTTCTATCAAAAAATAAAGATGTTGGGTTCTGGTCAAGGTTTTGTCTCACAGGCATGTATGGCAGAAGCTTTGATGAGACATATGTCTTCTCCCCAAGGAATTTGGTATGTAGATTTCTCAAAAATAAGTGAGAAGCCTAGATATCGGTATATGGCCTCAGAGTTAATTAGTTTTTATACCGTAGTTACGAAATGCTTTCCTGACTATTGGCCAATATGTATGAAACATCGCTCTATTCTTAGCAAAACAACCGGTGTTGGTGCTATGATTCGATTAATGGGGTATATACATGTTAGCTTCCTTAATGATGAAATAAGACAGGGGTTGCATAAATACGATGGCTATTTTTATGAACCTTATATAAATAAGGTTGAAAATATCTTATCTGCACTTAAAGATAAATCTGAGAGTTTGTTTTCATTTAAAGGGGATTTCAGTGGAACTGGTGGTAGAGGTCTGGAACTTGCCTTATATAATAAGATGTGTGAAATCTTAAATGAAAAATTGGGATAGTTGAATATACCATAATTATAGCGTTAGGTGTTTAAAACGCATTAAGTTTTTTATTAGCATAGCTCAATCAATGAGCTATGCTAATGAGTTTACTTCCTAAGGCAGTTTCTATACGAACAATGGTTTGAGTAGTGAAATTATGTCTGCCTGTTAGCCATTTGGAGATTTCAGAGTCTCGCTTGTAGAGCAAGCGGGCGAAATCCTTTTGGGTGAGACCCTTGGCTTTCAGAATCTCACTAATGCGCTCGGCAATACCGAAAGACAAATCGAACTCTGCCTTTTGCTCAGCAGGTATCGCAGCGAGGCAATCACGGAATAATTTATTCTGTATCATAACGCTTAAATTTCAAATGCGCTTATAATTCGTTGTCTAGGATTTCCATCATTTCTGCTGCTGTAATTACCTGCGGTTCTTTTGGAAAATGCTTGAGGTTACCGGTAACCAGGAAGGAATCTTCCTTGCTCAGGCAGACTTCGTAGAAGACTCGGTCGTCCTCATCTGGCATGGTGCCATCATAAGGAAAACGGGACGAATCAATGCCGTATTGCTTAAAAAAGTTCAATAACTCATGGATTCTGATTTCACTTAGATGAAATTTTGACCTATTTAGTACATCAAAGTACTCATCCAAGATTTCTTCATTATACAATGGCTTAATTTTACCACTGAGCATACTATTAATGACCCTTCTTGTTGCAGAAGAAGGGTTCTTGGTTATAAACGAGGACACGATAATGTTCGTATCAATGACTGCATATACCATTGCGTTCTTTTCTTAATCGTCTGACTTCTCTGATTTCTTCATTGATTTCATCAAGCGTGAGCTCTGGGGTTTCACCTCTTTCTGCTTTAGCTCTAAGTTGCTTGAACGCAGCCTTTGCTTTCGCAGTCACTTCATCTTCTTCTTCATTCTTTGCCTGAATGGAGAAGGGAATGCTCTTACTGCGAATTACTGCCTTAACAAAGATGTTGATGGCGGTATTCGCACTCATACCAAACTGTTCGCAGAGTTTATCAAACTGTGCTTTCTGCTGGTTGTCCATACGGACTGTCATTGCTATCTGTGCCATAAGCCTATAATGTTTAATTGATAATCAGTCTGATTGCAAATATACATCATTATGACGTAAATTGGTGCGATAGTATTAATAATTTAATAAAGATTAATAGTTGAATGAATGATATAACTGCTTGTTTCGCTTTCCTGAAGCCTTGGATATAAGGTTCCTTACCGTTAAAGAAGGCTCCACCTTTCATCTCGGTCTTCTTCTCTTAGGAAAGAAGAGGGAAACCGCCCTCAGTGCTATATTTGCCCCACCTGTCTTCAATAGTCTTTACGACCCTTTCGGTTCCCCTTGTAGGGGACAGAAACCCCTGGGGGAGGGTCCTTAACCCACTCCCAAGCCCTCGCCCTTTCCAAAAGGGCAAGGGATGTAACCGCCCTCCGGTGCTCGGAACCGCTACGCTCTAAGGTTGGCGGACCATCAAAGGTCTTCGCCATATTTTGCGGGATGGGACCGCCTGGGGATAGCAGTTTATAGTTTACAATTGATTTCGTGGTTATCAAAGCAGATTTTCCTTGAGAATACTGCTTCCATTGCAGCATTTCATTATATATTTTTCTCTTCATAATTATCTGTTTATCACGTTATGACGACCTATCTTTGCCCTATTTCTCACGTTTTGATGAGATAACAGTAGGCTATTTCTCACGTTTTGACGATTTTTTATGTTGCAAAGATACAAAAAAATGCCTTAAGTTATTCACCGAAGTCTTCTGTTTCTTTTTCATATAGGCGTAATCAGCAAAGTCTCGCGCACCAGCTACAATTACCTTATAGCTGTTGAGGTAACTGGTTTTGATGGCGGATAGGGCTTTTTCCTTATCTAGCACCTTGTCATTTAAGTGATCTTTTTCCATTTTCATTGTTTTTCCTTTCTATTTTTTTGCAAAATTAGCTGAATGGTGAGAAAAATAGTTGCTCTGGAGAAAATATTCTCAATCTGTGAAACGAACTTTCATAGCTACCCCGTAACTTTGCACCAGAATACAGAATCAGGCACAAAGTATATGAGTGTCAATTGTTTTACTTTTAAAATATCAGACAGATGAATACGGCATTAAAGATGAAATTGGAGGAAATGAACAGACGTTTGAATGAGGCTCTTGATACTGATCTCTTCGAAGAATCTGAGTCTGAATTTAATGAATTTCAGGCTGAGGTAGATTCCTTTGAGAGAGAGAGTTGGAGGAGATATCGGAGTTCAGGCAGGATCATCTTCAGCTTTCTGAGCTGAAGAAGATTGGTGCCATCCAGAAGAAAATCCGGCAGGTGAAGAATGGGTATAATTTTTATGACCCTGAGTATGAGAGAAGTGTTATGTTTCCTAATGGTGAGGACGAAGAAGAGGATGATTTCTTCATTTAAAGATGACTGATGGGAAATAGACCTTATTTGAGAACCATATTGGGAGGAACTGACTTCAAAAGTCTTTCCCTCATGGAGAAAATTATATGTATTAATGTAGTGCTATTATGGTTATGCAAACGTCATGTAAGAAAGGTATGGAGCTGATTGACTTGCTCCAAGCCTTCGAGATTATCGTAGACAAGGCCAAGGGTTCTTCACTTGGTGAGAAGTTCTATCAGGAGGCAGACCCATATCTTGGATTTGTTTCTGACAAGTTGTGTATCTCCAAACGTGCCAGTGCCATCATGGCATTGTTTGCCGACAGGTGTGATGACAATCACATCCAGTTTTCTGACTATACGGATTTTCTGGACTGCAGAATCCTTAGCTTGCTTCGATATTCCAAGGAGACAGAGGAACTTGTTGACAAGGAATATGTCTGCCGGAGTAAGGATGAAGGTCTTTACTACTGCATCCCCATGGAGGTGATGGAGGCATTTCAGCAGAATCAACGTTATATACCCTCTGATGTGGAGGAGCTTACAGCCAGGGAATTGTTTGACAAGTTCAATGAACTGTTCACAAAATGCCGTCGCAGGAAACTCGACAGGCAAATATTGAAAAAGAAGCTCAGGGCATTGGTTCGCAAGAATGAGAACCTGGCTTTTGTCAAGGCCATATCTTCATTTGACATAGATGTGGAGGATACAGAATTTCCCCTTTTTCTGTTGTTCTGTACACTCTTTGTCATAGATGGTGATGACGATATCCGCTATCACGACTTGGAATTTCTCTACGAGGAGGGAGAGGCTGCCTGGAGATGGGCAAAGAGAGGCTTGAGCCAAGGTGACCATTTGTTCTTAGTGGAGAAGTTTATCGAGTATACCAATGATGATGGCTTTGTGGACAGGGAGTCCTTCAAGATTACAGACGATGCCAAGAAACTGCTCTTCTCTGAACTCAACCTGTCTTCCATGCGTGGTGTCCGGCCGAAGGGAGGGATGTTGTCATTTGAGGACATCAAACCCAAGCAGCTGTTCTACAACAGTAAGGAACGAAAGCAAGTTGATGAGCTGGCAACACTCTTGGAGGAAGAGCACTACCAGAGTATCAGAAATCGTCTGAGGGAAACCAATTTCAGGAGTGGCTTTGCTTGTCTTTTCTATGGCGCGCCTGGTACTGGCAAGACGGAGACTGTTCTTCAGATAGCCAGGAAGACAGGGCGTGACCTGATTCAGGTGAACGTGTCAGAGGTTAAGAGCATGTGGGTTGGCGAGAGCGAAAAGAACATCAAGGGTATCTTCGATGACTATAAGCAGAAGGTGAAGCAATCTGTCAAGGCTCCTATCCTGTTATTCAATGAGGCTGATGCTATCATCGGCAAGCGTCAGGTGGGAGCGGAAAGGGCTGTGGAGAAGATGGAGAACAGTATTCAGAACATCATCCTTCAGGAGATAGAGCAGCTGGATGGTATTCTCATCGCCACAACCAACCTCGCAGAGAACATGGACAAGGCTTTTGAGCGTCGTTTCCTCTATAAAGTGAAATTTGAGAAGCCTGATTTGGCTTGCCGTTCACAGATTTGGCAAGCGATGATACCTTCTTTGGAGGATGCTGATGCTTCTTTCCTTGCTGCCCGCTATGATTTCAGTGGTGGTGAGATTGAGAATATTGCCCGTCATTACACCATTCAGACCATTTTGCATGGTAGCCCGGAGAAGATGGTCAAGTCTCTTACCGAGTTTTGCGAGAGCGAGAGGTTGGAAGGTACCAGGACCAAAAGAAAGATAGGATTCTAATGTATAATTAAAATTAAATATCCCCTATGGAGAAGTATATATTTTTGGATTTCGATGGAGTGCTCAATACTCCTAAAGGTAAGTTTGATCTGAAAGCGATAGGCATGAATCGTCATTTCCTTATGATTCAAAATAGTTTGCATCAATATCATTTACCTTGGCAGAAATGAAAATGGCGGTAAATACAAAATTACGTATTTACCGCCTTAATCATTTGTTGAGAGGAGTTAAGAAGAAGGGCAGATCTTGTATTTCTTAGCAAGGTTTCTCAACCTTTCACTCACCTCTTCCCTTAGCCATTGTGGTTCCAGTACTTCCATGGTGTCCATGTTGGAGAAAATCTCTTGCTCGAAATCAAATTCTGGTTTCAGGTGATACTCAAAGATGGAGTATTCATCGGTACGCTTCATTTCCTTTTGAGACTCATGGAGAGGAAGATTACGTATGTAGTTGCTCTGGAAGGCATCTACCTTGAGCACCACCTTCTGAACTTCGGAATCCTCGTTATTGATGATTCCGAAGCAATCCTTGAAATATTCGGCCGGTTCCAAATCCTTTGGCATCTTGAAAACTTTGTCTGAGATGATGACATTTTCCATACGGTCAAGGGCATAACAACGAATATCGTTCGTGCCAGGGCTATAGGCAACCACATACCAGCGTTTCTTGAAAGCCTTCACGAAATAAGGATGGATGTCAAACTCATAATACTTCTCGGAACTGTAACTATAGTAAGAGATGAAAATGACATGGTTGTCACGCATGGCCTTGATGATGTCTTCCAGAAAGTTTCTGCCAGAAGGCATATCTTCCAAAAGGACCCGTTCCTTGAGCTTGCGGCTGTTGCCAACCATGGCATGGAGGGAGAAGGCATTGAGCATCCAACTTCGGGTACTTCCTTCCTCGAAACAGTCGCCATACTCGATGTTGTAGCGGTATCCGCTGCCACATTCGATGTTTATCTCAAACAGTTCCTCGATGCTATGGATGTTGTTGATGAAGGTTCTTCGGGAGAGTTCCGTTCCCTCACTGAGGTCAGAGTCCAACCATCTGCTTTGGATTTCCTTCAGGGTGATGCCGCCCCTTTTCTTTGCCCGGTGGATGGTTTCCACGAGCCATACATATTTGTTTAATTGGTTGATTGCCATATTACCTTGTTTTATTTTGTTTCTTATAATTTTGGTACAAAGATAACGGAAAAGTAGGAAAATATGTTGCACAAGTTGAATTATTTTTGATGTGTGAAGTGATTTTACACCCATTTCTTCTATCTTTGCATTAAAAACTTAGAAAGAAATGATGAATTGTAACAGAAACAGACAAATGGTCAAGCGCCGTATCTATTCCTTTCAAATGGACGGCGAGAGTAGGGCAGAGGCAATCTGTCGTGCCTTCCAGCAGTATACACTTGTAGATTGGGCCCTATATGATAGGGTGTCTTTTCAGATTGTATCTTCTGTGAAGCACCCTTTATTGATGAGAGAACTTTCTCAGCTCATGTCGATAGCGCAGTCATTCAAGGATTCTGCCCAGGTGGAGTTCTTTCAGGAATCTCAGACTGGTGCAGAGCAGAGGCTTCTGCTTGTCATATTGGCGTATAGGGATGGAAATGAATCAGCAGAATAATTTGTTTTTGGTTTGGTGATTCAGAAAATAGTTATACCTTTGGGCAGAGATGAAAATTACGATGATGGCAGCAGGTAGCCGAGCGGTCTTCGGAGCGCATATCGTAGGTTCGATTCCTACCGTTATTTTCATTTTTGAGCCCTGAGACTCTAAACTCAGTGCAGGGTTTCATGCCCCGTTTTATATTTAGATCTTGTCTCGTAATAATGCTACTTTTGTGTTAAGTTTGAGTGGAATGGGAGATAGAAACTGTTAAATCTTGGAAAAACGGACAAGTTATTGTATATTTGCCATGGTGATAATATCACTCAAATGATACCACCTGTAGCACTCAAATGATACCACTTGCG
>OIWS01003437.1_pt1 | contig 11317 bp, 9 predicted proteins | sample 1587611 | NCBI WGS metagenome assembly OIWS01 (sample SAMEA3888919, study PRJEB22519) | human gut metagenome | biome: human gut; feature: human-associated habitat; material: faeces | place: Denmark | collected 2010 | reverse complement strand
ATAAATTAGGAGGATAGAAATGGCAGTAAATAGAGTTCCTGTTCTTAAAAGATGCAGATCCCTTGACCTTGATCCCATTTATTTAGGAATAGATAAAAAATCCAACAGAGAATCCAAAAGAGCAAACAAGAAGATCAGCGAATATGGTCTTCAGTTAAGAGAAAAGCAGAAAGCTAAATTCATCTATGGTGTTTTAGAGAAGCCTTTCCGTAACTACTACAAGAAAGCAGATCAGATGAAAGGATTAACAGGTCTTAACCTTATGACAATCCTTGAGTCAAGAATTGACAATGTAATCTTCCGTCTTGGTTTCGCAAGAACAAGAAAAGAAGCTAGACAGATCGTTGATCACAAGTTCGTTACAGTAAACGGAAAAGTTGTTAACATCCCTTCATACCTTGTAAAGGCTGGCGATGTTATCGAAATTAAAGAGAGCAAAAAGAATACTCAGAGAATGAAAGATATCGTCGAGGTAGCTGGCGGAAGAATCGTTCCGGAGTGGTTAGACGTAGATGCTGAGAAATTACAGGGAACTGTAAAAGACTTACCTACACGTGAGCAGATTGATGTTCCTGTAGATGAGATGCTCATCGTCGAGTTATATTCTAAGTAAAATTAGGTTGATTTGCCGGGGATTTATTTCCCGGCTTATCCACTCTTTGATAACATATAACAACGATACCCGAGAAGGAGGGAATTTGAAGTGTTCGATTTTGAAAAACCAAAAATTGAAATCGCAGAAATTTCAGAAGACAAGACATATGGCAGATTTGTTGTAGAGCCATTAGAGAGAGGTTACGGTACAACACTTGGAAACTCTTTAAGACGTATCATGCTTTCTTCTTTACCGGGCGCTGCAGTAAGCCAGGTCAAGATTGATGGTGTTTTACATGAATTCAGCTCTATTCCTGGTGTTAAGGAAGATGTTACAGAAATCATCATGAATATCAAGAACCTTGCAATTCGCAATAATAGTTCTACAAATGAACCAAAGGTTGCATATATCGAATTCGAAGGTGAAGGCGTTGTTACAGCAGCCGATATTCAGGTTGATTCAGATATCGAGATTTTGAATCCTGAGTTAGAGATTGCACACTTGAATGGTGGAGCAGATTCTAAGCTTTACATGGAGCTTACAATCACTAACGGCAGAGGTTATGTCGGAGCAGAGAAGAACAAGAACGAGGATACACCAATCGGAGTTCTTGCTGTAGATTCAATCTACACTCCTGTTGAGCGTGTTAATCTTACTGTAGAGAATACCCGTGTAGGTCAGGTTACAGATTACGATAAGCTTACATTAGATGTATTTACAAATGGTACATTGGAGCCAGACGAGGCAGTCAGCCTTGCAGCTAAGGTGTTAAGTGAGCACTTAAATCTGTTCATCGATCTTTCAGAGGCAGCACAGCAGGTTGACGTTATGGTCGAGAAGGAAAACGATGCTCAGGAGAAGGTTCTTGAGATGAACATCGATGAGCTTGAGCTTTCAGTTCGTTCATACAACTGCTTAAAGCGTGCAGGAATCAACACTGTTGCAGAGCTTATCAATAGAACACCTGAGGACATGATGAAGGTTCGTAACCTTGGTCGCAAGTCTTTAGAGGAAGTTTTAGCAAAATTAAAAGAATTAGGTTTAGAGTTAAATCAGACTGAGGAATAATTCATTCGAATAATCCTTGCACTGATTTTTCTAAATAAATTGGTCATATATAAATTTTAAATATCATATTTATGTTTATGTGTGACAAAACTCATAGCGGCAGGGCCAGTAAGACCAAAGAGCGTGACCGTGTCTGATACATGAGTGGCAACTGATTTGAGCATTTGCTTTTTGAAATAAGGCAAAGCTTTATCACAACAAGATACGATGTCTGGCAGTAAGACCGAAGAGCGTGACCGGATGTCCCACAAATGGAGGAAATTAAAATGGCAAAATATCGTAAGTTAAGCAGAACATCAAGCCAGAGAAAGGCTTTACTCAGAGGTCAGGTTACACAGCTTCTTGTTAACGGAAAGATCGTTACTACAGAGGCTAAGGCTAAAGAGGTTCGTAAGATCGCTGAGGGTCTTATCGCATTAGCAGTAAAAGAGAAAGACAACTTCGAAGAGGTTACTGTAACAGCTAAGGTTGCCCGCAAGGACAAAGATGGCAAGAGAGTAAAAGAGGTTGTAGACGGAAAGAAAGTTACTGTTTATGACGAAGTAGAGAAGAAGATCAAGAAGGATTCTGCTTCACGTCTTCATGCCAGAAGACAGATGCTCAAGGTTCTTTACACAGCTAAAGAGTCTGACGGCACAAAGAAGGGAACAAAGACTATCGATGTAACAAACAAGTTATTCGATGAGATCGCTCCTAAGTATGCTGATCGTAACGGTGGTTACACAAGAATCGTTAAGATTGGACAGCGTAAAGGTGACGGAGCTTTAGAGGTTCTCCTTGAGTTAGTTTAATATTTAATCGGTATAAATCTTAGACTAAATTAAACCAGAGATTTGAGTGTATGACACTCACTTCTCTGGTTTTTTATTTCTAGAGTAATTATTCTAATCTATTGAGAAAAACTGATGCGTCTTATTTGCATGTATAGTTCGACTGCCTTTGGTTTGAATTCGTAACTGTAACGCATAAAAATACCCCTTTCACTGGATATCCAGTAAGAGGGGTATATATTAATTTCACACGGCTTTTCGATTAATACGCTTAATTATTTATTCTTTGCTGCAGCCTGCTCGTCATTGTACTTCTGAACACACTTCTTGATTCTGTCATATGGTGAGAGAAGATCACTGATAGAACAGTCGTGGTTTAATGTATCAATGAGGTATGCGATGTATTTGCTCATGTCACAGCTGATATAGTACTCCTTAGAGAGAAGCTCCGGTGACTGGTAGATAAGGTTTGTTGTAACTACTCTGTAGATGAGACCCTCCTCGTATGCTTTGTCAAATGAAGCAAAGCCGTTTGTAAAGAGACCGAATGTAGAAACAACAAAGATTCTGTTAGCTTTACGCTTCTTGAGCTCTCTTGCTGTATCTATCATACTCTCGCCGGAAGAAATCATATCATCGATGATAAGAACATCCTTACCCTCCACATTTGTTCCGAGGAACTCATGAGCTACGATAGGGTTACGTCCGTCAACGATACGGCTGTAATCACGACGTTTGTAGAACATACCCATGTCTACTCCGAGTACGTTTGCAAGGTAGATAGCACGGTTTGTAGCGCCCTCATCAGGAGAGATAATCATAAGATGGTCAGCATCAATAGTGATATCCTTTACGTTCTTTAAAATGCCCTTAATGAACTGGTAAGAAGGCATTACATTCTCAAAGCCGTTCAGAGGAATAGCATTTACCACACGAGGGTCATGAGCATCGAAGGTGATGATATTGTCTACACCCATGTTGATAAGCTCCTGAAGAGCCAATGGACAGTCAAGAGACTCACGGCCTGTACGTCTGTGCTGACGGCTCTCATAAAGGAAAGGCATGATAACTGTGATTCTTCTTGCTTTTCCGCCGGCTGCAGCGATAACACGCTTTAAGTCTGCGTAGTGGTCATCAGGTGACATGTGGTTTGTCTGACCGCATACTGTATAGGTAAGACTGTAGTTGGTTACATCTACCATGATGTACAGATCATAACCACGAACTGACTGGTTGATAACACATTTAGCCTCGCCGGAACCGAATCTAGGTGTAGAAGGCTTGATAATGTAGCTGTTTTTGTAGTAGTCCTTGAAAGCACTCTCGTTAGCATGCTGGTGCTCTCTGTGCTCTCTCCAGCCCTGTAAGTATGCATCTACCTTCTGGGCAAGACCTATACAACTGTCGGTTGCAACAAGTCCAAGTGTACCGGTTGGCATAGTCTCCAAAATTCTCTCATCGTTTGGCATTGTTATTCCTCCATATAACCATATAATAAATAAACTAAATATATAATATAAAAAGCGTTATTTGGAAAGACGCTTTTTAATTCGTATGTCATCTCCAAAGAGTTTGATAAAACTATAATTGCTTGAAATTCTTGAAAGTGTTCTCTCGGAGTAAATATCTGCTATCTGCTCCAGATTCAGATTAGTGGAAATAATAGTAGATTTCTGTCGCAGTATACGCTCATTTACACAAAGGAAAAGCTGTGATGTGGTAAATGAGTTGGAAAGCTCGGTTCCGAGATCGTCTATGATAAGTAAATCACAGTCGAATATATTCTGGTGCGCTGCGATGGCATCTGCATCCTTTTCAAACACACCTTTGCTTAATATATCAAATAATTGGAATGCTGTAAAGTAAATTACGGAGTAACCTGCATCTAAAAGCTCTTTTGCAATGCAATTAGATAAAAAAGTCTTTCCGACACCGGTATTACCGTAGAAAAATATGTTTTTAGGTTTGTTTTCAAAATTGTCTATAAATTCATGACAGTTCGTCACTGCAAGCTTTGCTGTGGCAAGAGCAGACAGCCCTGTCGCAGGATTTTTCTGCTCATCTGAGTAATAATCGAATGAGAGCGTGGAAAAATTCTCTCTTGATAAAATCTCCCTGATATTGGACTGCGAATAAACGGTATTGATAATAGCCTGTTTGAAACAATGACATTTCTGACCGTCTATGTATCCTGTATCATGGCAATCTGGACAGGTGTAAATAGGCTCAAAATAATCAAGCGGATATCCGAGTGTGGATAGAAGAGCAGCACGCTCCTCCTTATAGTCCTCGATTGCAAGGCGTAAAGCGGCGAGAGCATTCTCATCACCATCCATAAGCCTGTACGCCTGCCTGACAGAGGCTGATGCAATCTCAGAGTCAATCTCCCTGAGGCGGGGCGCCTTGCGATAGGCTTCCTCAATACGCTTGTCATGTATGTATTTGTTCTGAAGCTGGCGTTTGTCGTAGCCTCGCATTATCTCATCATATTGAGCATTGGTAAGTGCCATATATCCTCCTTGGGATGTGTAAATCTAACTTGAAAAATCATACCGTAGAATTCAGAAACAGCTTCTCCAGCTTGTCGTAATCATTGTTTCGCTGATTGAAGTTGTTAAATTTATTCTTGGAACTTGAATTATTGCTTTTGGGTTTTGAGGAACCGTTTGCAGCATTTGTACTCTGTGATGAGCCGGTAGCAGAGGCTTTATTGGCCTTGGCAAAGTTGGCATCAAGCACTTCAACATCCTTTAATGTATGTACATCCTTTTTCCTCCAGTTCGCGAGTATCGAGTCTGTGTACTCGAAGCTTGGCTTCTGGATAGCTGAAATGGTTTTACTGCAGGCGGCCTTTACAAGCTCTATATCGAAACCGTATTCGCCGACCCATTTGTTTATTAGTGACACCTCAGAGTCAACCAGATTGCGGCCTGTGATGCCTAGAGCCTTCATTACAGAATAGTAAATCTGTGAGTGAGCGGCTGCATCGTCCTTTGCCTGGTCTACGGTCTTTATGCCGGCATCGGCCCAGCCGAGAGCGACCTTGTTCATGTAACGAAGGCTTGAATGTCCCTTGGTAATGCAGTACTCCACGAGATATTCCACCAGGTCGGTAGAAAAATGGAGCTCGTCCAGCCAGTAGAGCACCATATTGGTGTCTGTGGATGAGAGCGTATGCTTCAGATATGTCTCTATAATAAAGAAAAGCTCTGAAATGTCAGGATTCTTTCTAAACTCCTTAATCTCATCAAGTGTGTATTCCTTCTGTGAAGAAGCAGCTTTGTCAGGAGTCTGGCTCTTAAGCTTTTCCACAACAGAATCATGCATCCGAGTATTCACGGTAGAAATATTCTGTGCAGCATTATTAACCACGCTGTTTTGCAAAATATTCTGTGCAGCATTATTAACTACGCTGTTTTGCAAATTATTCTGCGCGGCATTATCAGCCACAGCGCTTTGTATATTACTCTGAGCAGCCTGCATACCGGATACAGAAAGACTGCAGAGGTTGATTCCCATAATCTGGCCATCAGCGCCGGTTTGCACCTGCAAAATGCCCTCAGAGGCCCAGTAATTGAGGGCACGTATGATGTCGGCTTCAGTATTGCTGAAATGATCGGCAATCTCTGAAATAGTTGCTATGCCTGCCCCGGAGCCTGTCGCACGGAGCAGATAAAGGTATACCTTGACAAACTCACCGTTTGCCTTTGGCATGTATTGATCTATAAAAATATCTGACACAGTAGTGAATGATGTTGCTATGTCACTGCTAATGTTTATCGCTGTCATATAAAAAACTCTCTTTCGCTTAACCTGTGAGCAATTATAGCACAATATTTTAACCGTGTGAAGATGGTAAAAGTGCTACAAGCCTTGTAAACTCGGGCTTTCCGAGTCCACAAAAAAATGTGGATAACGTGGATAACTGTGTAAAATAATTGAAAAATCAATGTATCACAGGGTATATAAGCTGTTGAAAATTATTTAAAAAATCCACACACAAAATGAGAGTTGTTAACATTTTGTATGTGGATAACGTGGATAACTTATTTCTTAAGCAGGTCTTCGCCGATTTCTACTACATTTCCGGCACCCATTGTTATCAACAGGTCACCGTTTACACAATTTTCTGATAAAAATTTCTCGATTTCCTCAAATGATGGGAAATAGTGCGCATTCACACCTTTTTCGAGCAATAAATCCAGGATATCCTTAGATGAGATACCATATGTGTTCTGCTCACGCGCAGCATAGATATCAGCAAGCACCACAACATCTGCCATTGAAAGAACATCGGCAAAATCATTTAAGAATGCCTTGGTTCTGGAATAGGTGTGTGGCTGGAAGCAAAGGACAAGCCTGTCATGTGGATATTTTTGTGCGGCTGTCAGTGTTGCGCGGATCTCGGTTGGATGGTGAGCGTAGTCATCAATGATTGTGACGCCGTTTACCTTGCCCTTGTACTGGAAACGTCTGTCAGCACCGCCAAATTTGTCAAGGCCTGTGAGGATAGACTCCGTATCTAGACCGAGTGTGGTGGATAAAGCTATGGCTGCGAGCGCATTGCTTACATTGTGAGCGCCCGGAACAGAGAGTTTTACGTCGAAAAGTGGACTACCCTGTCTCATAGCTGTAAAAGATGCACAAGCTTTATCGTCATAGGTTATATTTTCCGGATAGAAATCATATTTTGAATCAAAGCCATAGGTGATAATCTTCTGAGGAAGCCCTGCGACAATCTCCTCATAGCGGTCAATCTCACCATTGATGATGGTAGCACCGCCTGCGAGAGTGTTTGATGCATACTCGCGGAAGGAATGCCTGATGTCGTTGATATCCTTGAAGAAATCCAGATGCTCAGCCTCAATATTTAAAATAATACTGTAGCGTGGTCTGAAATTCAAAAAGCTGTTTGTGTACTCACATGCCTCAGAGATGAAGTACTCTGAATCGCCCACACGCAGATTGCCGTGGATAGATGACAAAATACCACCTACGGAAATGGTAGGATCTGTCTGGGCGGCGAGAAGAATCTCGCTGATCATGGATGTGGTGGTAGTCTTGCCGTGTGTGCCGGCTACAGCGATGGAATAATCGTAATTGTCCATAATCTGTCCGAGAAGCTCGGCTCTGGTAAGCATTGGAATACCGGCTGCCTTTGCTGCGGCAAACTCAGGATTGCTTTCGTGGATAGCAGCAGTGTAAACCACCAGGTCGATACCGGATGTGATATTGTCTGCGCTCTGGCCATATATGACTTTTATGCCCTTGGCAGCAAGAGTTTTTGTGAGGTCTGATTCCTTTGAATCGGAGCCGGAAATTGTAAAGCCCTCCTCATGCAGAATCTCTGCGAGACCGCTCATGCTGATACCGCCGATGCCTATGAAATGGATGTGTATTGGTTTACTGAAATCTATTTTATACATTAATTTTACCTGCCTGATTTATTATAATTTATATTGTAACTATTAAGAAACACTGAGAACAAAAAGCCGATGCGTCATGATTGCATGTAAGCAACAGATTTTCTTGTTCTGAATAGTTACTTTATATTAATTATACAACTAAATATAGTATTTGCAAAGGAAAAATAAGGTGAAAGCAGGCATGACTTTCAAATGATAAGAACCATAGCAGGTTAAACAGATATACGCTAAATGACACTTGTGCAAAATGTCGAAAATAAAGAAAAATATTATTTGATTTTGTGAAAAATGTTGAAGTGGTAATGCGGCTGTGGTATAATTTTTTTTATAAAAATAATTCATCCGGACCATATGAATTTGATGGGTTTAAAGTATATAGCGGTAACTGCAATTTATGCAGCAGCAACTATAATTTATATGGAAACAATTGTGATTTATTATGGAAGCATTACAGATACGGTTATTACAGAAACAAGTGGTAGGGACCGGATGGGCACAACAAAAATTAGGACAGACGAGGAGTGATAACGTGATTAAGAAAGAAATGATAGCCATGCTTTTAGCAGGCGGTCAAGGCAGCAGACTTGGTGTTCTGACAGCGGACGTAGCAAAACCGGCAGTTTCGTTTGGTGGAAAGTACAGAATCATAGATTTTCCGCTTAGCAACTGCATCAATTCAGGCATTGATACAGTGGGTGTACTTACACAGTATCAGCCACTCAGACTTAACAGCCACATCGGAATAGGTATTCCGTGGGATCTCGACAGGAATAATGGAGGAGTGGCAATACTGCCTCCTTATGAGAAGAGCGGCAACAGCGAGTGGTACACAGGTACAGCCAATGCAATCTACCAGAATATGAGGTATATAGACAGTTACAACCCGGACTATGTGTTGATACTGTCAGGAGACCATATTTACAAGATGGACTATGAGGTGATGCTTGATTTCCACAAGGAAAACAATGCAGATGTGACCATAGCAACCATGCCGGTGCCTATCGAGGAGGCCAGCCGATTTGGTATCGTCATAGCCGATGATGATAAGCGCATCAATGCATTTGAGGAAAAGCCGGTTCATCCGCGCAGTAATCTCGCATCAATGGGCATTTACATATTCTCATGGCCGGTGCTAAAGGAAGCATTACTTGCACTAAAGGATCAGGAAAACTGTGATTTTGGCAAGCATGTCATACCATACTGCTTTGAAAACGACAGACGTATGTTTGCATACGAGTTCAACGGATACTGGAAGGACGTAGGTACACTGGGCTCATACTGGGAGGCCAATATGGAGCTTGTGGACCTCATTCCGGAGTTCAATCTGTACGAGGAGTATTGGAAGATTTACACAAAGAATGATGCAATCGAGCCACTTTATATAGCCAAAGGAGGTCATGTGGAGCGAAGCATCATGGGTGAGGGCTGTGAATGCTATGGTCATGTGGAGCATTCTGTCATAGGTGCCAACGTCAAGATTGGAAGAGGCGCAGTAATACGTGATTCCATTATCATGTGTGACACGGAGATAGGCTCCAATGTCACGATAGACAAGTCCATCATTGCCGAAAATTGCAAGGTGGGCGACAATGTGACACTTGGCTTCGGACAGGAGAAGCCGAACGTATTAAATGAGAGCATATACTCATTTGGGCTGGTCACTATAGGAGAAGATTCTGTGATACCGGACGGGGTAAAGATAGGCAAAAATACAGCAATCTCCGGTGTTACATACGAAGAGGATTACAAAGACGGTGTGCTTGAGGGCGGAGAAGTTATTATCAAGGCAGGTGACGGAAAATGAAGGCAATAGGAATAATTTTGGCCGGCGGCAACAATAATAGGATGAAGGAACTGACAGCAAAACGAGCAGTACCGGCCCTGCCGGTAGCAGGCAGCTTCAGAAGCATAGATTTTGCGCTCAGCAGCATGTCAAACTCACATATACAGACTGTCGCAGTACTGACCCAGTACAATGCACGCTCACTGAATGAGCATTTAAGCTCATCAAAATGGTGGAATTTTGGCAGAAAGCAGGGGGGCTTATTCCTCTTTACACCTACAGTCACAGCGGACAACAGTGACTGGTACAGGGGCACGGCAGATGCGATGTATCAGAACATTGATTTTCTCAAGAGACGCCATGAGCCATATGTCATCATCAGCAGCGGTGACTGTGTATACAAGCTGGATTTCAACAGAGTGCTTGATTTTCACATCGAGAAAAAATCAGACATTACAGTGGTATGCAAGGACATGATGTACAACGACGATGTCAGCCGTTTTGGTGTGGTACGCATGGATGATGAGTCAAGAATCACAGAGTTTGATGAAAAGCCAATCGAGGCCTCATCCAACACCATTTCCACAGGTATCTATGTCATCAGGAGACGACAGCTCATAGAGCTTTTGGAGGCGGCAGCTGAGGAAAACAGATTCGATTTCGTAAATGATATCCTCGTGCGCTACAAAAATGTAAAGAAAATATATGGCTACAAGATAAATTCATACTGGAACAATATCGCTGATATTGATGCATACTTCAAGACCAATATGGATTTCTTAAGACCTGACATCAGAAGCTATTTCTTCAGGGAGGAGCCGACCATCTGCTCAAAGGTGGACGACCTGCCACCGGCCAAGTTTAATCCGGGCTCAGACATTTCAAACAGCCTCGTATCAAGTGGCTGTATCATAAACGGCAGCGTGGAGGATTCGGTGCTTTTCAAGCAGGTATTTGTGGGCAAAAACACCACAGTGAAGAACTGCGTGCTGCTCAATGACGTCTACATAGGCGACAATGTGCACCTCGAAAATTGCATCGTAGAGAGTCGTGGAACCATCAATCCAAACACCTGTTATTGTGGTGAGGATGGAGTCATGATAGTAAAAGAAAAAAATGTAAGATATGTAATTTAAAAACAGACCAGGGGGACAAAAATATGCAGATTACAGACATCAGAATTCGTAAGGTAGAAAAAGAGGGCAAGATGAAGGCGGTTGTGTCAATCACAATCGATGATGAATTCGTGGTACATGACATCAAGGTAATCGAAGGAGAAAAGGGACTTTTCATCGCCATGCCAAGCCGCAAGGCAAACGATGGCGAGTACAGGGATATAGCCCATCCGATTAACTCTGACACACGCGAGAATATCCAGAATATGATTCTTGAAAAGTATAAGACAGAGATTGAGAATGTATAAAACAGTCAAATGCTGTAGCAAATGTAAATAATAATTTTGGTATGTGTATATCAGACGAAATCGCGCAAGTGCATCGGAGGAGATTGGCTTGCGCGGTTTTTGTGTAATAAGGGTTTGATTAGAGAATAAAAAGTAAGCATATATTCATTTTAGACCCTCGTCTTTTAGAGAGAAATTTGATGACAAACTGTCCTCTCTGTGCTACAATCAACTCAAAGCATTATATTTCTGTAAATACGACACCACAGCATA
>OIWS01003436.1_pt1 | contig 11317 bp, 9 predicted proteins | sample 1587611 | NCBI WGS metagenome assembly OIWS01 (sample SAMEA3888919, study PRJEB22519) | human gut metagenome | biome: human gut; feature: human-associated habitat; material: faeces | place: Denmark | collected 2010 | reverse complement strand
TGAACATTTTGGTAGAAAAATTCCAATTACATCCAATTACAACTCCAGAAGCTGACATGAAAGCTATCTTGGGCTAATAGGATCCATTAACTTATTAACTACAGTCCTACTTCCCCTCTCTTTTATGATTTAGGACTGTTGTTATAAATAACGCACCTTAGGTTCGCCTAAGGTGCGTTTTTTACTATTTTGTGAAAACTATCTGTTAGTGGCTGTATATTGATGGGGCCCTGTTTCGTATCTACAACTTAGTTAAAAAGGAAGGACTATACTTCTTTGCTCCTCGTGACCTGATGTCGCTGCATAAGTATAGTCCTTCCTTTTTATAACTGTAGATATGGAGGTGTCCCATCAATATACTACTTCTTTGATAGATTTTCCCAAAATAGTATGTGCTGCGAGATAGACGCGTTTCGGCCCTCAATAGGTGGTGCCCATTAGTAAAACGTTTGAGGAACATAAGTCCATCAATTTACTATTCCCTACGATAGCTTTTATAAAACTAGTGTGTTGAGGGGAGATCGCTGCATAAGTATAGTCTTTCCTTTTTATAACTGTAGATAAGAAGGCGTCCCATCAATATACTGCCTCTTTGATAGTTTTCACATAAATAGTGCTTGGGGAGGGGAATGATATGTACATAAACTTAGTCCTCCGTATGTGTACAAAAATACTGCTAATGTGCATATAGACATTAATCAATATCGATTGTTATACTATAGGTAAAGTAAGATTTTCTCACATTATTTATGTGTATATAGAGGCGTGTATGAATAGTATTTTTGATATTATAGGGCCTGTTATGATTGGCCCGTCTAGTTCGCATACAGCTGGTGCTGCGCGGCTAGGTAAGATGGCGCGGTGCATTTTCCGTTCCACACCTAAAAAGGTAGATTTAACCTTATATGGCTCTTTTGCTAAGACCTATAAAGGCCATGGTACAGACCGTGCCTTGATTGGGGGCTTATTAGGTTTTAAAGAGGATGATACAAATATTCGTGTTGCTCATAAATTAGCTGAAAAAGAGGGCATGGAATATAACTTTATCGAGTCTCCTCTTGATGTAGGTCATCCTAATGTAGTTCGTTTTGATATGTACGATGAACATAATCGTCATATGACTGTGATTGGTCGTTCTCTTGGTGGCGGTCAAATTATGATTACCGAAGTAGATGGCAATGATATGTCTATTACTGGCGATGAGTTTACTCTTGTTGTATTCCATGAAGATAGACCTGGCGCCATCTCTTTGGTGAGCCAAGCATTGAGTGAGTCCGATATTAATATTGCAACGATGCGTGTATTCCGGAAGGGTAAGCACAAGGATGCAGTGATGGTCATTACTACAGATACGGTGGTAAATCCTATTACCGTTCAGTTTATGCGCGAGTGCCCAGGCATTCAAGATGTCATGACCTTTGAAGCGTTATAGGAGGGTGAATAATGAGCTATGCATATGATACAATTGCAGATATTATTCGCCTAGCTGAGGAAAATAACATTTCCTTTGGCGAAGTAGTACTGCGTTATGAATTAGAGAATTATGACCGCAGTGAAGAAGCGGTTATTCGTGAAATAGAGCATCGTTTAGACATCTTTGAAGGTTCTATTCAAGATGGTATAGACTATGCAGAAAAAACAGCGTCTGGTATGTCCGGTGGCCAGGCGGCACAGCTTAATGGACAAGCACCAAGATTTATGAGTGATATTGCGTACAAGGCTATGACCTATGCTATTGCTGTTAATGAAGCAAATGCAAAGATGTTCCGCATTGTTGCGTGCCCTACGGCTGGATCTTGTGGTGTTATGCCTGGTGCGGTGAAAGCTGTAGCAGACCATTACAAGTTAGATAGAGAAACAGTAGTAAAAGGTTTCTTGGCTGCTTCTGGTATTGGCAATGTTGTGGCGAATCGCGCTTGTGTGGCTGGCGCCGTTGGCGGTTGCCAAGCAGAAATTGGTACGGCCGCTTGTATGGCTGCCGGTGCCATTGTAGAAATGATGGGTGGTACGCCTCGTCAAGTAGGACATGCTATCGCATTGTGCATGAAAAACTTATTGGGCCTTGCCTGTGATCCAGTAGCAGGGCTTGTAGAGGTACCGTGCGTTAAACGTAATGGTTTCTATGCAGTTCATGCCATTACTGCATCTGAATTGGCTTTGATGAATATTGAAAGTCAAATTCCACCAGATGAAGTTATTGAAGCAATGAATAATATCGGTCGCGCTATGCCAGCAGCATTGCGTGAAACAAGTGATGGCGGCCTTGCGGTAACACCGACGGGTACAGCTATTGCAGAACGAGTGCAATCCTTATAGGATTGCACTTTTTTCATGCTTTCATTTGTAGTAAAATAAAAGTTAGACTAGTTCGGAAAGGAGTGTGCATGATGGAACAGGCCAATCGAATATTGACTGTATTAGAAGAAGCAGGTTATGAAGCCTATATCATTGGCGGAGCAGTGCGTGATATTTTGATGCATCAAAAGCCTCATGACTTTGATATTGTGACGTCTGCACGCCCTGATACGGTAATTGAAGTCCTACGCGGTCAAGATATTCAAACGACAGACTTAGTAGGAAAATCCTTTGGTGTAGTAGTAGCTACACTAGAAGGAAAGCAATATGAAATTGCAACGTATCGCACTGAACGATATGGAGCAGATAGTCATCGACCAGAAGAAATCGCTTATGCCGATACCTTGGAGGAAGACGTGTTGCGTCGTGACTTTACGGTCAATGGCATGGCGATGAATCGTTTTGGTGAGGTCATAGACCTAGTAGGGGGACGTCGAGATATCAAGCATAAGACATTGCGAACCATTGGCAATGCACAGCAACGCTTTGAAGAAGACGCATTGCGATTATTTAGAGCATGCCGCTTTGTGGCAAAGCTAGATTTCTTACCTACCGAAGACTTATTAGAAGCTATGCCAAAGGCATTTCATCGTGTGCCTGGATTATCTCTCGAGAGAGTTCGTAGTGAACTGGACCGCCTCCTGTTAGAGCCTGCTGTGGCTAAGGGCCTTGATGTATTAGTACAATCTCGCTTGGCCGAGTGCTCTTGTCGCGTTGTAGAAAATGGCGTCGCTCGTGAAGTGCCTATTTTACCAGAGCTATACCATCTTGTGAATTTACCACAAGAAAAAGACTTTCACGAATTTGATGGTTGGTATCATACATTAGCTGTTGTATCTCATACAGAACCAGATTTAATATTGCGTTGGGGTGCACTGTTACACGATGTAGCAAAGGGGATGCCGGCGGTACGAGCTGTTATTAACGGACGTTTGACGGATCGTGGCCATGATACATTAGGTGCTGAAATGACAGAAACCTTGCTTACTCGTTTAGGTTACCCTAAGGCTTTTGTGCGCCGTGTAGCTTGGATTGTAAAAAATCATATGCGCTTTCACTATTTTGTACAAAATGGGGAAGCTAATGAGAAAAAGTGGATCCGTAAAGAGGCTCGCAGCGGTGAGTTTCGCGATAGTCAAATTATGCGAATTGCATGGGAACAATTATCTAAGGTTTGTGCTGCCGATGTGTTAGGCTGTGGGAAGCCTTATGCATCGACTGATGGTACCTTAGCCTTTGGTGAATGTATGGCAGATCTTAGCCTAGAGATGCCTATCCATACAAAGGATTTAAATTATGACGAACGAGTTATTAAGCTTGCAGGGAAAAAAGTGGGGGAAGGATTGCAGTATTTATTAGGTCAGGTACAAAATGGGGTGATTCCCAATGAACCAGATGCATTATATGATGCATTAGACCATAAGTTACGCCGTCCAGTGGAGAAATGATGAAGTTATTAAATAAAGCGTTATTACGCATGAGTGATTGGAGTCGCACTACGTGGTGCCTTGCCATACTCATGACCGTTGCCTTCGTCCTTATCGGGCGTTTAGCACAGTTACAGGTCTTTGATACCTTTGACCTAGAGAAGAAAAACTTATTACAAGTTCAAGTAGATAGAAAATTACAATCGCCGCGCGGTACAATCTATGACCGTAATGGCAAGCCTTTGGCGATGAGTGTAGTTACAAAATCTTTATATGCGGATCCGAAGATGATTAAACAGTCTCCTCAAGAGATTGCGGATCTCATCTCACCGTACGTAACGATGTCAAAAGAGAATATTGTGAAAGCTTTGCAAGAGGATACCGCCTTTGTCTGGTTGAATCGTATGATGGATGCAGACAAATCAAAAGCGGTACAACAAGTTATTAAGGATAATAATATTGCAGGCCTCAATTTCGTTGAAGAATCTAAGCGCTATTATCCAAATGGTGTCTTAGCGGCACAAGTATTAGGCTTTGTCGGCACTGATGATAAAGGTCTCGATGGTCTAGAAATGGTTCTTGATGACGAATTAAAGGGGGGCGTACAACAAGAAATTGTAGCTACTGATAATAAAGGGAATGCCATCTTTGGTTCCGTACTATCTAAATTTTTACCAGATAAGGGTAAAAGCGTAACCTTAACCATCGACGCAACAATTCAATTTATTGCAGAACGCGCTCTTGATAAGGCGATGGTTGATACAGGAGCTAAGCATGCGAGCGTTATCGTTATGGATCCAAAGAACGGTGAAATATTAGCGATGGCCAATCGTCCAAGTTACGATCCTAATAACTACAACCAAAGTGGTGAAGAGGCTTTCAAAAATATTGCGGTTACCAATTTATATGAACCAGGTTCTACATTCAAACCTATCATTGCATCTGCAGCTCTTGCAGCAGGCAAATGGAAGTTAGACACTGTGTATAACGATAAAGGGGCCTTCGCTGCCAATGGACATATCATTAGAAACTGGAATGGTGAGGGATATGGTCCTGTTCGTTTGCTAGATATTTTGAAGTACTCTATTAATACTGGTATGGCTGAAATTGGTACATTAACAGGTGCAGATATTCTCTCGAAATATGTACGTGATTATGGCTTTGGTTCTGAAACAGGTATTGAATTGCCTGGTGAAGGAGCAGGTATTTTGTATAATCCAGAGGATATGAGTAAGCTAGACGTTGCGACTATGTCCATCGGTCAAGGTATTGCGGTTACACCATTACAAATGGTTCGCGCCTTTGGTGCACTTTCTAATGGTGGGGCTATGATGAAACCACATATCATCAAGTCTTATAGTAACTCTCAAGGCGATGTAACAAGTACGACTGAAACATCTGTTGTGGGACAACCAGTTCCGGAGGAAACAGCTAAAACCATTGTAGATATTCTAGAAAAAGAAGTATCCGAAGGTGGCGGTACAAAAGCGATGGTAGAAGGTTATCACTTCGGCGGTAAAACTGGTACGGCGGAAAAACTAGATACCAAACATGGCGGTTATCTCGACGGACAATACATTGCGTCCTTTATTGGCTTTGGCCCTGTAGAGGATCCAAAATTTGTAGTTCTTGTCGTTATTGATGACCCACAAAAGGGTTCTATTTATGGTAGTCAAATTGCAGCCCCTGTATTTAAGGACATCGTATCTCAGCTTGTACGGTATTACCAAATGAGTCCGTATGTTAAAGAAAGTACACCAGTAGCTGTTAAAGCTGCTAATACATTACCTGAACCAAAACCGGGAAGTGATGGTTCTGTTACATTGCCTAACTTTACTGGTTTTACCTATGGTGAAGTGCGTGATTGGTTACATAAGGCGGGACTTGCCTTTAAACCGGATGGAACTGGTACGGCTACATCTCAAGATGAAAGTAGCGGTACAACTGTTCAGGCTGGTACAGCAATTACTGTTCATTTCCGTAGATAAAACGAATTCGGTCATAATTAGAAATTATAGACAGTTCGTTATATAATAGAATAAGAGACTTAGGTGCCTCTCCGGAGGCACCTTATTTTATAGATAGTTTGAATGAATGGAGATACACATGATCGAATTACGCGGTAAAGCAGTAGCAGATGCTCACAAGGCGATTTTACAAGAAAAAGTTGCAGCAGTAGGCGACTCTGTAATTACTATGGCAGTATTACTCGTTGGTGAAGACCACGGTGCTCATATGTACGCTACATTTATGGAAAAGACAGCTAAGAACTTTGGCTATGGCTTTGTATTAAAGGAATTACCTGAAACGGCTACACAGGATGAAGTAGTTACAGCATTGCAAGAATTAAATAATGATGCGGCTGTTCATGGAATTTTACCGTTAATGCCGATGCCTAAACACATTGATACAGAGGCTCTTATCGATATGCTAGATCCTAAAAAAGATATCGATGGTTTAACTACGTACAATATTGGCCTTGTAACTGCAGGTAAAGGTGGTTTTGCCCCTTGTACAGCTAAGGCGTGCATGGCAATTTTGAATCACTACGATATTCCTGTAGAGGGGAAACATGTGGTAGTAATCGGTCGTAGCCAAGTGATTGGTAAGCCGGTAGCTCTTATGACCCTTGGTGCACATGGTACTGTTACAATGTGCCATTCTAGAACTCCTGATTTGGCAGAGCAAGTAAAACGAGGCGATATCGTTATTGCTGCAGCGGGTCGTGCTCATATGATTACAGCAGATATGATTAAGCCAGGTGCTGTTGTTATCGATGTAGGCATTAATGAACTAGAAGGTAAGACGGTAGGCGATGTTGATTATGAAGCGGTAAAAGATATTGCGTCTGCAATTACTCCAGTGCCTGGTGGTGTAGGCTCTGTAACGACTACTATGATGCTTGAAGCTGTATATGAGGCATACCATGCATGAGATGTCTATAGCAGAAGGCATACTTGATGTAGCCCTCGATACGTTACGCCAACACGATGCATCTGTGATTCATTCCGTTCAACTCGATTTGGGCCTTATGAGTGGAGTAGAGCCAGATTCTCTCCTATTTTGCTGGGAAGCCGTTACAAAGGGGACTGCAGCAGAAGGTTCGCGTATAGAAATTAATACGATTCCTATTGAAGGAAAGTGCTTGGATTGTGATAAAACATTTCCTGTAGAAAATTATAAGTTTATCTGTCCCTATTGTGACAGTCATTTCGTACAAACCATTGGTGGCCGCGAACTACAAGTGACCTCCATGGATATCGATTGATAGAAAGGTTAGGACATGCAAGTTCAAGTTAAAACTAATGTATTGGCAAAAAATGATGCCATTGCAGAGTCCTTACAACAGTTGTTTAAGGAAAAAAATATTTTTGTATTTAATCTATTAGGTTCTCCAGGGGCTGGTAAAACATCTCTGTTAGAGGCAACTTTACATGATTTGAAAAAAGATTACCGCCTTGCTGTTATTGAAGGTGATTTATTTACTGCTAAGGATGCGGAACGGATTCATGAATTAGGCGTTCCTGTTATTCAAATCAATACAGTGGGAGGTTGCCATCTTGATGCACAAATGATTCAAGATGCACTAGGTGATTTAAATCTTGATGAACTCGATATGATCATTATCGAGAATGTAGGTAACCTTGTATGCCCTGCAGAATTTGAGATTGGTGAAAGCATGAAGGTAACTGTATTATCTGTTACTGAAGGTGAGGATAAGCCTCTTAAATACCCATTAATCTTTAAAGAGTCAAAGGCTATCCTCATTAATAAGATAGATTTATTGCCCTATGTACCTTTCAAAAAAGATAAGGCCATACAAGATATACGTAATTTGAATCCAACAGGAGAGATTTTTGAAGTAAGTTGCACGGCCCATAATGGGTTAGAGCCATGGTTGACATGGTTGCGTGCGCAATTGGAGAGTAATCGATGAATCATTCTATTAAGAGCCGTATCGTAGCGGCACTTTTAGTTGGCCTATCTGCTACAACGGTAGGGTATGCGGCAGAACCGGCTATTTCCACAGTGAAACCGACGGCTGTAGAAGCTACAGAGGATACAAATGATGCGGCAGCTACTGCTGCACCTGTAGAAACGGTGGAACCTGATGCGGCTAATTCTGTTGCGTATATAGATAATGCACCGATTAAAGCCGTTAAAATTGATACAAAAATAAAGAAGGAAAACACAAAAACAGGTTGGTTGGCCGAACAAATGGCAGTTACCGAGTTTGGTGATTCCATACAATTTTGGCAAGCAGCTAGCGAAAATGAAGGATCCTTGCCTAGTGTAACGCAAAATAATTTGGCGGATATCGGCAAGTCCTATACGGCTAATAATTTACCAACCATAGGGTCTGAAGATGATTATGCCATTGATGGGTACCGCTTAGGTGATCAGTTTGTAGCACCTAAAGATGTAGAAAAAACGGTAGTGCGTGATAACTTTACGACGTACTATATGAAAGATTTGGAGGTAACCGTATATACGGGACCTACTCAAGAACGATTGATAAACAATCAATTGCGAGGTCAAGGGGCTACCTATTTCTTTGAGCCAAATACTATTACTAATATTCATAGTACGAAAAAAGGCGCCCGTACTGTACGCGATATAGGTGTGGGTAGTACGCGCATGGAATTGGTATTTGCTTATGGCAGTCCTAATGCGATGTGGCGTGACTTGAAAAATGAAAGCTATATTTTCCTTTATGAAGGTCATTCCGAAAATTCATTGTCTCGAAAAAAGGACTTTAACGGCTCGATAGAGAATACAAATAATAATAGCCAACAACAATCTATGTTAGGACAACAGAAAGAATATATTGCTTTCACCATCAAACAAAGCAATGTAGAAGCTGTTGATATGATTAGTGGTCAAGTATGGCCAAGATTTGGATTACCTAAAGCTCCAGTATATGATTTCGAAGCTGGTAAGTTGACTGCTGATGATTTTGTATTGCGTGGCTATAAATTGAATGATCATTTTGTTAATGATCCAAATAACGACTGGAAACATCAAGGTATGTTGTTTGGTTCCACCTTTATTGGATATAACGAATATGGTGTAAGTGTTGATAAAAAAAATTTTATCAATCGCGTATTGTTAAACATTTACACACCTACCCGTCGTGGCATCGCGATGGGCGATACTAAGTATCTATTGCTCTTTGTGTATGGTATGCCAACTCGTATCGTTGAATCTACAACAAATGCGGGCACGTCTACCGTATATGAATATAAAAATCCAGCGGCAAGCGATTCATATTTACAGTTTGCCCTAGATGATAAAAACCAATATATCAAATCCGTTATGTTATCTGACCGTCCAGTTAAGTAGGATTGGTCACAGCGAGGAGGCAAAGGATATGGTTACTGTTCAAGATGTAAGAGAACGTTGGGAAAAAATTCAAGGTGATGATGAACGCATATTGTTTATCGTTGGTGGTCCTGGTTCTGGTAAAAGTTTGCTAATTCGTGAATTGTCTGAGCAAAAAGGTTGGAAGTACTTAGAAGCGAAACAACTTATTGAAGAAGAATTTTTGTTAGTACCTCGTGATGAAAGACCACAATTGGCAGAAGAAGTAATTCGCCGTGCATTAAGTCGTAGTGATACAGAAGTGGTGCTCATCGATGGTATTAATGTGTTGTTTGCACCGATTTTAAATTTAAATCCTCTTGAACTATTAAAGACTATTAGTAAAACATATCCGATTGTTGTAGGTTGGCGTGGTCATCTCGAAGGTGATCAATTGTACTTAGAACACAATAATGATCCAAAACATGCGGTAGTGACAATCACTAAACCTGATCGTGTTATGGTTATTGATTAATAGAGTTATATTGATTGCTGAGGGCATTATATATTGCCATGAGTTATGACCGCATTTATAAAGGTAGGTGATATCATGGAACAATATATAATTGCCCTCATTTTGGGTATTATAGAAGGTATAACCGAATGCATTCCTGTATCTAGTACAGGTCATATGATTATTATTGGGCATATGCTTAATTTTGAAGCCGCCCATGCCGATGTATTTGAAGTGTTTATTCAAATTGGGGCTATTCTTGCTATATATACACATTATAGACGGACCTTTAATAGCTTTTTAAAACGGAAGAATTGGATTAAAACTCGTGGCGTATCTCTATTACATATTGGGGCAGGTGTGCTACCTGTATTAACAGCGGGCTATCTTTTACAATATATTATTAAAGGGTATCTATTTGGGCCAATTCCTGTCATAGTAGGCCTTGTGCGACCATTGCGGGAGGCATGTTGATTGGATGTACGCGTAGAGCTGCCGCTGATTTTTCTTTTATTATGGCTGTACCTGTTATGATCATTGTTTGCGTGTATGATTTGTTACGGGTAATCCATTTACTAGAACTAAATGATATTATTATGTTTGCCATTGGCACATTAGTATCGTATATAGTAGGGTATATCACTGTAAAAGTATTTTTATGGTATTTAAATCGCTCTTCATTATCTTCCTTTGGATATTATAGAATTATTGTTGCTATACTAGCGATTATCTACCTTTATCTATGATTGCCGATGAGGAAAAAATGAAGTTTAAAAAGTTTAGAAAAAATACTTGCATAGGGTATCGTTTCATGTTATTATGATTAAGCACTAAGGGTTACCGCAGTGAACGAAAAAACTTCAAAAAAGCTTTTAAAAAGTTCTTGACACTTAGTGAGGCGGATGATAAAATACATCTTGTCGTAATGATGCTGGCGTAGCTCAATTGGTAGAGCAGCTGACTTGTAATCAGCAGGTTGTGGGTTCAATTCCTATCGCCAGCTCCATTTTATTTATGGAGGGATTCCCGAGCGGCCAAAGGGAGCAGACTGTAAATCTGCCGTCTTCGACTTCGAAGGTTCGAATCCTTCTCCCTCCACCATTTATAGCGGGGTGGAGCAGTTGGTAGCTCGTCGGGCTCATAACCCGAAGGTCGCAGGTTCAAGTCCTGTCCCCGCAACCACAAAAATTCACAGTGAAATGATCGTTCATTGTGCTGGTGTAGCTCAGTCGGCAGAGCGTATCCTTGGTAAGGATAAGGTCACCGGTTCAATCCCGGTCACTAGCTCCATACATGGCGGCATAGCTCAGTTGGCTAGAGCAATCGGTTCATACCCGGTGTGTCCGCGGTTCAAATCCGTGTGCCGCCACCATTAAACCTCACATTGATGAGGATTTTTTTATTTCTCCATAAAATATAAATTGAAGCTGATGAGTGTAAAGATTACATTTGTCAGTTTTTTTATTTTAGAAGAATATTTGTATTTTTAGAAGTTTTTCTATATATGGTATAATAATGTATAAGGGAATCTTATATTCCATTGATAAATTAGGGTTAATATATTATATTAATACTAGAATGTAATTTGTTTTTGTGAAGGAGGATACAATCCTAATGGCAAAAGAAAAATTTGAACGTACGAAACCGCATGTTAACATTGGTACTATCGGTCACGTTGACCATGGTAAAACTACTTTGACTGCTGCAATCACTAAAGTAT